>Ga0210050_1002589_pt1 | contig 17158 bp, 23 predicted proteins | sample CryGey132114_all_FD_185463 | JGI IMG/M metagenome (GOLD analysis project Ga0210050, IMG submission 185463) | Groundwater microbial communities from aquifer - Crystal Geyser CG22_combo_CG10-13_8/21/14_all (SPAdes) (version 2) | ecosystem: Environmental > Aquatic > Deep subsurface > Groundwater ...
ATTATTCTCTTAGGTCCCAGTCACCATTTTAGTTTTCAAGGTTTAGCTTCTAGTCCTGCTGGTTATTGGGAAACCCCTTTAGGTAAAATTACTTGTTTAGGAAAAAAAGATTTAAAAGAATTGAAGAAGACTAAAGAAATTATCGAGTCTTCAGAAATTCACGAACCAGAGCATTGTTTAGAAGTAGAAATTCCTTTTCTTCAAACTGTCTTAAAAGAGTTTAAAATTGTTTGCTTTTTAACTGGAGAATTAAACACGAAGGCAATAGCTAAGGTTTTAGGGTCCCTGGTTGACGAAGAGACTTTAATCTTAGTGAGTTCTGATTTAAGTCATTATTATTCTTATGAAGAAGCTCAAAAATTAGATAAAGTCACCATAGATGCCATCTTGGATAATGATATTAAAAGATTAGAAGAATTTGGTGAAGCTTGCGGAAAAACTGGCATTGAGGTTTTGATGGAGATAGCTAAAAATAAACATTGGCAGCCAAAATTATTAAAGGCTTTAAATTCCGGAGATATTACTGGAGACAAATCTCAAGTAGTTGGTTATAGCTCAATAGTGTATTATGACTCAAATTGAACACAAATATCTGCTTTCTCTCAGTCGTCGAGTTATTAAGAAATATTTAAGTGAAAGGAGTGTTTTAACTCTGGAACAAGAATCTCTGCCTAGCGATTTTCTTAGAGATAAAAGAGGCGTGTTTGTGACTTTAACTATTAATAATGAGTTACGTGGTTGTATTGGCAATTTGGAACCAGAAAAACCAATTTATCAAGCAGTAATTGATAATAGCTTAGCGGCCGCTTTTTATGATCCTCGTTTTCCGCCTCTAACAATTCTAGAATTACAAAAGGCGAAAATAGAAATCTCTATTTTAGGACCGTTAAAAAAATTGCAATTTTCTGCAGCTGAACAGCTTGCAAATTATTTAAAACAAAAAAAGCCTGGACTTTTGATTAAGAAAAATTTCAATCAGGCTACTTTTTTGCCTCAAGTTTGGTTAGAATTGTCAGAACCAGAAGAATTTCTGCAACAACTCTGCCTGAAAGCTGGATTAGATGGAGACAGTTGGAAAGATTTGACTTTAGAGATTTATGAATATGAGGTAGAAAAATTTCAGGAAGGCGATTCGAAGATAGCGGGATAGATTAATTGCCTCAATTGTTCTGAGTCGATTCCTGGGCACTCTGTTTTTATTTCTCTAATATCGAGTTCTTGATGACCTTTAATTAATAATGTTGACCATTCACGTCCCGATAAATCGGGCTTTTTTAAATAAAATTTTGGGTTAGTTGTATCCCAATGATATTCCTGGATAAGATATTTTACTAATTTAATCAGCGATTCCTGCATTGGCTGAGTGAAAGTATCGTGGCCTGGTCTAAAATCTCCCATTAAAGCAATACCAATAGTACCGTTATTATGCCAATAAGTATGAGCGCCAATAGAATATTTACCACCTAAAGTGCCTTCAAAAATGTTTCCAGCGCCGTCAATAAAAAAATGATAAGCAACGTCTCGCCATTTTCTATCTATGGCTTGCATTTTATAGATTCTTTGGAGTTCTTTTTTACTTTCTAACAAGTTGTTAGTGAATGTTCCTGCTGTATGATGGATAACTATTTCTTCTGCAGGCAAATAATAATATGTCAATCCATTTTCTTGTTGTTTTGAGAGGAGAAATGTGTCGTCATAATTTTTAAAATTATTTCTATAATTGATAATTAATTCTCTTGATCGTAAATACTCTGTTGTGGCAAAGGAAGTATGAGGATTATAATCTTCTTCAACGCAGAATTGAGTCTGGCAAAAGGTTTGCGGGGTTAAGTCTTGAAAGTCATCAACGCCCCATTCTTCGCGACGGATAATATGTAAATTACTATTACCTAGTATTCTTTGGCCATAGGTTTTATAGAAATCAAATAAGTTGACATGGGGAGGTGTTGAGGCAAGATCATTCTCATTAAGAGGTAGGAGAGAGGCTTTTAATACTGATGATGGTTGTTTGATCATTAAAGGATGATTTTTAAGAACAAAAGTTCCAAAGCTTAAAATTAAGCCAACTGATAAAGCTAAGACGAAAACCATTAGATTTTTAACAATTTTAGTCATGAAGAATTCACCCCGTTAAAAATTTACCATTATTATTGATGGCAAAAAAGTGTTTAAGCACTTTTTTGCGAGAATTAAAGAAATTTAATAAAGAATATAATAAATGAACTCTTGAAAACATTGTAAATTTTTAACGGGGTTTAATTTAAAACTTGTTCCAGAATCCAGCGATTACCCCTGAGAAAATTTTCACTAACCATTGTTTGTTTACCGGCTGGTTTTAATTCTTCAACGATGTAAAAACCTGATTTGCATTTGATAGCCATCTTTTTTTCGTATTCAAAAACTTCGCCAGTTTGTTTTGTGGTACTTAATTTATTATCAACGGTAGAAAATCCTTTGATTATTTTTATTACTTTTTCCTGGGTAAGAGTGTAAGTTCCAGGATTAGGATTTAAAGCGCGAACTTTTCTGTCAACTTCTTCAGCGCTGGTTTGCCAGTTAATCTTTTCGTCTTTCGGAGTAATTTTATGACAATAAGAAACTAAGGATTCATCCTGGGGTATAGAATTTATTTTACCTTCTAGCCATAGGGGAAGAGTGTCAATAATTAGTTTTGCTCCTAAAATTGCCAGTTCTTTCGATAACTCTTCATAAGTGAATCTGGAATCTGGACTCCAACCCGCCCGCCACCCTCCCAAGCTTCGCTTGGGCCCCATTTGGAATTTGAAATTTGCTATGGTGGGACCATGATCAATTTGCTCATCCATTAAAAATAAAGTGACGCCTGTTTCTTTATCGCCAACTAAAATTGTTGATTGAAGAGGAGTAGCGCCTCGATAACGAGGGAGAAGAGAAGGATGAAGATTTAAGAAGCCTTTTTCAGGTAATTGTAGAAGAGGGGAGGGAATAATTTTACCGTAGGCAGTTAAAAGAATCAAATCCGGCTGAAGATTTTTTATCGTTTGAATAAAAATTTCATCATTTAGATTGATTGGCGTAAGATAAGGAATTTTTTCCTGCTCAGCTAAGATTTGAACCGGAGAAGGGGAGAGGATTTGTTTTCGTCCCTTTGGTTTTGGAGGTTGAGTAACAACTAAAACAGGCTTCAGATTATTCTGAAGCAATTTTTCTAAGACGATTTTAGCAAATTCTGCAGAACCAAAGAATGCAAAGCGCATAAATTAGAAATTCTAAAAATTATTCTAATTGATCTAATTATTCTAATCAATTCCTAATGTCTAATTTTAGAAATTGGGAATTGGGATTTGATTAGAAATTAGAGTAATTGGTCATTAGGTTAATTATGATTTAGACTTTAAAATTATTGAGTTACAGGGCTGCGCCTTTCCGCAGTTCTTTTTTAATATTTTTTGCTTTATCAATGAATAAAATGCCATCTAAATGATCAATTTCATGCTGAATTACTCTGGCTAACAATCCGAAAGCTTTCAGTTTTATCTTCTTACCTTCTGGATTAGTCGCCTTGAGAATAATTTTTTCTGGTCTTGCTACTTCTCCATAAATATTAGGCAAACTCAAACAACCTTCTTCTAGAACTGAAGTTTTCTTAGAAAATTTGATAATTTCTGGGTTGATAAAGGTGTAAAATTTATTATCCAATTCACAAACAATAATTCGCAGAGAAACATTTATTTGAGGAGCTGCTAAGCCGATTCCATTATTATCTTCCATAATTTTTTTCATTTGGATAATTAAATCCCTGCTCTCTTTAGTGAGATGTTCCATTGGTTCACTTTTTTGCCGTAAAATCGGATTTTTTTCTCCAGTAAGAATTTCCATAAATTTACCTTGTTAAATAAGACTTGAGTCTATTTTTAAGGAACATTTTACCTAAATAAGTTTTAAGATATTTCTCTCGATGCGTAGCGTCTTGTTGATTTAAACAACCTTCAAAATAAATTAGTTTAAACGACCCTCTATCTCTCGTGGATTTCACTTGTTCTTTTCGATGTAGTTCAAGTCTTAATTTTAAATTTTTTGTATAACCTGTATAAAACTTTTTATCTTTTTTAAATTGTAAAATATAGACAAAATAGAACATATGGGGATAATTTAAAATTATTTAACAGGGTGAATCATTGGATTATCCGCCATTCAATATCTGATTGTTTGCCAGCAAATTCTAACCATTCTCCTTCATCATTAATCACATACCATTTTCTATGAGTTTGAGACCAAACCATCGGGTTGCCGCGATAATATGGCTTTTTGACTATTTCTTTGGGTTTTAATCTGTCCAATTCCAGCCATTTTTTGAAAACTGTTTCAATGGCATAATCTAAATTCCTTGATTTTGCCCATTCAGCAACCTTATTCATTGCTTCTTTGGCTTTATTTATCGATCCAGACAATATCAAAAGTTCTTTGGCTGGTTTAGTGAATCTAGAATAAATAATTCTTCTTTTTTTACTGTCTTTTTTAAGTTGATCTAAACTAATGCCTTTAGTTTCAAAATAATAAGTCACGATTTGCCTGATGGCTGTTTTTTCTTTTAACTCCTCGTAATATTTTATTTTGCCCTTTTTCAGATATTCTTCGATTTTCAAGGCCATACTTTTTCCGATTCTTGGTAACTTTTCCAGAGCTTTCACTCCTCCTTTTTGATAAAGAGAAGAAATGTCCTCTTTTAAATTCTTCAAATACTCCGCTGCTTTTTTATAAGCTTTTGGCTTGAAAGCTACACCGTTTATTTCTAACAATTCACTTATCTCTTTTAATATTTGGGCAATTTTTTGATTAATCATATTAAATTTTGTAATTTTTAGGTTTAAACCATTAGTCATTGCGAGCGAATTAAAGCCTTTAGCCGCGAGCGAAGCATGGCGGGAAGCAATCTCATTAGGATTGCCACGTCGGCCTTCGGCCTCCTCGCAATGACAGCTACACTGTCAATTTTTAAACGGAAACTCTGCTAAATCAGTGTATTCGGCACCAGTTCGTTTTAGCTGACTTTCCATTAACCAAAGGCTGCTTGGAGAAAAAGAAAAATTAATTTTAGTCTTAATTTTTGTTTCCGGAGGTAAATTGTTAGGAGGAGGTGTTTTGACCCTGGCTAAAGTAATATGAGGTAAAAATGATCGGTGTTCTTCTTCCAAAGAAATTTTAGCTTTAGCTCGTAAGTCTTTTTCTAAAACCATCTTGAGTTGTTCTAAACTTTGATTAGAAGAACCTTCAAGCCAAATTAAACGGGGAAACTTTGGATTAGACCTGCCCGCCGTAGCCTTGGCGGAGGTGGGCCCATAGGCTGTTTCGAGAAATTGAATTGGTTGAGGTTGAAAATTCTTTGTTATTTCCAAGGCAATATCCTGGATTGTCTTGATTTTTTCTTCTTCAATATAGCCCAAAAAGATTAAAGTCAAATGAAGTTTATCTTCCTCGACTATTCGAAAAGCCTGAGGATTCAATTGTTCTTGGTAATTCTGTAATTGGGCTAAAAGTTCTTGGGGTAATTTAATGGCTAAAAAAAGTCGTTTTAAATCCATACTCCTTTTATTTTAGCGTATTTTTAAGATTTTTGCTATCTTTTTTAAAAGATGATATAATGACTGATATAGATATGACAAAGTTCAAAAAAATTCTTTCAATAATTTTAGCCGTTGTTATCATTGCTGGGGTTTGGTCAATGGGTTTTTTTGAGGGAGCTAATTGGGGCTGGCAGATTCATTTGCCGTCGCCTTTTGAGAAGATTCTTAATAGAGAAAAACCAACGGAAATACCTCCTGGTGATATGGCTATTTTTTGGGAGACCTGGAAAGTTATTCTCCAGAAATATGTTAATAGACAAGATTTAGAAACTTCAAACATGATTGAAGGCGCTACCAAAGGATTAGTAGAATCTTTAGGAGATCCTTATTCGGAATTTTTAAATGCTAAAGAAAACGAAATTTTATCTCAAGAACTCTCAGGAGAATTTTTTGGCGTGGGAATGGAAATTAGCAGAAAGAACAATGCTATTGTGGTGGTATCTCCCTTACCGGGAACGCCGGCAGAAAAAGCCGATTTACAACCCAATGATGTTATTTTGAAAATTGATGATAAAGAAACAAGTGATTTATCCAGTCAGGAAGCAGCTAATTTGATCCGGGGGCCAAAAGGGACAACTGTTACTTTAACTATTTATCGTCCAAGTTGGAATGAAGCCAAAGAAGTAAAATTAGTCAGAGATAAAATAGTCATTCCTTCTTTGAAATGGCAAATGTTGGATAACAATATTGTTTATCTAAGAATTTATAGTTTTAATCAACCCTTAACTTTTGATTTTTATCAAGCCGCTTTTCAAATTATTAATGCCAAACCAGGGGGCTTGATTATTGATTTAAGAAACAATCCCGGCGGTTATTTAGATTCAGTGATTAATCTTGGCGGTTGGTTCTTACCAAAAGGAGCCATAGTTTTAAAAGAAGATTTTGGCAATAGCGAAGTAAAAATTTATCGAGCTAATGGAAATGGTTTGTTAAAAGATATTCCCACAGTGGTTTTAATTAATGAAGGCACAGCCTCAGCTTCTGAGATCTTAGCTGGTGCTTTGAAAGATGAAAGGGGAATAAAATTAATCGGGGTTAAAACCTTTGGCAAGGGTTCGGTGCAGGAATTAGTGTCTTTAGAGAATAATAATAGTTTAAAAATTACTATTGCCAAATGGTTGACCCCTAAAGGAACCATCATCCAAGACAATGGCTTAATTCCTGATGTGGAAATTAAAAACGAGGAAGATTTAGGCTCTTATACCCAAATTAATTTAGAAAAAGATAAACAGTTGCAAACAGCCATAACAGAATTACAGAATTATTGATTACTAATTAATATGAAGGTTTATCTTTTAAAAGATGTGCCTGGTTTAGGGATAAAAGGCGAAATAAAAGAAGTGACTGATGGTTATGCCAGAAATTATTTATTTCCCCGGGGATTAATCAAGCAAGCTACAAAACAAATTATTCAGCAGGCATCTCAGGAAAAAGAAAAGAGAAAACAGGAAGAAGCGCAAGCAAAAGAAGAAGCTCAAAAAATAGCAGTTCAAATTGGGAAAATTATTTTGGAAATACCTTTAAAATTCAGCGAGAAAGGTAAAGAAGCTTTTGACTCTGTCAACAGAAGAAAAATAATTTCAGAATTAAAGAACAGGGAAATAAAATTAAAAGCTGATCAAATTCTATTAGAAAAGCCCCTGAAACATGAGGGGCTTTACGAAGTAAAAATAGTTCTTCATCCTCAAATAGAAGCCAATTTAAAAATTCGCGTTATCGCGTCATAATCCGCATCATGGCTTCGGAATCACATTAATAACTGATATTTTTTTCACCTGGCCTGTAAAATCTTTTTTCTTCTTAGTAGAAAATTGTACCATTCCATCTTTTAAAGCATAAATGGTGTCATCATGACCCCTTTTAGTATTTAAACCAGGATACCATTTAGTACCTCGCTGTCTAATTAAAACATTACCAGTATTAACAAGTTGATGATCAAATTTTTTCACTCCCAAATGCTTAGCTGCTGAATCTCTGCCTAATTTTGTTGAACCGCCAGCTTTAGTATGTGCCATAAATTTTGAGTGTTAAGCGTCATTGCGAGTCCCGATTTATCGGGACGAAGCAATCTTATAGAGATTGCCACGTCTGCCTTCGGCCTCCTCGCAATGACAGCTATGCCACGTAAAACGTGGCTACGCCGTCAATTTTAAATTTTTAAATAAATATGAAGCCCCACCGAGATAATATTCTATCAAAAATCTTTATTTTTGTCAAAAAAGATTGGTTTTTGATTTTAGGAGAATTGTTGCTTTTAAGTCTCGTCTTTACTACAGGCTTTATTATTGGAGGAAAAATTATTACCAGACCTCCGTTAATTATTGATAAAGAATTAATAGTGAATTTAGACGATAACTCCACCAGTTCTGGTCAAGCTATTAATCCTAGCCAAACTCTTTTTGTAGCTAGCTCCCGGGGTAAATATTATTATCCTGTGGATTGTTCTTTAGCTCAAAACTTAAGCGAGAAAAATAAAATTTACTTTTCAACAAAAGAAGAAGCTGAAGCTAAAGGATATATTTATAACACTAAATGTGACAACTAATTTCTATTGTATTTCTATTGTATTTCAATGTATTTCAGAAATTAATAGAAATATGCTTCGCGAAATTCATAGAAATTCATTGTTGTTTTGATTTTGAAACTTTGATTTGTCAATGTAATTCTTCTTTCAATTCTTTTTTGGTCGTATGGTTCGCTTCTAAATATTGATATTCTTTTTCTACTTTTTTGGCTTTTTCTATTTCTTCTCTGGCCTCAGGAGGAATTTCTTTGAGAATCTTCTGTAGTTTTTTAGCATCGATGGCTAAGATTTCTTCCCATTTGCCTAAAGGTTCTAAAACTGCTTTGAGTTGATTTTTATCAAAAGAGATCTTATTAGTAACTTCTTGATTAAAATAACCATTATTTCCAAAGACTCTCTTTAGTCCCTTCTGATGGCTATAAACTTCAATCAAGTTTTTTAATTCTTTTAATTTTCCCTCAATTTTATCTTTATCTTCCCGGAGTTTAAAATATTCATCAATTTTCTCTTCAATATTAATGCCATTGAATTCCTTTTCCGAACCATTTTCATAGAAATGTTTCCAAATCGGGCAAAGGGGACGATAACCACACCAATTGCAAAGAGGAGAGGATTTGGGTTCAAAAGTGCTATTTTGAATTTGATGAATTAAATCAATAATTTTCTTTTGGGTGTTATCTATATCTTCTTGGGTTTTTTGAGTTTCTATTTTTTCACCAAATTTAAGGAAATAAAGACTGAGACGAAGATCTTCTAATTTAATTTTAGGCCATTTTCTCTGAAGACCTAAAGCATAAATAGAAAGTTGCAAATTAGTATCAACATCATTTTGAGAAGGCACTCTTTTGCCAGTTTTGTAGTCAATAATTTCCATAGTGCCATCAGCCAATTTATCAATTCTATCAATGACGCCAGTCAAGATATGCTTTCCTCCGGGTTCATCAGGAGTTTCGTCAATTACTGCTTCAAATCTTGTTTCTAAATCCATAATCATTGATTTAGGCGGAAAATTCTTTTTATAATATTCTTCCAGGATTCTCATGCCTTCCTGGAAATAATCTTTTTCTTCCTGTTCATTTTGCCAAGTAAAACCTTCTTCTTTCTTGGGTTCACCCGCCGTCTTGTCCGCCGTAGCTCGGAGAGCGGAGGTGGAAGCCTTGGCGGAGGCAGGCCAATGATTATAATAGTATTCTAGTAAGCCTTCCAGGGGAGGGAAGTGAGGGTCTTGTTGATAAAACCATTTTAAAACTCGATGAATATAATTACCAAAAATAGCCTCTTTGGTTTTAGGCTCCTTGATTTTATCTATTTCCGAATATTTATATTTTAACGGACAATTTTTAAAGTTTTCTAAACTGGAATAGGAGATACGCATAATAATAATTCAAAATTCAAAAATCAAAAGTCAAAATTGTTTAATGTCATTGCGAGCGAATTAAAGCCTTTAGCCGCGAGCGAAACATGGCGGGAAGCAATCTTATTGAGATTGCCACGGCCTTCGGCCTCGCAATGACAGCTACATAGTGTCTTGTCATTGCGAGGAGCGTAGCGACGAAGCAATCTTATCTATTAACTTTACCAGTTTTTGACATTATTTACAACATCAATTTTATTCATTTGACAAACAATTGAAAATATGAGATAATTTAAGCGGATATGAGAATCCTCATATCCATTATATGTTTTAATTTGTAACTTGAAAAGTAAAAATTGATAGAAAATCTGATAGTTTTTATATATAAAATCTAGAAGTATGGAGGTTGGAAATGGAAAAAACAGGCATTAGTGTAAATTTGAATGTGCCCCAAAAAGGCACATTAGAAATTACTGATGAAGCTAGTAAAGCTGTTTTTGAAACGCAAACTGGGAAAATTGTTCTTGTTTTTGCTAAAAACCTAACCAAGGAAAAAGAACAAGCCTGGAGAGAAATTGCTAAGATAGTTCTGTTAGGGCGGAATTATAAACCAAAAGGAGGTACAAAATGAAAGAAAAAGAAAAAAAACAGACAAAACAGACAAAACAAACACACCAATATTCAATCGGAGCGATTGAGGAAAAGAATTATCTATTTCCTCCCACAGAAGAAACTATCAAAAAATATTTAATTCGAAAGGCATATTCTAGAAATCAGGGAATTTTTTTTCTGAAACGTCACTTAAAAAGGAAACCGATAAAAATTACTTTCGTTCGAGATCTTGGCCCATATACAGAGGAAGATGAAAGAAGGGACAGAAAGATTAAACGAATTTTCAGAGTTATATCATATGGAGCAGAAAAACGCAAAATTGAGGTTGATCTATATGGAGGAATTACCATTTACACTTCTAATCAATTTGGCTCCCCAGTAAAAGTTACTTTTCGACTAGATAAATTGAATAAGATATATATTCAAGAGATTGTTTTTTTAGGGAGAGATAGATTAGAAGATGTTGAAGCTGAACAAAGATTAACTAGAGAGGAATATTTAAATTGTATTAGTATTGCGGAAATGTTATTAAAAACGTATACATAAGGAGGTGAAAGGAAATGATTGTGCAGAAAATTCCCCCCAATAGTAAAACCAGTAGAATGGGGGTGAATGAAAAAGGGGAAATAGTAATCAAGAATTACGAAGGCAAAACAGAAACAGTTCCTGAGCTTGATTCGGCTATCAGACAGCAAGCTCTCCATATACCCATGAGTTACCTTGATACCCTTGTTGTTTTTGAAAATTCGTTTTCCATTGAACATCCGGGGAAGGTTTCTATAATGACAAATATAATTAAAGGGGTAACTGATTTAACATCTATTTTAGGGAATATCGAAGGTTTAAAACAGCTGAAGAGTAATATCAAAACACTAGAAAGAGATTTTATAAAGATCCGAACGATATTACCTGAAGAGATTCAGAAAGATTTTGACATTGTTTTTTGGGTACAAAAGAGAGCACTCGAACTCATGGAAGAAGAAGAGCGCTGCGAAAAGATTATAAACTACAGTTTTGAAGTTTTTGCTCAGACTTATAAATGCTTATTGGAATCATCCCAAAACTTGGTAGAATGGCCTAAGATATTTAAAGCTCTTTCAGCTCTTAATACTGTGAAAGCAAACCCTTTTAAAAAAAGAGTTCAAGATAGAACAATTAAAATTCTAAGCGGAAGGGGTAAAGACAAGCGAAGACTCTACGAGTTAGTGAAAAAAGGTGATGTAAAATTAGCAAAACATAGAGTATGGCAAGCCTTTCTCATGTTGTTGCCAATTTATAGCTCTATTTTTATGATAGAGCTAAATGGAACAAAATTCATTATTGAGAAAGGTAGTATAAAAATTGCACAAAACTCAAGGTAGGGGATAAACCCCCTACCTTTTTTATTTGCATTCTACTATTGACACATCACATAAGAATATGGTATTATAGGATATATTTGTAACTTGAAAAGTAAAAAAACGATTAGAAAATTTGAGTTTTAATTTAAAGATAATGTAATCAAATTCTGCCAAAAGGCAAGGAGGTAATTTGAAATGTTAATCGGGCTTACTATTATTGCGATTTTTGCTTTTTTGTGTGCTATTTTTTCTCCTGACGATCCAGGTGATCTTGGAAGAGGGGGATGAAAGAAAGTGAATTGAAATATTATTATATTAAACGAAGGAGGTGGTTTAGATGGAAGAGGAAGGAAATGATTTCTCCGATGAAATTTTAGAACAAAATCTGTCTAAAATTACTGATCCTACAATTGATACAGTTGTGATAATGTTCCCGTACAATCAGCACAATCTCTTTGTGCCCGACGATAAAGATTGGTCCAAAATAACAAAAAAGATGAGGTATAGTTTCTTGTTAATTGTTTCACCCAATGCTTTGAAAGTGGCCAAACCTGCAGTATCTGATAATCGTATTATTATTACAGTTCACGAAAGGATTCTCAATTACTGGAAAGAGATCCGGTCATATTTAGAAGCTAATGCTAATATCAAATATATTCAAATTATCTCTTCTGATATCGATGACGAAAGAGTTGAGAGAGATTATAATTTGGTGTTCTCTGACAAAGAGTTTGAAACAGGTTATCTAACCGTGATAATTCCAAATTCAATTTGGAAGAAAGTTTACCAAATTCGAGAAAAAATAGTCCTAATGCTTCCAATTGGGTTATACGAAGCGCTAGGCAAATCTCGTTGAAATAACAACCGGCGAGGATTATTTCGCCGGTTTTTTAATTTTAATGAATTTCTACAAATTTCTATTGTATTTCAACGAATTTTAATGTATTTCTATGTATTATCCTATATCACTGTGGTATTTTCTATGAATTTCTTTCAAGTGTTTATTAGTAATATGAGTATAAATTTGAGTGGTGGCAATATTTTTATGACCTAAAAACTCTTGGATAGTTCTTAAATCAACGCCTTGCATTAACAGATCGGTTGCAAAAGAATTATGACTTATAATACCGTCAGTAATAAAGTTGCCATCTTTTTTTGCTAATCCAAAATCATACGAACTGAATCTATTGCCGGGAACATTGGTTTTCTTTTTGATTCTTAACCATTTAATATTATTAGCAAAGACAATTTTTTTTAATTCTAACAAAAGAGGGGAGTAATAATTCAAATCTTCTAATTGGTTAATAATTCTTTTTACAGTATTTTTGACAGGCACTAACTTATGATAATATCTCGCTACATAATTTATTCTATAATTTTTCTTTAATTTATCAGACCAAAATATATTTTTCTGGTCCGTATCTTTTCTAATTTCTAATAACAACTCGCCAATTGGCAATTTTTCACCATCATCATCAGAACAAACCTTTAGGTCTTTTGATTTCAATGTTTTAATTTTATTAATAAACTTTAACTGGTCTGGTCGGTGAAGAATATGAAGGGTATAAAATTCATGAGTGAAGGTTTTCTTTTGAGGCAATAAGATAGTTCTTTTACGAACATTTAAATGAGAATCAATACCAAATCTTAAAAGGCCGTTTTGTACATCTTTCAGAAGCTCTTTGCTGGAAGAAAAAAATCTTATTGTTCCACTATTACCATCGGCATCATAAAATCCTGCCAAGAATTCAGATAATTCTTCTTGAGAGGCAGAAAGAATTTCCTTTGGTACCCTTTTTTTATTAGATTTTTCTCCAAACCCAAGATTTAGCAAAAATTCAACAAATTCTTTATGATATATCATTAACTCAAAACTATTGCTGCTGTGCGATTTTACTAAATTGGTATTTATTTTTAGAAGAGTATCAACCAAACTTTTATAATATTTCAAATTTATTCTGTTCTTATCGTTTATAATTACACATCGCCGTTTCAGATTTACAGTGCCATCGCCTAAGATATAGCCCATTATTCTTGCTAATTTCGGATCACAAAATGATTTACCCTTTATATCTATTTTTTTAATGCCCATTATATAATCATCGATTTTTAATTCTTTTGCTGTAATTTCTTTGATGCCTTTTGCTCCTATAGTAAAAAGTCGATGCTTTGGCGAACAGATAAGATTATAGCCATCAGCCCAAATAGAGTAAAATGGCGTAATATGATATGTTTTGCTTATTACTTTACTATTCTCAAGTTTAAGATTGTTCCAGTTCAAAGATTTAACTTTTACAGAACGATGAAAATATAATTCTCTGATGGGAGCAATGGAGTTTTCAGTAATAATACGGGTTAGGGGATGAAGACAATGCCTAAGGGTATGAGGACTGGCAGGAATGGAAATATTTGCTTTTAAAACATATTTTGTCACAATATTTTCTACTGAGCGAGTAGTTAAACGATGGTTTGTTGATGTTGGTCCTTTATAATTAATAAATAAGGCTTTGTCATCATCTTTGCGAGTTTCTAAATAATCTTTCAGAGCTTTTAGAGCACGTGACGATAAATAGACAGGTCTAATTCTTCCTCCTTTACCAATAACATTAATTTCTAGTTCCTCATTAAGATTTTCTATTTTAATCTGATTTCTATTTAAACTCACTAACTCAGCTACTCTCAATCCTGTAGAAAATAATACTTCTAAGATTGCTTTATCTCTTAAACCGGTTATATTTGAAACATCTGGTGCCTCCAGAAGTTTCTCAATTTGTTCTAAATTTAAAAATTTAATACTCTTTTCTTTTTTATCCAAAAAAAGTTTTACTTTTTCTGCTGGTAAAGCCGTAACATCTCTATCAGCAAAATAATTTAAAAGATTTCTTAAAACAATAAGATAATAATTAATTGAAGCCCTTTTTAGAGGTTGACGGCTGTTTTTATTATAAATTTTAGATAAATAGACACGGTATTGCCAAAGATGTTCTGCTGTTAGCTCGTGCGGTAGGAGAGTGGTTAATTTATTTTCCTTAAGCCAGTTTTCAAACTTATGAATTAAACGATTATAAGTAATTTGACTGTTATGGCTCAAACCTTTTTCTATATCTAAGTATTCCATAAACTCTGGAAGATGCTCAAGAATGGATTTTTGACTTTTTTTCATAGATTTAAGAGGGGAGGAGCAGTTAATTGATTAACCCTTTATTTATTATATTCAACTTCGCTAAAGCTACCTTATGCGAAGTATCCTATATCTATTTTAGCATAGCAATATGGGCTGTCAAGAGTATCCCCCATTTGTATCTAGTATTTAGTATCTAGTATTGAGTATAAAGAATTTTAAATTTTTAATTTTAAAATAATTTCTTAATAACTGATTTCAATATTGCTATTAATAAAAAAGGCCCCTTATATTTCAAGGGGTCTGACAAGAATAGTTACCGGGTCAATCTTTTTTGATCTCCCTGTAACTCTTCTCTTATCGCTCTACTAGGTATGTTTGTTGGTATGTGTTTCTTTGAGATCCTTTTTTGGAGTTCTTTTAGTTCTTCTTTAACTTCTTTTTTAACTTTCAGTTGTTGGATCTCCAAGTCCAGTTCGCCTTGTTTCATTTCTAATCATCTCCTTTCCTTTTTACTCCGTGATTTTTACGGAGTGCCGTTAATCCGGCAATTGTACTTTCAAGGTTTCATACACCAATTTGTATAGATGGGTTGCTAACAAATTCTTTATCATCTGAGTTATTTCTTTCTCAGAATAAATATAAGCAATCCCTTCATCATCGTAATGGGTTACTTCAAAAATATCTCTTTTCCCACCATCTAGTTCCGGTTTAATTTCCACCAAAACCACTTTTTCCTTTCCCTTTAGTTTTTCCACAAGTAGTTTTTGCACAACCATACCCAAGTCTCTAAATTCTTTGGTATAACCAATTAAATACATCTTAATTACCCCCTTTCTTTTCTGCGATTTTTAAGTACGTAATCGCAGAACTTATCTAAAAAATTTTTAAATTCTGGCAACTCTATTCCCTTAGAAACTCTAATTCTCAAAGAATCTACTTTATTATCACAAATAAATTGGAGTTGCTTTTTATCAGGAGATTCAAATAGAAACAAAGTACACAGTTTAGTTTTTTTGATCCCTTTCTTTTTCATGTTAACAGGATTTTTATCTAGAGTTATCGAAGCCGTCTGCTTTTTCAAAATATAGCTATTTATTGCACAAAATGGAGTTAGCTGAAACCCAAGATTTATTTTATCAATTGCTTTTTTCAATCTACTGCACAATCTTGGATTCATGAATAGTTGATACCAAATAAATCCATCGCAATCAATCCATTTTTTCATTTTGCCCTCTCTTTTTGGATTCTAATTGTTCAATTTCTTTTTTTAATTCTCCTTGTCTAACAAGGAGTTCACCTAAAGTACGAGATAAGCTTAGAATTCGTTTCCACAATAATCTTAAGCCACCTCGTGCTTCATCAATTTTCTGTTCTGTTTCTTTTAGCTCTTTGTTTAGCAAAAATAAATCCGAAGACATAGTTTTCATGTCTTTCACCTCTTTCACCTCCCTTTTTTATAATCTTTATAATCGATTGTTAATGGAATGTCTTGTCTATCATAGTTAATATAAAATTTTCAAGGCTGGGAAATTTTCATTTCCCTGGCTGAAACTTTTAATCAGTTTCAGCGCTAATACGATAGTTTTATATTATCATATATCATATTGTGTGTCAATATGTGTCTATCCCCTATTTGTATTTTGTATCCAGTATTCAGTATCTAGCATTGAGTATTGAGTATAAAGAATTTTTAATTTTAAATTTTAAAATAATTTCTTAATAACTGATTTCAATATTGCTATTAATAAAAAAGGCCTACTCAGCATCAGAAAGATACCTTGTAGGCCAAAATACTACTCTGGATTCTCAGAAATCATACATTTTTTTATCATTTTCATTTCTGTATTTAGTGAGAAAATCAAATCACTTAAAAGAAGACGCATGTCTTCTTTCCCATATCTATGGGATGGTCCATTGCTTCTTTTAAAAGAAGACGCATCACCATAACTATGGGATAGTCCATTTGTTCTCAGAACGAGTTGTAAGAAGCTATCTTGTTTTCCCGCTTTCAGTCTAACAGTTTTAGCTGTCTTGGAAGATAACTCTAAAAGGAATTTTAGAGTTATAGCTTCCTTAACATGGTCATCAGTATACTGAATTTCAAAAAACATCTTAATCACCTCCTCTTTTTTGTTCTAATTTTACGTATTTTGTCGTCTTAGTTATTTTTCAACCCCGAACAGCCCCGAAGTAATCTTCAAATTCTTTGCTTAATTTTTTTTGTAATTCATTGTTAATTTGTTCAACAGATTCTTCGATCAATCTTTTGATGGTTTGTTCATCGTCCCAAGAAATAAGTGTCTTTGTAATACCTAACTCATCCAAAATATTGAATACCAAACACTCCAGACCTTCTTTGGGCAATATCACGTCATTCACAATATCTATTAGGTGATCATGCATTTGTTTTTGTAATTGTTTCAATAAACTCATTTCTTAATCACCTCCCTTCCTTTTACTTCTCACTCCGTGATTTTTTACGGAGTTTAAATTAATCTCACATTCATTTATCTTCACTTTGATCTATTCCCATTCCTTTATCCCGGCGACCAGCGAAATACCCGTGTCTATATCCTCTACAGTAATCATCGTATTCGTCAG
>Ga0210050_1002593_pt1 | contig 17149 bp, 15 predicted proteins | sample CryGey132114_all_FD_185463 | JGI IMG/M metagenome (GOLD analysis project Ga0210050, IMG submission 185463) | Groundwater microbial communities from aquifer - Crystal Geyser CG22_combo_CG10-13_8/21/14_all (SPAdes) (version 2) | ecosystem: Environmental > Aquatic > Deep subsurface > Groundwater ...
CCATCGCGTTGCGCTTCAGCTCACGGCCGATGCTCGTGTGGGAACAGCCCAGCTCGTTGGCAATAGCCCTGTTGCTGTAGCCCTTCTTCTTCAGAAGGCTGATTTCCAGCCGTTCGGCTGCTGTGAAGTGATGATGTGCCATAGGAATGAGGATGGTAGTTCCTCATCCCAAGTGGTGCATTTCAAAGTTCAGCGGGGGTATTTTTACCGATGTTTCCTTTCTTCCGTCATTCAACTCAACAGTTATTGAGCTGTACATGGATCGCATTCCCGGTCTTTCCGAATGGTTTTTGGCGTTGAATGACGATTTTTTCTTTGGCGCTCCGGTGGAACCGTCTGATTTCTTTACAGAAGACGGTTGTGTGCGTGTGCACCTTACCGATGAGCCATGTCCGTCAGGAGAGCCTTTGGAGACTGACCCCGCATGGGTGGCAGGTTTGAAGAATGCGAATGTGCTTCTCAATCAGCGCTTTGGCAAAGAGCAACGTTTCATTGGAACGCATAATGTCCGTCCAATGCGTCGCAGTATCTGCGAAGCGTGTCGCCAAGATTTTGCCGAAGCGTATCAGGAAGCCACTGCGCATCGCTTCCGTTCTCACTCCGATATTATGCTCCCATTATTCCTTCATGTTCACTATGCTTTATCCGCGGGAGAAGGCGAACTGGCGACTATGGACGAATACTTTGCCAACGGCATTGGTCCGGATCTTGGCAGGAACGAACAACATTTTGCTGAGATTCGCCGTCGCCGGCCCGTACTCTTCTGTCTCAATGATCAGGGGATGTATAAAGAGCCGGAAGCCAGTGTTCAGTTGCAGACATTTCTGGAAGAGTGTTTTCCTCACACCTCGCCATTTGAACGTGTGTGTTTTGTGGACTGTTTGCGAAGGAAGATCTGCCATCCTTTCTCAAGGATGGTGAATTGTCCGGAAAATACATCAAGAAAAGAGTCGATTCCTTTACGGGGGTTGAGGAGCGGGTCGGGGGAAAGTGCAAGTTCGTAATCATCAAAAATGAGAATACCTTCTGTTTTGAGGAGTTCCCAGGAAAGGATGGCATCGCAGAGCACATCGTGTGCTTTATGTGATCCGTCGATGTAAATCATGTCATAGGATGCGAGTGGCAGGGTACGTAGGGTCTCTGATGATTTGCCCCGTACTGTGTTCACGCGGTTGGCCGATCCTGTCTGGGTGATGTTATGCATGAACCGTTGTTCCAGATCGAAGAGTGGTGGTAATGCATGTAACAAGCCAGCCATGCCTGCTTGTTTGTGAATAGTCATCTCAAAGAGATCTACACAAGTCAGTGTAGATGTGGGATGCGTGAGAATATGTTGGAGCAGCCAGCATGCTGCGCGCCCTTCAAAAGTTCCCACCTCGAGCATGTGTACATCTGGCTGGTGAGCGAATGTGTTGAGGTATTTCTTCCAGAGGGGAATATGAGAAGAGAACCAATCTGTACAGAATTGAAATGTCATGCTACCTATCTTGTCTTAAAAGAGAGGATGAAGTACACTACTTTTGTCCTATCCAGAGTGACACCGAATCGGGATTTGGCCCGTCTAAGGTGTCCCCCAACTCTTCACATCAGTGAAGTAAGTGGGAAAGCCACTCGCTGCGAGAACGATAGGTGAATATCTCACTTTCTCGAAGCGGAAGGACGTTCATTATTTTCCTTCTCCTTTACTCTATGCCCTATCTCTTTACATCCGAATCGGTGACCGAGGGTCATCCGGACAAGATGTGCGACCAGATTTCTGACGCCATTCTCGATGATGCGCTTGCGCAGGACCCGGAGGCGCATGTTGCCTGTGAGTGTCTTGCAACGACAGGTCTTGTGGTTGTCGCCGGTGAAATGCGCACGAGAGGGTACATTGATATTGCCGGTACTGCGCGAAGAACGATTCAGGAAATTGGATACGATGACGGCACATTCGGATTCGACCATAAGGCTTGTGCGGTCATGGTGTGTGTTGGCGAACAGAGTCCGGATATTTCCATGGGCGTTGATGCGATGACGAATTTTCATCAGGAACAGGGTGCCGGTGATCAGGGATTGATGTTTGGATATGCCTGTGACGAAACGCCCGAGTGCATGCCGCTTCCGATTTCTTTCGCACACAAACTCACGCGACGTTTGGCAGAAGTGCGTAAAACCGGAGCACTCGGTTACCTGCGTCCGGATGGCAAGAGTCAGGTGACTGTGCAGTATGCTGATGATGGCACGCCGGAACGCATCGATAGTGTTGTCATCTCCACGCAACATGCTGAGGAAGTGACCTTGGAACAGATTCGGGAGGATATTCAGGAGTACGTCATCAAACCTGTCTGTGAAGCGTATCTTGACGAACGGACGGTTTACTTTGTCAATCCTACAGGGCGTTTCGTGATTGGAGGTCCTCCGGGAGATTGCGGCTTAACCGGGCGGAAAATCATTGTGGATACGTATGGGGGATACAGCCGTCATGGCGGTGGAGCGTTTTCCGGAAAAGATCCAAGTAAAGTGGACCGATCCGCTGCGTATGCTGCGCGTTGGGTGGCGAAACACATTGTGAAAGCGGGACTGGCACGGAAAGCAGAAGTACAAATTGCCTATGCGATTGGTATTGCGACACCTGTGTCCATTCATATTGATACATTCGGTACAGGTCGCATTCCGGATCGTGAGTTGGAGCCTGCCATTGCATCGGTATTTGATCTGCGTCCCGCATCAATCATTCGTGACCTTGACCTGCTTCGTCCTCAGTACAGGCAAATTGCGGCCTATGGTCATATGGGGCGCGAAGATTGTGGCGTTTCGTGGGAGAAAACCCCGCGGATAGAGGAATTGGTGCAGGTAGTGGAGCACAAGGTTGGTGCAGGTGTATAGTGACGGTGTCATTCATTCATGACGACTCGAAGTCAGAAAGGAGGAAATCATGAGTGGAGGATGCAGAGACGAATGTTGTAGGAGCAGTGGCAACCACAGTGGTTGGATTCTGCTGCTTCTCATGTTGATTGTCACCTGTGTAGCTGGATACTTGCTATTCAACTAAACGAAGCGGGTGAGGGTACCCTCACCCGTTTTTCACGTATATAAAAATTGACTTTTTATTTTTTGTCAGTATCCTGAGAGTTTATGGTTGCACACAAGGCGACATCATCGGCAGAACACAAAGACCAGCGAGACGTTTTTGCAGAAGATGTAGATGAACTTGTGATGATGACACATGTGGAAAGACAACAGAGTCTTCACCAGGTTGCTACCCTACTGAAGACATGTCAGTCAGGCATGGAGAACATGCTCAGTGGACTCTTTTACGAGGAAGATGAGGAAAAGAACACGCGAGATGCACACAAACTCCTTGGTCGTATGCGAGAGTCACAGAAAGAAGGTGTTGCTCCATTGGTAGCGACGAGGGAGGGTAGACGGCTACTTCTGGAAATCAGTCGTGTAAGAGGGTTTGGTGTCGTGAGTCGGTTAATCGAAGATGTTATCGAAGGTCAACCGAAAAAAGCACCCATCGAACAGCGTGTGATTCACGAACTTCCTGAGAAGCCACCGCGCACGGGAGCAAAAGCTCCCATGTACTGTCCGACGGTGGAGATGTTTTAGATGGCACGGATCTTCTTTATGTTTGTAGAGACGCTATGATATAGCGTCTCTATAGTGTTAAGATGCTGTTTCTATGCAAGGCATCGAATCGTTTTTGCAGCAGCACAATATTCCCTTCCAACGTTTCAACCATCCTGCTGTCTTTACCTGTGAGGAGTCAGAAAAGTTGTGTCCGGCAATGCCCGGAATGCATACGAAGAATTTATTTCTGCGTGATGAGAAGAAAAAGCGATTCATTCTCCTGTCTGTGCCACACGGGAAACGTGTGGATCTGGCGCAGTTTGGAAAGATGTACGGTGTGAAAAAGCCGAGTCTGGCGAACGCAGACTACTTGAAGCAGTACCTTGGCGTGGAACCGGGAGCAGTGACACTTCTTGGACTTATCAATGACGTGGATCACAACGTTGAAGTCGTTCTCGACGAAGAACTCTGGAAATACAGTGAAATCGGCTGCCACCCGCTTGTGAATACGGCGACATTCGTCATCAAACAGGAAGACATGGAGAAGTTTTTCGGTACAACAGGTCACGAATTTCACGTATATGCTATTCCTGAGAGACAAGGTCACTAGTCCCTACACGTGTTCCCGGGTAGTAGTACCGCAGAATATCTTCTGCGGATTTCCCTTCATTTGCCTGCCCCTCCGCACCGCAACCGGACATGCCGACGCCATGTCCGCGGTTTGGCATTCCTGCACACCAGGGGTCAGGCTTACTGGCGAAGACTTCGGCAAATGGGAAGGTGTTCCATCCAATTTCCGCCGGTGAACGTGTACGTCCGTCGTTGGAGGAGTAGTATGCAGCGCGGATAGGGGTGCCTGCTTTAGTCAAGATCTGTCCTGCAGTTTCTTTGACGGCACGAACCCACTCGGGGTTGCGTGCCTCGAAATTTGCGCCGCCATACGCCTGGAACTCCGCAGGACTATCTGACCCATCGTATGGTTTTCCGGAGAATTTCCGCTGACTATTCTGCAAGTAGTGTGCGGCATAGGTGCGTGCGGCAATCGCAAAGGCGCGCTGTTTCTCAAAGGGCTCCGTATCTGGCTCTTCCGCAAGTCCCCACAAGTACTCTTCGAGAGAAAGTTCATTCATCAGCGTAAGTTTTCCATCGAGGATGCGACATTCCAATATGCCCCGATACCGGCGCGTGCCATCCTGAAGGGTGAGAATACCATTCCCCGGATCGATGCGAAGAATATCACTCTGAATAGTCATGTGGTTGATCTGTGCTTTGCAATTTTTCCCGGATTGCGTGAGTGTGAGTGATCCTCCTTGAGGGGATTGGCCATTAATTGTTGTAGTAATTGGGAGCAGGAGGGTGTGGGTATTGCCGGTTGTTGTGAGATGAATGCGGATAGTTGGTGATTCTGTATTTGGTTTCTCTGCTATATGTGGAACAAGGCTAGACGTATATTGCGATGTAGAGACGCTATATATAGCGTCTCTACGAACGCGTGAATTTGATGCGTTCATATGGTTCGATATATTTTGTGGAACCAAAGCCGACACTCCTCCCCGTTGCGCACGGTACAACCGGCGCTTAGAAATGGTTGGTGTACTGACATAGCGATTGAGTCGTTGCTGTGTTCGCGTCAGTGCCAGCCGTTCACGTGGAGATACGCGTCGTTCCTTCGCATATGTTCTGGGGAATGTGACAGATGCAGTCAGTGTTCCTTTGTAGACATGCTCACGGACTTGCGGCAGCACGTAATCCATATAGTGTCCAGGACAGACTGTCGAAAGCAGATCATCATGACCGACAATCGGTGGGAGGGTTTTTCCATGGAATGACACGCTCTTTGCCAGGTTGATGTCGTACTTCTTGATGAGGTGATCAAGGAGCCATTGTAAACTGTTGATCTGATCCTGCGTTGGCTGTTCCAGTTCAAAGTTTCCCAGGAGTGCAATGCCGACTGTGCCCGTATTCCAGCAGTACGCATGACCGCCGATCACCGCGTCGCCGCCTGCTCTTCCTTCGTAAATCGTTCCTTCTTCATCAACGATGAAGTGGTACCCGATGTCTCCCCATCCTTTTCCATCGGAGTGGTACTCGTAGAGTGCCTGAACGCGTTCACGTGGAGAGCGAGTGTCGGTTCCTACTGCAAGAGCAGTGTGGTGAAGGACGAGGAGTTGTACTTGAGGTGAGTACTGTTGTGGCCAGCGGTAGAGTCCTCCTTGAGCATCGCGCCTTTCTGTACGCGCAGGTCGGAACTCTTCCGGATGCTCTTGTTGCCACTTTTCGCAGTCGGAGGCGCGGTTTCCAGGCGTACTCGATGATACTTCTGGCTGGTCGTTCGTCGATTCTATGCGTTCTTCGTGATACTCTTCGCGTTTGCGTGAAAAAAGGAGTTCGTTATCTGCACCCCACTCTGTGCGTGGGAGGATGCGCGGTGGCCAAGAAGCCGCCTCTGTCCGCAGAGGTAGGAGAGAGAGGAGCAGAAATAACAGCATGTGCATGGTGCGCACTATACATCATTCTTGCTTTATGCTATTTCTGTACTGTGTCCTTACAGAAAGTTCTAGCCCTTTCGTACTTCGGCAACTCGGTGCGCACCATGCTCTTTGCAGCTGCTTTGCTTGTTGCCGTGGTTGTTGTGTGTCGTGTCGTACAGGCAGTTCTCATTGGACGCATGCAGAAACTTGCAAAGAAAACAAAAACACAAGTGGATGACATGATCGTCGAGTTCTTGTCATCACTTCGAACCGCATTTTTTGCCGCTGTTGCACTGGCAATTGCATCACGTGTGCTCATTCTCCCTTCCGTTGTACAGAGAATCATTGATGCAGTTGCGCTTATTGTGATTACTGTGCAAGCAATTACGCTGGCAGAGCGCATTTTGGAACTCTGTATTACAAAGTTTGTCATGAAGACGGGTGATGGAGAGGCAGCACCGAAGTTCTTACGCTTTCTCATCCGTTTTGGACTCTGGTCTGTGGGATTACTGCTTGTGCTGAGCAACCTTGGTATTAATGTCACGTCACTTATTACAGGAATGGGAATCGGCGGCATTGCCATTGCGCTTGCTGTGCAGAATATTCTTGCGGACCTGTTCAGTTCATTTTCGCTCTATGTCGACCGACCATTTGAAGTGGGGGATTTCATCATTGTTGGGCAGGACATGGGAACGGTGAAGTATGTGGGCTTAAAGACCACGCGCATTCAGGCGCTGCAGGGGGAGGAACTTGTCATTCCAAACAGTGAACTTACCAACAGTCGGGTACAGAACTTTCGAAAAATGCAAAGGCGCAGGGTGGTGTTCAGTTTCGGCGTCACCTACGACACGTCTGTGAAAAAACTGGGCGCTATCCCGGACATGGTGCATGAGATTATTGGCAAGGCTGAACATGCAGATATCGACCGTGTGCATTTTCAGAAATTTGGCGAGTCCAGTTTGGTGTTTGAAGTTGTCTTCTACGTCACTTCCGGTGATTACAATATCTTCATGGACACACAACAGGAGATCAATTTGGCACTAACAGAGAGATTCGAGAAAGAAGGCATTACATTCGCCTTCCCAACCAGAACCGTTCATATGGTGCAGTAGTAGTAGGTATGCTAAAATTCGGCATACCATGGCCCAGAAACCTATCCGTGAAGTACAGGCTAAAGAACTAATCCATACACAGTGGGTAGGTCCCGGGAAACCCGAATTTTTCCTTGAGAAGACGGATGTTGGCAAGTGTGTGGCGAAGGTGGATGAGCTCTTCGGAAAGCGAGGAAAGCGTGGGTATGTCAAAGTGGCGGAGAGTGAAGCAGAAGCGAGGCAGTGGGTGGATTCTCTCAGAGGGAAAGAGATAGAAATCGACGGAAAGCGTGGAGTGATCAATCACTTCATCATTGAGCCGTATATCGAACATAAAAAAGAGTATTACCTCGCATTCACCTGTGATCGTGACCGAGATGTTGTGCTCTTTTCTAAAAAGGGTGGAGTGGAGATTGAGGATCAAGGTGACTCTGTGATCAGGATTGCGGTTGCACTTGAGAAGGAGCCATCTTTCGATGAGCTCAGGGTGACACCGAAAGAGTTGCACGATACGATTCGTGGTCTTCTTCACATCTTCCGCACGTGCGATCTCGGATATCTCGAAATCAATCCGCTTGTATACGAGAGTGGGAGAGTGTATCTCCTTGATGCGGTGTGCCGCGTGGACAGTGCCGCAGCCTATCGACAGAAAAACACATGGGGCACTTGGGATATTCCTGACGGATTTGGTACGGAATTATCGCTACAAGAGAAAGCCATTCATGAACTCGATAACCGCACGGGGAGCTCGCTGAAGTTCGTACTGCTCAATCCCAAAGGGCGTATCTGGACGATGGTTGCGGGAGGCGGCGCATCGATTATCTACGCCGATGCGATTACGAATCTGGCTCCCGCAGAGGAATTGGCAAACTATGGTGAGTGGTCCGGGAATCCGAGTACGGATGAGATGGAGGAGTATACGAAGAACATTTTGGAGTTGATGACTTCCGCTTCTCCCCTCCCTGAGGGAGGGGCAGGGGAGGGGATAATAAAGAAGGCCCTCATTATCGGCGGCGGCATTGCCAACTTCACTGATATCAAAAAAACATTCACAGGTGTTATTCGCGCATTTGAGAAGTATCAGGACAAGATGCGCAACATTAAGATCTACGTGCGACGCGCAGGACCGAATGATGTGGAAGGATTACAACTCTTGCAGGAAGCGTGTGATCGACTGGGTATTGCGTGTGAAACACACGGTGCAGAGGTGGCGATGACGAGCGTGGTGGAGCAGGCAGTAAAGGAGTTGGGCGTTCAGAAATCTTCTCCTGTTACTGCATGAGCACATTGTTTACCGACCAGACGACGGCCATTGTGTACGGACGGAAGTCTGTCTCCATTCAGCGCATGCTGGATTTCGACTACATCTGCGGACGGCGCCCGAGTGTTGCTGGGGTGGTGGATCCCAACAGCGGTGTGCCGGAGAAAGTGTTCTACGGGAAAGATGAGTTTTTGCTTCCGGTATTCCGGTCACTGCAGGATGCACAGGAGAAGTATAACGATGCTGATGTGATCGTGAACTTTGCCTCACTACGCAGTGCAGGAGCTGTTGTGAAGGAGGCAATTGAACGCAAGTACCGTATTATTGCAACGATTGCAGAGGGTGTGCCGGAGAGGGATGTACGGGGGTGGATTTCCTTATGTCACCATGACACTATTCTCATAGGCCCTGCCACTGTCGGTGCCCTAACAGCCGGCGCATTTCGCATCGGGGATGCCGGTGGAAGTACAGAACACTTCATCGAGAGCAAACTGCACCGCAAAGGGTCTGTCGGATACGTTGGAAAGTCCGGAGGAATGAGCAATGAGATGTACCGCACGATTGCGAAACATGCAGATGGAATCGTCGAAGGTGTTGCCATTGGCGGAGATCGCTACCCCGGATCGCATTTGCTCGAGCATCTCCTGCGCTTTGAGCACAACCCTGATGTGAAGTTTCATGTGGTGCTCAGTGAAATTGGCGGACGCGAAGAAGAAGAGATCGCAGGGGCACTCAAGGACGGACGAATCAAAAAGCCTCTTGTTGCTTGGGTGTCAGGCACGTCTGCGGCACACTTTCCCAAAGACGTCCAATTCGGTCATGCCGGAGCCTTTGCCGCAAGCATCGCAGAGACTGCGGAAGTTAAAAATATGATCCTAAAAGGTGCTGGTGCGTACGTTCCTTCCTCTTTTGAAGAGTTGCCGGAAACCATAGAAAACGTCTACCGTATGCTGAAAAGTAAAGGTAACATTACACGTATGGCAGAACCTATCGTTCCGAATATTCCGACTGATCGACGTCATACGCATTTTCAGTGCACGATCAGTTCGGACAACGGCGAAGAATCAACGTACGGTGACCGACCAATTGCAGAGTACATTACTGACGGAACGTTGCTGCCTGTACTTGCGAAGCTCTGGTGGAAGACGGATCTGTCTCCGCGAACACTGAAGTATCTCGAAATGATTCTCTGTGCTGTTGCTGATCATGGTCCGGCTGTGGCCGGTGCGCACAATGCCATTGTGGCTGCAAGCGCGGGGAAAGATGCGATTGATGCGCTCTGTAGCGGACTTCTCACAATTGGTCCGCGGTTTGGCGGTGCAGTGGACAGTGCTGCGCGTGCATTTTATGACGCACAGAGTCGGGGGCTTTCACCGAATGACTTTGTGAGTGAGATGAAAGAGAAAGGTGAGCGCATTCCCGGTATCGGGCATAAGGTGAAAACCGTTCATCATCCTGATACACGCGTGACCGCGCTTCTGGATTTTGTAAAGAAACAATGGGAAGATCTTCCTCTTACGAACTATGCACTCGACGTCGAAAAGATTACGACGAGCAAAAAACCGAACCTCATTCTCAATGTCGATGGCGTGATTGCAGTGACGCTCATTGACGTTCTTCTTCCGGAGTTACCCGAAGATGTGCGTGAGGGTTTCTTTGATGTCGGATACTTGAATGGCCTCTTCGCCCTTGGTCGCAGCATTGGTCTTCTCGGCCATGTCTTCGATCAGAAACGCCTGAAGTCTCCGCTCTACAGACATCCGACGGAGGATATTTTGTATGGGGATGGGCGTTTCCTTTTACCATAGTCTTCCCACCGGTCTTGCTTTCATCCTCTCACGCTCTTCGCGTGCTTCGCGATCTGCCTTTGCGCCCATTGCCTCGTACTTTGGTGCATTCTCAGGGTCGATGCGTGACATGTAGAGTGTAATAGTGAGGAACTCTTCTACATTGGGTGTGAGAGTGATGAAGTGCGTATTGCGTGTAATGGCTTCGAGATAGTGAGGAAGAATGCCCTGAGCGCGCTCTGTCCACACGGCGATTGTTTTATCATCCTTTGTTTTAAGGAGAACTTGCAGAATGCCGCGGAGTGCGCCGAGGTGATTCCACTTGCCCAGTCGGAATGCCTGTTCATATGCGAACATTGCATCGCCGACATTGTGTTGATGAGTGGCAATATCCCCTTTACGCAGCCATGCGCGCGCATCGTGCATGTTACGCGTGAGGTACGTATCGATAGCACCTTGTGCGTGGCCAAATTCGCCAAGACGTTCTTGCAAGTGTGCGCGGCTTACATGCAGGTCACGACTGAAGTACTCGTGACGTGCTTGGTTATACCAATGGAGTGCGGTTTCGATGTCGTTGCGAGCTTCTGCGTGTCGCCCAAGTGAAGAGAGGATGAGGTAGCGACCTTCTACAATTGCGAGAATGAGAAGTAGAGAGGCAAGTGTCACTTCTGCTATGCACACAATTCGTCGCATTGTCGGGTGGTCCCACCGAAGACGACTTCTCCCTTCTGCATGTGTTGCAGTGAACACGCCTAAGAGAATCCAGAAGACAAAAGCGATACCAACGAATTGTAGATTGTAATCGACCAGCACATGGGCAATGAGACCAAGTGGTCCAACGATGAGTGGGATGTGATATTCGGGAGGTTTGTTCTTCGGGATCTTCTGTCGCCAGAGTGATCGTACAACAGGCGTGTACAGGATCAAGAGGACGCAAAGTATGAGGAGGGCGACGACGAATCCGCGTTCCGCAGCAAGCTTGAGGAACCAGTTATGCGGGTGATCGGACGTGGCGAACACCGCGTCTTGTACACGTGTTTGCACGAAGCGGAAACTGTACGGTCCCCACCCAAAGAGCGGCCGCTCTGTTGCAAGTTCCAGAGCTTGCTTCCAGAATTGTTGACGTTCTGATATCGAAGAAGTTCCTTCTGCTGCGGTGAATGTGACTTTATCCGTGATATCTTGTACCGGGTGGAACGTGCTTCGTGCGTCGTTGATCGCTATAAAGAGAAGTGCACTTACGAGAGCGATGCCGCTACTGACAAGCAGCGTGCGCTTCCAGCGTGCTTTTTGTACTGCGCGCATCGATGTTTGTGTATGTAGGCGGAAAAGAAGCATGAGAAGCAGAAGCTGCCCTACAAAGGCCACCAGGGCACCACGGGAGAAACTCAAAAAGAATGTGCTGAGCAGGAATCCTTCACAGACGATTACAAGCAATGTTTCGATGCGTGTTTTTGCTTGCTTCAAAAACCACCAACAAACGAGTGGCCACGTAAGCAACACGTATTCTGCCCAACTGTTTGGAAAGTAGTCAGTATGGAATCGCCAGTCGAGGAATGTGCCGACAAATCGTTCAACGGGTTGAAACAGGTAGACGCCTACACCAATGCATGCGGCAAGTAGCGTAGAGAATGTGAGAACGCGAAAGAGGTGTGTACGAAAGGTACCGGCTTCAGCCCGCCACTCCCGCGCAGCCCAGAAGTAGATGAGTGTCAGTGATCCTGCACGAAACACTTCATCTAATCCGTAGTTTGCTGTTTCAGAAACGAGTTGACTCAGTCCGGTCCAGAGAGTGAAGAGCATGAGGCAGAGCCAGATCAGAGGGGGAACAAAATCCCTTTCCATCTTCCTCTTCGACCAATATGCAGTCGTGCAGAGCCATGCTACCGCCACGAGGACCCAAGTGACCTCGAGTGTTTTTCCGCCTTTCCAAAAGAGAGAAAACGCAAGAAAAAGTAGGACAACAAGTGGCGTATATTTCTGAATGAGACGAAAAAGCACGGGAGGTATTATATCAAGAGTTGTTCATACTCCCCAATCATCCTCTCAAATCCAAATTTCTGCCTCACGACTTGTTGCAGACGTTCTTTGTCTATTGTCCACTGTCCACTGATAACTTTTCGTATAGCATCTCTAAGCGCTTCTATTGATCCCGCTGTTACAACCAATGCCTCTGTGCTCACATACTCAGCAGTTCCACAGGCATCTGTGAGAATCGTTGGCACACCGCAGGCTATGGCTTCGATAGGGGCGAGAGGGCAGGGGTCGTGTTCCGGCGACGGCAGGACGAAGAGATCGAGAGAGTGATAGAAAGCGCCGACATCCGGCACAGACGGCAAAACGGTAATATCTGCAGGTGACTCCCGTGCGAGTTTCTGTATGTGTTCTTCGTCTTTACCGGTTCCGACAATGGTCAGTTGTACGTTTGGGATATCTCGTACTGCCTTGATGAGCAAATCCACGCCTTTCTCGGGAGAGAGACGGGCAATGCAACCTAGGTGGTAGGTGGTAGGTGGTAGGTGATAGGGAGTGTTTCGATTTTCTGTCTTCTGAAATCTGTTCATATCGATTCCATTCACAATGACAGCGATATCTTCCTCTCTCCATCCCAGATCCAGGTACATACGTTTACTCAAGTCCGACACGACAACTGTTTTGACTAACCTGCTTAGTTTCCGCAATGTTGGTAGCCATGGGTTCCATCGCAACCATCGTCCAATTTTATCATGTTCGACCCAGAAGACTTTTATGTTCTGCTCTGTCGCCCACTTTGTGAGAAGAAGTTTTTCTGAAAGAGAGAGCATGCAGATAGCATTGGGTTGTTCTTTTTGAACTTCCTGAATAAGCCTTTTTCGCATAGCGAATTTTCTCCAGAAAAAACTGATAGACCCCCATTTCGTGACGGGCGGCGATCCGATATCAATCGGTTGTACGCCCAGTTCTTTCGTGAGAACAGCACAGGAGCCGAGAAACGAGACGGTATGTCCTTTTCGTTGTAGTTCGTCCATTAAGCTCAACGTCTGCACTTCGGCACCACCGAAGCGGCTATCAAGAGGGAAACGGGTGAAGAGGATGTTCATGGGGAGATGATAGTAGCAAGGTCGGAGGGGAGACGTCCCACCGGGACGTCTCTACAGATATTAAGAAGCTGGATGCAGTTCATCCAGAGTCCAGTGTAGTGGATTGTCTGTGATGTATTTTCGTATGCGAATGGTTTCGTCGTATGAGCGAACCCGGCGATCATGAAAACGCGATTGCCATGCAAAGTCTGGCCCGATAGGACGTATGCGTTTTGTGCAGATGGATTTGAATTGATTGATAATCGATCCCAGTGAATGTGGCACCAGCTTTCCCTGTGCTGTAGAGACGTCCCGGTGGGACGTCTCCATTTGGAGTGTGTCTTTTATGTATATCAGTCCATGTATGTGGTTTGGCATCGTTACAAATGCATCCAATGTTACGTACGGACGAACCTTCGCGGTTTGTAACCATTCTTCTTTCACAATCTCCCCAACCCCATTCAACACCACTTCCTCGTCCACCACATCTCCAAACCACATCGCCTTTCCTTTCGTACATACCGTCACAAAATACACTCCTCCGCTGGCGTAGTTCCAGCCGACCAATCGTGCAGAAGGTATGCGGTATTTCTTCTGAAATAGTTTTGTCGGATCTTCCGTCATGGCACGGTAATCAACTTCGACAACTGCTCTTCAGCATCTTTCACCGAGCAAGTTTTCGTATCGATGAAGTGGTCGTAGGTGTCCTCTTCTCCCTTTTCGACCATGTGGATGTCACCGAGATGAATCAGTAGGAGGTTGTCACCGAGATCTTTGCGCAGGAAAGAAATCAGATGGTCCGGCAGTTCATCACAAGCAGCAACGATGTGGAGGTTCTGCTCCTGCAACTGCTTGGTGCACTGCAGGATGGTATTCACGAAGAATTCCCGCGCATCCACTGAAACGGTGCCTGTTTCCTCATCCTCCTCTCCTGCAGAGAGTTCAAGGAGAATTTCGTCGTCGTCGATGCTCACGAAGCGCCAGTTCTCGTGTCCGTTCAGAAAACGCTCAATGATAGCATCTCGGCCAAAATTGCCAGATCCAACCAGAAGGAGAAGCATAAGGCGATTATGCATGAACAAGGAATGTATGCCAAATGTAGACAAATCTTCACGTTTTGTTATTGTGGGCGTTACCGTCCTTTCACAACATACGCCCAAGATTTCTGGAGGTATTCTCATGAGACAGCTTCTGCGTTACGGCGGCGGCCTCTGTCTGGTTGCCGTCTTTCTGTTGGTGGGGAGCATTCCTGTGCATGCACAGGATGCCAAGCCCACCGAGTTCATGCGTATCACGAAAGACGCCAAAGGAGGAGAGCCGAAGGCTTTCCAGACGGCGAACGTGAAGTACAAATGCACGTATGACGGCAAGACCGTCTACGTAACCCTGAGCAGCGTGGTGCATGTCGCATCACGAGGCTACTACGAGCGGCACAACGACGATTTCGACAACTACGACTGCGTTCTCTACGAACTCGTCGCGCCCAAAGGTACGATTCCGAAACCGAAGCAGGATGGCAAGAGCCCGCTGCACATGATCCAGAAACTCATGTCGGCGGTGCTCGGCCTCGAGCATCAGATGGACTGCGTGGATTACACACCCAAGCACTTCGTCCATTCGGACATGTCGCCACAGGAGATGCAGGCGGCGATGGCGAAGCGCGGAGATGACCAGCTTTCCCTGATTCTACGGATTCTCTCCGACATGATGCGGCAGGAGAACCTGCAGAAGAAGAAGGGTGGTCCGGCTCCGCCGCAGTTCGATCCCATGAGTTTTCTGGACGATCCGTATGCGGCATCGAAGCTCAAGCGGATGATGGCCATGCAAATGGTCGAACAAGGCAGCGGCGGTGTTGGCGAAACACTCCAGCAGCTGCTCATCGACGATCGCAACAAAAAGTGCATGTCCGTACTGGCGGAGCAGCTCAAGGCCGGCAAGAAGAACGTCACGCTCTTCTGGGGCGCGGCGCACATGCCGGACTTTGAGAAGAGGCTCCGGAGTGCGTACGGAGCACAGAAGGAAAGCGCCGACTGGTTTACGGCGTGGAATCTGCAGCTCCAGGAAACGGATTTGCTGGAAGTCTTGCTGCGCATGATGCGCGAGTGATCAACCAAACACACCGGTTGTTCGGACGGTCCGGTGAAGCGCCCTCTCTTGTACGGGAGGGCGCGCTTTAGCGAATCATATCTTTTCCACCCATATATGGCCTGAGAATTTTTGGCACAGTGATGCAACCGTCAGCTTGTTGATGGTTTTCGAGAATAGCGATAATCGTGCGGCCAATGGCGAATGCAGTGGCGTCGTTCATATGTACAAAGTGTTTTTCTCCATCAGGAGTTTTGTATCGTGTGCCGAGTCGTCGTGCCTGAAAGTCCGTCATGTAGTCGCTGGTATGGGTTTCACGGTAGGTGTCTTGCGATGGAATCCAGCAGTCGATGTCAACACCGTTTGCATTCGGTTTTCCGATATCGAACGTGCATTTCTGGACGACACGGTATGGAATCTCAAGTTGTTGGAGAAGATACTCTTGAAGCGCAACGATAAACTGCTGCTCATCACTTCCAGCTTCGGTAGTGGTGAATGACTCGACTTCTAATTTATCAAACTGGTGCACGCGAAGAATGCCATGCATGTCTTTGCCGTATGTTCCTGCTTCCCGTCGAAATGATGTGGAGTAGCCGATAAAACGAATGGGGAGTTCTGCTTCCTCGAATATATGTTCCATGTAGTACGGTCCCAGCGTGTGTTCCGCTGAACCTACAAAGACTTGGTTGTCTTCCGGAAGAAGGTAGCGCTGGTCTGCCGGATGAAGGCGATCCATGCGATCCATAATGTCCTGTCGCATGATGACCGGAGGAAGAATAGGGAGAAATGCTTTTGTGGACACAGATAATCCAGCCTTTTTTGCCACAGTTCTAAGGGTGTCCTCATCACCAAGCGTGTTGAATGTGAATTGTATGAGTGCCATTTGCAAACGTACGGCGTCACCTTTGAGGTATGCGAAACGACTGCCACTCACTGTCGCAGCTGTTTTTATATCGATTATATCTAGTGCTTCGCCTATGGCGATGTGGTCACGAACAGGGAAACTGAATTCTCGCGGCGTCCCGTGTGAACGAATGACCACGTTTTCTTCTTCACTGTATCCGATAGGGACTGTCGGCAGTGGGAGATTGGGGAACTGTAAAAACAATGTTCTCCATTTTTCCTCAACAGTCTTCAGTTCTTCCTCTTTTCCACTCAATGTTTTATCAAGCTTCTTCATGTCGGCAATCGCATCTTGTTTCTCCTTCTCTTTCATTGTCGGAATCTTCTTGCTCACCGAGTTCTTCTCCGCACGCATCTCTTCCACGAACTGCGTCAGCTCTCGTCTGAGCTCGTCGAGTTTGAGGAACTCATCGACAGAAATATCGATTCCCTTATTTTTCGCTGCCTTTTGATATTCCTTTGGCTGTTTGCGCAGGTCATCAATGTCAATCATGGGGAGAGTGTAGCGTATTTCTCCACTTTTTTCTTGACCATGCTAAACCTCTCTCTATAGTACGCCCTATCATGAATCTCTGGACATTCCAGTACGGCTACATGCGTAAGTTCTCTCCCTCTGGGAAGAGGACGGTGTCGGCTGTACATGTCTAATTCAGGAAGATCCGATATCGCCTCCTCTCCAGAGGTTGGAGAGGTGTTTTTGTAGGGAGCAGTTTTCGGATCTTTCACATCACGAACTCACCCCCGCTGAACTTTGAAATGCACCACTTGGGATGAGGAACTACCATCCTCATTCCTATGGCACATCATCACTTCACAGCAGCCGAACGGCTGGAAATCAGCCTTCTGAAGAAGAAGGGCTACAGCAACAGGGCTATTGCCAACGAGCTGGGCTGTTCCCACACGAGCATCGGCCGTGAGCTGAAGCGCAACGCGATGG
>Ga0210050_1002596_pt1 | contig 17125 bp, 10 predicted proteins | sample CryGey132114_all_FD_185463 | JGI IMG/M metagenome (GOLD analysis project Ga0210050, IMG submission 185463) | Groundwater microbial communities from aquifer - Crystal Geyser CG22_combo_CG10-13_8/21/14_all (SPAdes) (version 2) | ecosystem: Environmental > Aquatic > Deep subsurface > Groundwater ...
TCATACACACACTTTTGATTTTTGTTTGCCATATATGTTTTTTAGGCTTTCACCTTATTAAATATTGATAGTTAACTACTGTCACCCCAATCTATCATATTTGTCACCTCATAAGGTTAACTGTACAGTGTCTTGCGAAAACGCTTATATAATGTACAATCTTGGTCATTAGAGGATTGGGGCCTCGAGTACGAGGTTTTTTAAATTTATTACAACATTAAATTAATTATTATGAATCGAGATTATCCATTAGAGAGAGTAAGAAACATCAACACCATAGGTGTTGCTTTGAGAACCCACGGTTCTCAACGTAGAGCTCCAAGTATTCGCTCTACTGCTCTCCTACACGGGAAAACTAGAGTTTTCCCGACCCCTTTCCAGGTTTCTCACTTTTTCTCTGGTGTTTTGAGTTTTGAAAGTGTATATAATAGCTTTAATTTAAAATAATCATGCAAAGAGACTACCCATTAGAAAAAGTGAGAAACTTCGGAATCATCGCACACATTGATGCGGGCAAGACTACTGTGTCTGAAAGAATTCTCTACTATACAGGAATGAACCACAAGATTGGTGAAGTGCATGAAGGTGATACCGTTACAGATTGGATGGAGCAAGAAAGAGAGAGGGGCATCACTATTACGGCTGCTGCCATTACTTGTTTTTGGGTAAATACTTATGAAGATCCAACAGATAATAGTAAAAAATATCGTTTTAATATTATAGATACACCAGGCCACATCGACTTTACTGCTGAGGTAAAGCGTTCAATGAGGGTGCTTGATGGTGCTGTTGTAGTATTTGATGGTGTTGCCGGTGTAGAGCCTCAGTCTGAGACAAACTGGAGATACGCTGATGAAGCAAATGTGCCAAGACTTTGTTTTATCAATAAACTTGATAGAACTGGAGCAAATTTTGAAAGATCATACCAATCTATATTGGATAGACTTTCACCAAAGGCGGTGAGAATTCAGATTCCAATTGGAGAAGAGGAGAAGCATGAGGGTGTTGTAGATATTCTAGAAATGAAAGGGTATAAGTTTGAAGGTGTAATGGGAAATAAAGTTGTAGAGATAGAAGTTCCAGAAAACTTAAAAGCAGATGCAGAAAAATATAGAGCAGAACTTATTGAAAGAATTGTCGAAAATGACGAGACGGCAATGAATGCATATCTTGAAGGGAAAGAGCCTACTGTTCCAGAATTGAAAGCAATACTTAGAAAAGCAGTTATCGCAAATGAAATTTTCCCAGTTTATACTGGTTCAGCACTAAAAAATAAGGGTGTTCAGATTATTTTGAACGGAGTTGTGGACTATCTTCCTTCACCATTGGATATGCCTCCGGTACATGGAATCAATCCAAATACAGAAGAGCAGGTAGGGAGACATGCATCAGACGAAGAGCCTTTTTGTGCACTTGCGTTTAAACTCCAAACAGATCCGTTTGTTGGTCAGCTTACGTTCTTTAGGGTTTATTCCGGTAGTATAGAAGCTGGATCATACATATATAATTCATCAACAGATACAAAAGAAAGATTAGGAAGAATTGTTAGGTTGCAAGCAGACAAGAGGGAAGAAGTGAAAAAAGTTTTTGCTGGTGAAATTGCAGCAGCTGTTGGCCTTAAGGATGCAAAGACATCAAATACTTTTTGTGATGAAAAGAATCCAATAATACTTGAACAAATTAAATTTCCAGAGCCGGTTATATCTCTTCGAATCGAGCCAAAAACAAAAGCAGATCAAGAGAAAATGGGAATGGCTCTTAAGAAGCTTTCTGATGAAGACCCAACCTTTAAGGTTTCGACAGATCAGGAGACAATGGAAACAATTATTTCCGGAATGGGTGAGCTTCATTTGGAAATACTTGTAGATAGAATGAAAAGAGAGTTTGCTGTGGAAGCAAATGTTGGTAAGCCACAGGTGGCATATAGAGAAACTATTCTTGGTAACGCTGAAGCAGAACACAAATACATAAAGCAAACAGGTGGTCGTGGTCAATATGGTCACGTAAAGATTAAACTCGCACCCATGGATCTTACTGTTGAGGAAGAAAAATTACCAAAGAACACAAAGAGAAGTGAAGGTTTTGAATTTATAAACAACATCAAAGGTGGAATTATTCCTCAAGAATATATACCTGCAGTTGAAAAAGGTATAAAGGAAGCAATGGATAGGGGAATTTTGGCTGGATATAAAATGGTAAATGTTTCTGCAGATCTTTTTGATGGCTCATTCCATGAGGTTGACTCGTCTGAAATTGCGTTTAAGATTGCAGCTTCACAGGCATTTCAAGACGCAGCAAAAAGAGCTCGTCCTGTATTGCTTGAGCCTATGATGAAGGTGGAGGTTGTTGTACCTGAAGAGTTTATGGGAGATATTACAGGAAATCTTTCATCTAAGCGTGGACTTGTAGAAGGAAGTGAGACAAGGGGAATGCTACGAGTTGTGAATGCAAAAGTACCACTTTCTGAAATGTTTGGTTATACTACAGCGCTCCGTTCTATGACTAGTGGAAGAGGAAATATGGTAATGGAATTTGATCATTATGCGGTTGTTCCAGAGAATGTGGCTCAAGAGGTTATAAATGCTAGAAAGTAACGGAGGTGTTAGGGATTAGGCTAAACCATAAATGAAGCAACCCTTCATTTATAGTTGCCCGACAAAAATCATTATTGATTTTTGTTTAGGGATTAGGTGATAGTAAAAAATTAAAAATTAAAAAACAAAAAACTTCATTCTTTATATGAAGTTTTTTGTTGACAAAAATATCTCTTAGGTAGATGATAGTTTTGGAATGTACACACTAGACCAGGAAATTAAAATGAGTGACAGCTTACAATATTTTCAGACTGAACTTGAAGAAATGTCCGATGCGGAGGCACTTTCTCCTCAAAAATGTGAAAGAGTGATTTATGTATCGAAATGGTCTGCATTCGTTGAGAGACCAAACAGATCATTCGTGGCACTCCTTATCAGATGTTTAGATAGGGTTTCATCAATCCCTGGTTACAAGGAAAGTGCCGAATCTTGTCTTTATTTGTTGCGAGAAAGGAATTTGGTGTAAACGTTATAAGGGTTTTAAGAGGTTGAATAATTTTGGTTTTAGGGCCGTGTCTACCCGGGGTAGACACGGCCCTAATTTAATATATAAAAAAGGCCGCCTATTCCCGCCATCTTCGCGAGCAAAGCTTGCGGAGTATTGGCGAGGCGGCACCGTGGCTTTTATGTTGGAAGTGGAGTCGTCCACCGACGACGCTTTTTATAGTGTTACCCCGCAGCAGAGCTGCGAGGTATCGACGCCAATAAAATGCTTGCATTTCATTACTCTTTGTATATAATGTCACCTACATGTTCGGAATGGAGAAAAAGCCAATATATAAGCGGAGCTAAGGTGCTCGTATTTTTTTGCACCTAGAAACCCCGCTTAAAATAGCGGGCTTTTTAATTTCAGATTTGGTGTAGACCTTTGACAAATAAATAGCATCATAGCCACTTAAGGTATGGTTATGGTGCATAATTTTAATTAATTAAAAATTAATTAAAATAGAGAATCAAAGTAGGTAAAAAAATTGCAATTGTTGTGGTTCGTACATTTCCGTTTAGGAAATGTCAAACAAGGGCGTATGGTGAATGCCTTGACTCTAAGAAGCGATGAAGGACGTGGCATGGCTGCGATAAGCTCCGGTTAGGTGCATAGCAACCGTTTATCCGGAGATCTCCGAATGGGGAAACCCAATTGAGTAATCCTCAATTATCATGTTTACATGATGCGCACCTGGGGAAGTGAAACATCTCAGTACCCAGAGGAAAAGAAAACAATCCGCCAACTGGCGGACCATTCTCTTAGTAGCGGCGAGCGAAAAGGGAAGAGCCCAAACCTGGCCATGCCTCACTCTGTTTGGTATGGAATTTTCAATTTTCAATTTTGAATTTTCAATCAATTTTAAAATGTTTTAATTTTAAATTAATTCATTAAGACATTGTTTCGAAATTAGAAATTAGAAATTAGAAATTCCACCCGAGCGAAGCGAGGTGTGGCTGGGGGTTGTAGGACATAGATGTCAATTTTTATTAATTGAGAGAAGTAAAAAAAGTATGTGTTAGACGAATGTACTGGAAAGTACAATCCTAGAAGGTGATAATCCTGTAGTCGAAAATACATACTCTTCTTTGTTTATGTTCCTGAGTACCCCGAGACATGAATAGCTTGGGGGAATCCACCAGTACTAACTGGTAAGGCTAAATATTCTTAGAGATCGATAGTGAACTAGTACCGTGAGGGAAAGGTGAAAAGAACCCCGGAGAGGGGAGTGAAATAGATCTGAAACCATATGTCTACAAGGAGTAGGAGCGGGTGTACCTCGTTGCACTCGATACACGAGTTTAAAGTCGAAAGTTCATAAAGTCTATAAAGTCAAACGGCGACACCGTGACTTTTAACTTTATAGACTTTACAGACTTTATGACTTGAGGCATCGAGCATGGCGAGGTGCATCCCGCGACTGCGTTCCTATTGAAGAATGAGCCAACGAGTCTATCATATTCCTTCGTCTAAGAGGTAAACCCTCGTAGGCAAAGTGAAAGCGAGCGTGAATAGCGCGAAATATAAAGGTATGTGATAGGACCCGAAGCCGGGTGAGCTACCCATGGCCAGGGTGAAATCCGTCGAAGGATGGATGGAGGCCCGAACCGATTGACCGTACAAAATCATCGGATGAGCTGTGGGTCGGAGTGAAAAGCTAATCGAACCCGGTAATAGCTGGTTCTCTCCGAAATATATTTAGGTATAGCCTCGTGTGATCCCTCTGGGGGTAGAGCACTGGATGGTTTGGATAGGGGGAAACCTCACCTGACCAATCAAACTCCGAATACCAGAGGTTACAACACGGGAGTCAGAACGCGGGGGCTAAGCTTCGCCGTTCTAAAGGGAAACAGCCCAGATCTCAAGTTAAGGTCCCTAAATCTACACTAAGTGCACTTAAGGAGGTGAAATTTCACTGACAATGAGGAGGTTGGCTTAGAAGCAGCCATCCTTTAAAGATAGCGTAACAGCTCACTCATTCAGAGATATTGCGCCGCAGATACTCGGGGCTAAGTGTAGTACCGACACTGAGGGCTTGTGCGGAGCACAAGCGAGTTTAAAAGTCCATAAAGTCCATAAAGTCAAAAGTACGACGACGTCGTACTTTATAGACTTTTAACTTTTAACTTTTGACTTGCTCGTGCTCCGCACGAGCGGTAGGAGAGCGTTCCATTCTGCGTTGAAGGGAAAGGGGTGACCCATCCTGGAGCGTATGGAAGTGAGAATGTTGGCACAAGTAACCGCAATGTGGGTTAAATCCCCACACGCCGAAAGATCAAGGTTTCCTTCGCAATGTTGATCAGCGAAGGGTTAGTCGATCCTAAGCCAATGGCGAATGCTGGAGGCGATGGATACACGGTTAATATTCCGTGACTCGGATTATTTTCGATGGAGTGACGGAGAGTAGTATCTTTAGCGCACTATTGGATGTGCGTCTCTGGTATAAGGAGGCTGTTTAGGCAAATCCGGACAGCAATACTCCAAGTATTGGGGGGAATAGAAACTTCGGTGGATAGAACTAAAGAAAGCACTCTTCCAAGAAAAGCTTCTAAGGTTAGGATAATCTGAATCGTACCGCAAACCGACACAGGTGATCAGGTCGAGAAGACCAAGGCGAACGAGTGAGTGATCCTCAAGGAACTCGGCAAAAAAGCAACCGTAACTTAGGGATAAGGTTTGCCCCTCACCACTTTGGATATTTCCAAGGTGATGAGAAGAGAGTGTAATTGAGAAGAAAGAGTAATTAAACAAATACAAAAACACAACAATTTTTTAATTTATTGAGATAATAGAGACAAAGCAACTCTCTATCACAGAAGACAGAAGTGTCTAAAGTGGTGGGGGGCCGCAGCGAAAGTACCCCTGGCGACTGTTTAGCAAAAACACAGCTTCCTGCGAACTCGTAAGAGGATGTATAGGAGGTGACGCCTGACCAATGCCAGAAGGTTAAATGTGGAGGGTGCACATCACACAGAGTGTGAAAAATTTTAAATTATGAATTTTGAATGAATTTTAAATGAACGAATTTAAAATTAAGACATTTGAAATTGAATTAAAATTTAAAATTAAAAATTCTAATTTACAATTTGCTTCGCAAATTGTGTGATGTGCGCTGGACTACATAAGCCCTGGTCAATGTCGGCGGTAACTATAACCGTCTTAAAGTAGCGTAATTCCTTGTCAGGTAAGTTCTGACGTGCACGAATGGCGTAACGACTGGGGGACTGTCTCGAGGATTAGCTCGGTGAAAATGCAATACCGGTGAAGACGCCGGTTACCTGCAGCGGGACGAAAAGACCCCAGGAGCTTTACTGTAGCTTCATATTGGGGCTATGTGATATATGCGCAGTATAGGTGGGAGACTTTGAAGGATACATTTTGGTGTATCTGGAGTCGCCAGTGAGATACCACCCTTATCTTATATAGTCTCTAACTCGACAGGCAAAACCTGTTGAAGACAGTGTGTGGCAGACAGTTTGAGTGGGGCGCTCCCCTCCTAAAAAGTAACGGAGGGGTCTAAAGGTCAGCTAGGCGCGAATGGAAACCGTGCCGATAGTGTAATGGCATAAGCTGGCTTGACTGCGAGACGGGCATGTCGAGCAGATACGAAAGTAGAGCATAGTGAACACCAGGTTCCCTTTAGACGGGGCCTATGATTATCGGATAAAAGCTACCCTGGGGATAACAGGCTGGTACTGCCTAAGCGTCCAGAGCGACGGCAGTGTTCGGCACCTCGATGTCGGCTCACCTTATCCTGGAGCTGGAGAAGGTTCCAAGGGTTTGGCTGTTCGCCAATTAAAAAGGTACGCGAGCTGGGTTCAGACCGTCCAGAGTCTTATTTTTTATATCACTTTAAGTGAATGAAAAATAGGGGGATGGACCAATCTGAATCCGGAACGAGGAGTTATTGAAACATTATTTAATTATATAAGTTTATTTTTTCGTCCTAATGATAGAGAATTTAGGTAACAAGTTTACCTAATTCAAAAAAGACAATCCAATCACGGCGGTCCCCTAAATCAAAAAATGTATTTTTTGATCGGGAGCTAAAGTTAACTGATATCGGTAAAACCCGAACATCACCTTTGGTGATGCGCAGACTAACGCGAACTAAACGCGGACTAGCGCAGACACGAAATGATGAGGGCAATACCGAGGGAACTGTACGTGCCTTATTTTATTCGGCACGAAATTTTCAATTTTGAATTTTCAATCAATTTCAAATGTTTTAATTTTAAATTAATTCATTAAGACATTGTCTCAAAATTAGAAATTTTAAATTAGAAATTCGAGCATCGAGTATAACGAGATGCGATCAGGCCCGTAGAGACTAAACGTTAACCTCGAAAGAGAAGCTATAGTCCGATCCCGCCAGTAATGGCGGCGTCATGAATTGCTAGTGCCTAAAAGCCTAGCGCCTAATGGCTACTATTGCGTGAGACAGGTTGGTCTCCTATCTGCTGCAGGCGTCGATTCTTGAGAAGATTTGTCCCTAGTACGAGAGGACCGGGATGAACTGACCTCTGGTGTACCAGCTGTCGTGCCAACGGCACCGCTGGGTAGCTATGTTGGGAAAGGATAACCGCTGAAAGCATCTAAGCGGGAAGCCAACTTCAAGATTAGGAATCATTGAGACCCCTAGGAGATGACTAGGTTGATAGGCTCTACGTGGAAGCACAGTAATGTGTTGAGCGGTGGAGTACTAATTCGTCGAGACATTTCCTAACTGGAAACGTGCGAATCATACACCGACATAAAATGTCGGTGCGCAGACTAACGCAGACTAGACGCGGATTTACGCGGAAAGTAATGCTATATGTCTGTAATACAACGATTGTAATTATATTATTTACTTTGATTAAAAATTGAGTCTTATAAGCTGGTGACTTATCATAAAGGCCACACCTGGTTCCATTCCGAACCCAGAAGTTAAGCTTTAAAGAGGCGATGGTACTCCGAAAGGGGAAGAGTAGCCAGTCGCCGGCTTATAGGATTTAATTAAAAAACATCACGCAATCCGCGTGATGTTTTTTGTTTTGTATATTAAATACTGTATACTGAATACCAAATACGGTATACTGTTTATATATGTCTGTTTGGGCGACTAAAAGAAAATTTATAATAAGTAGTTCTATCTTTATACCACTTATTGTTGTGGCCGTGTTTTTGTATATAACAGGAAGAGAAAAACCGAGTTGTTTTGATGGTTTAATAAATCAAGATGAGCGAGGTGTTGATTGTGGTGGTAGTTGTGTGGCTGTTTGCCAAAACGAAGCAGAGGATGTTGCAATTTTGTGGACTAGATTTTTGCCTGTTATAGATGATGTTTATAGTGTGGTTACTTTAATCGAAAATTCAAACAAGAGTTTTGAAGCTAAAAATGTTCCTTACTCATTTAAGCTTTTTGATGAGGAGGGAGTGCTTATATATGAGAGAAAGGGTAGTGCGTTTTTCCCGGCTGGTTCCACTTTTCCTATATTTGAACATGCACTACGCACAGGAGAGAGGGTTCCGAGTCGTGCAGTATTTTCTTTGCGCAACACTCCTTTTTGGGAACAAAGAGAATTTGAAAAAATACCAATACAAATTGTTAGTAAAAACTTAGATCAAGAAAATACTCCAAAACTCACTGCTGTTATAAAAAATAATTCATTAAAAAACTTAAGCCAAATCTCATTTATAGCCATGCTTTTTGATGCTGACGGTAATCTTGTTAATGCCTCTAAAACAGTGTTAAGCACGCTTGGAAGAGAAGCATCTGATACGATAGTCTTTACTTGGCCAGAGGACTTTAAAAATACTGTAGTTCGCACAGAGATTGTGCCAGTTGAATATACTGCTAATTAAGATTATATGGTTCGCAGGGGAGTATATTCAAATTTTCTAGACCACATAGACTGGATTTTATTTTTCAGTGTTTTGCCTCTTATATGCGCTGGTCTAGTGACAATGAAATCCTTTGTTGGAGAAAGTATATATTTTGATCGACAGCTTGTTTGGATTTTATTGTCAATAATCATTTTTTTTGTATTAAGTCTCTTTGATTATAGGTTTTTGAGAAAGTCTAAAATAGTCTCCGGTCTTTTTATTGGGGCTATTGCTTTGCTATCGGCTCTTTTTTTATTGGGTGCTGTTTTCCAGGGAGCTAAGAGCTGGTTTGATTTTGGTTTTTTTGCATTTCAACCGGCAGACCCGGTAAAACTAATTTTGATTATAGTTTTAGCAAAATATTTTTCTCGAAGACATGAGGAAATCGCTTACTATAAACATATTGTTTTGTCTGGTTTTTACACCTTAATCTTGTTTACACTTGTCTTTTTACAGCCAGACTTTGGTTCGGCGATAATAATATTTTTGTTATGGTTTGGAATGATATTAGTCTCAGGCATCCCTAAAAAACATTTAGCAATAGTGTTTATTCTTGGTGTCGCCGCGTTTGCTGTGCTTTGGACTTTTGCATTTGAGGATTATCAAAAAAACCGCATATCAACCTTCTTAAATCCTTTAACGGATATTTCTGGAACTGGTTATAACGCATATCAGTCTACTATAGCTGTTGGTTCTGGTGGCCTTTTGGGGAAGGGTGTAGGGTATGGGACTCAGTCACGACTTGAGTTTCTTCCAGAATATCAAACAGACTTCATATTTGCCGCATTTACAGAGGAGTGGGGCTTTATCGGCGCACTCATACTTTTTTCTCTTTTTGGTGTCGTGATTTGGAGAATAATAAAAATTGCATCTCGCGGAGATACAAACTTTGAGACGTTATTTGGTTTTGGTGTGGCGATACTTTTTATAAATCATTTTCTGGTACACGTTGGTATGAACATAGGTCTAATGCCCATTACAGGGTTAACTATTCCATTTATGAGCTATGGGGGGAGTCACCTGCTTACAGAGTTTATTGCGCTTGGAATGCTGATGGGTATGAATAGATACGGTAGAGATAACCGGTTTGTTTAGGTGTTTTAATTTCCTCCTCCGCACACAGACTGTCCTCCACCCCACCAATTGCGTCCACTTCCACTATACCCACTATTCATACAATAGGTTGGTTGTGAACCAACCTCATAATAATTAGGGTCATTTCCGTTATAGTATCCACCGTCATTATTTACTTTTGAATAATTACTAGAACTTTCTATTTGAATCATCATTCCATAGGTTTGATTGTTGTCCCCTGTATCAGAGTCATAATACCAATATAGATTAGTAGGGTCTATTGGTATTTGTGGCAAGTATGGTTTTAAATAATTTGTGAAAGTGGTCCAGCTAGAGGCATGGTTGTGTGTATTGCTAATCGGCGGGTATTTACCGTTTGCATCATAGTAAAATTCAATCGCTTTTTGCATTTCTGTTAATTCAGCAAATCTTTTTGCATCTCTTGCTTTTATTCTTGCTGTATTTAAACTTGCAAGCACAACAGAAGAAAGTAATCCAATGATTGCTATCACAACAAGTAATTCTATTAGAGTGAATCCGCACACTGACATTGGTTTGGCTTTAGTTCTGCCAATATTATGTGAATCTAAATCATTTTTAATTTTTTGTTTGTTAAATAACATAACCTATATTTTAAAAGCAGAACGAAACCAATTTTAGTGTGTGGATAAAACCTTTTTTACTCATGAACTCATTAATATTAAAGGATCGTCTTCTGGTAACGTATCATCTTTTGGTTGTCCTGAGTCAGAAAAAATAACAAAAAATGTTATTAATACAGTAATACACAATACAATAAGTAATATTTTTTGCGCACCTCTCTTATCCTTCGCCACACCCCACTTAATCAAAAGACCAACAAATCCCGTGGGCGGTTTATCAAATGAATATTGAGGAGTGTATTTTGGTTGTTCAAATTGGACGGACATATACAAATTTTAACACATTAAAACGGAGTTTTTTTATAAATTATACACACCAATTGTTTTTTCAATCATGAGGTTTTTTGACATGTTTGATTGAATGGTTTTTTGTATTTCAATTCCATATCTTTGAGATAGAATGATATCTTTTTTTAAAGAGATGATGCTGTTTTTCAAAGCAAAAATATCTTTTGGATTTATTAAAAGACCACTCTCTTTGTCTTTAATGATTTCTTTTATACCACCCACACGGCTAGCTATTATTGGTAGCCCCGCAGACCCAGCTTCAAGTATTGTGTATGGGAACGCTTCGGATAGGGAGGGGAAGACAAAGAGGTCAAATGCTTTCATGTATTTCTGTGCGTCTTTTACTTGCCCAAGAAGGAATACATTTTTTGTTAATCTGAAATTTTTTATGTCTTTCTCTAGAGAGCGCTTTTCTTCACCACTACCCAATATTAGTAGCTGTATATCTTCTATTTTTTTTTCCTCCTTCAGCTCTGCGATTGCTTCTATTAAATAATGATGGCCTTTTATGTGGTGAAGTTCTCCTACTGTTCCTATCCAATAAGAAGTTGTATTTATATTTAAATTGTTTGCTAATTTCATTAATTCAGAGCGAGCAACGCTTTTTTCTATAAAGTCTTCTTTTTCTATTCCATTATAAATCACGATCATTTTTTTGTTTAAAAATCCAAATTTTGAAGTTATTTGTTTCTTTGTTTCTTCTGATACGGAAATTGTGTGATGTGAAAGTATGATTGTTAGTGAATGTAGTAAAAATATTAATATTTTTGATAATCTACTTCTGTTTTCATTAAATGCCCAACCGTGCCCTGTAAATACTATTTTTGGAACTTTAGCAATTCTACCAGCCAAGGCACCAACCCCACCGATTTTTGAGCTATTTAGGTGAATTATATCTGGCCTCTCTTGCTTAAAAAGTTTAATAAGCGTCAAAAAAACAGAAAATTCTTTTTTAATACTGATGTCTCTTTGTAAATTGTCTATGGTCATTGTTCTGATACCTTTTACATCGAGTTTTTCTTTCAGGGGTCCTTCTCCGCCTAGAACTACTGTGGATTCATATGCATCTTTTGGCAAACTTGTTGCCAAATCAAACACATATCTTTGTGCCCCTCCAAAATTTGATTTTGTTATAAGAAATAGTATTTTTTTTCTTGTTTGATTTTTTTCCATGTATATCTTTTAGAATACATAAAAACCTTGAAAAAAGCCATATTTGTTGTATTATAAGGCCATAAATGGGAATTTCTGATAAAAAAGAACCGTTGATTCTCCTTGTTGGAGATATATTTATGCTATACCTATCATTGTGGGTGGCTTTATTTTTGAGATATGGAAATATACCCGATTCTCATATATTAAGCACACACATTGTGCCCTTTTCCATACTCTTTGCAGTTTGGATAATTGTGTTTTTTATTGCTGGATTATATGAAAAACACACTTTGTTATTAAAGAGTAAAATCCCAGACATTGTTTTAAGTGCACAGATAACAAATAGCATAATCGCTTTTTTGTTTTTTTACTTTATTCCTTATTTTGTAATTACACCAAAAACAAACTTGTTTATAAGCCTATGTTTTTCATTTCTTTTTGTAATTGTTTGGCGTAATGCTTATATTAAATTTTTTAGTGTAGAGAGGAGACAAAAGGGTATTTTGGTTGGGAGTGGGCAAGAACTTCGAGATTTAGAAAAAGAAATAGACGAAAACAATAGATATAACATTGATCTTGTATCTACAATAGATTTAGATACAGTAGACTTTTCTAATTTTCACAAGGAAATAATAAATAGGATTTATTCCGCAGGGGTTTCTATTGTTATTATTGACATTAAACACGAAAAATTAAAACCAATTTTACCGCATTTGTACAATCTAATCTTTTCTAAGATTTATTTTATAGATATGCACAAGGTTTATGAAGAAATTTTTGACAGGATACCGCTTTCACTTGTTCGTTATAGTTGGTTTATAGAAAATCTTTCTATAAGCCCAAAAGCTACTTACGATATTATAAAAAGAGTCATTGACATAATATTTTCATTTATATTTGGTTTGATTTCTTTAGTTTTTTATCCGTTTGTTGCAATTGCTATCAAGATTAATGATGGGGGCCCTTTATTTTATGTAAATGAGAGGCTTGGTAAGAACAACAGGATTATAAAAATTATAAAATTCAGGACGATGTCTGGCATGGATCAAGGTAATGATGCACTAAAAACTGAAAACAAGGTTACCGGAGTTGGTCGCTTTTTAAGACAATCGAGAATAGACGAGCTCCCACAACTATGGAATGTGTTGAGAGGTGACTTGTCTTTAATAGGTCCGCGTCCAGAGATACCAGCTCTTGCTAGAGTTTATGAAGAAGAAGTGCCATATTACAATGTGCGTCACCTTATAAAGCCAGGGCTTTCTGGCTGGGCGCAGATATATCAAATAGACCCACCTAAGTTTGAAAAACAATCAGATGCGACAAAGACAAAATTGTCTTATGATTTGTATTACATAAAGAACAGATCAATTTTGCTGGATTTGGTGATTACACTAAAGACTCTTAAGGCTTTGATATCGAGGGTGGGAGTGTAAATAGAGGGAATAGCTTATAGTTAATATTCCGAAGTCAGTAGTCCGAAGACTTTAGAGCTAGGAGCTAAGAGATAAAAGCTAAGTAAATAACGAATTTTCAATTTTCAATTTTTCTACCCTCGGTAGATCTCCCAAAGGGAGACAATTTACAATTTTCAAATAATTTACAATTTTCAAAATCATGACGATAGTTAATGGACGACAAATTAGAGACGAAATAAAAGAAACCCTCAAGGGGGGATTTTTAAATGTAGGAAGGCCCGTCGTTCTTGGAATCATTTATGCTGGAGAAAATCCTGTGATTGATTCTTTTGTGAGGTTAAAGCAAAAGTTTGGTGAGGATATGGGAGTGAGCGTAGTCGTTCACAGATTTCCAAGCGATATTAGAGGGGGCGATTTGATTGAGCAAATAAAAAATATACAAAAAGAAAGTGATGGTGTGGTGGTGCAACTTCCACTTCCAGCACATTTAGATCAAGTAAATGTATTATCTGTTCTTGATGAAAACAAAGATATTGATTTGCTCAAAGATAGTACCTTTAAAAAGTTTTTAAATAATGAAACAAAAATGATGCCACCAGTTGTAGGTGCGATTGATGAAATATTTCGTAGATATTCTATTGTTCTTAAGAACAATAGAATAGTGATTGTGGGGAAGGGGAAGCTGGTGGGGAAGCCTGTGTTTGTCTGGCTTATGAAAGAAGGGGTACTTCCAACTGTTGTGGGTAAAGAAGATAATTTAATTGAATCATTAAAAGATGCAGACATTATCATTTCTGGTGTAGGCGAGCCAAATCTCATTACTCCGGATGTGGTCAAGGATGGCGTGGTACTTATAGATGTTGGCACAAGTGAATCGGGAGGTACTATGGTTGGCGATATATCAAGAGAGTGTGAAAGTAAGGCATCTGTATTTTCTGCTGTCCCTGGTGGTGTAGGGCCTATTACGATTGCGAAGTTGTTTGAGAATCTTTTTATTGATAAAAATTAAAAAAGGGTTATACTGTGCGACATGAATAAAATACGGATTTCAGCCTTTCTAATAATAATACTTGCAGTTTTGACTGGCTATTTTGTATTTTCTACAGAAGCTGATCCGCAGTCTAAATATCATTTTAAATACGGCCTAGATCTGTCCAGTGGGACTCATCTTGTATATAAGGCCGATACATCGGCTCTTGAAAACGGAGATACGAGAGATGCAATGAGTGCTCTTCGTGAAGTAATTGAGAGAAGGGTAAATGTTTTTGGTGTCTCTGAGCCAATAGTGCAAGTGGAGCAGGGTGGTTTTGGTGGAGAAAAAGAAGAAAGGCTTATTGTGGAGCTTCCTGGTATTACAGACGTACAACAGGCCGTTGAATTGATAGGGCGCACACCTCTTTTAGAGTTTAAGCTTGCAAATCAATCAGGAGAAATTACTCTTGATGAAAATGGAAATGAAATACCTGGTTCTAGTTTTGTAGACACAGGTCTTACTGGCAGATATCTAAAAAGAGCACAACTTACGTTTGGTGGTTCACAGGGTGTGGGAATAAATGAACCAATAGTTTTGATTGAGTTTAATAAAGAAGGTGCAGATTTGTTTGCAGAAATCACAAAAGCACATGTTGGTGAAATACTTGCTATTTTCTTGGATGGTGAACCTCTTTCTCTTCCTGTAATACAAACAGAGATAACTGGCGGTAGCGCACAGATTACAGGCGATTTTACTCCTGATGAAGCAAAGACTCTTGTTCGTGATTTAAACCTTGGCGCACTTCCAGTGCCAATTGAACTAATATCAACACAGTCTATTGGGGCATCTCTAGGTCATGACGCGCTGACTGCCGGAGTAAAGGCTGGACTTATTGGGCTTTTGCTACTATCACTATTCTTGATATTTTGGTATAGACTACCCGGTCTTATTGCCGTATTTTCTCTTGGAACATATTTAGTAATTACACTTCTATTATTTAAAACACTTCCGGTTGTTCTTACCGCTGCTGGTATTGCAGGATTTATTCTATCTATTGGTATGGCAGTAGATGCTAATGTGCTTATATTTGAGAGAATAAAAGACGAGCTTGAGCATAGAGATGATTTACAAGAAGCTATTAAGCTTGGTTTTTCAAGAGCTTGGCTTTCGATTAGGGATGGAAATATCTCAAGTATAATAACATCGATAATACTTTTCTGGTTTGGAACATCTTTAGTAAAGGGTTTTGCTCTAACTTTTGGACTTGGAGTTTTGATCAGTATGATAAGTGCTATTTCAGTTTCTAGAACGTTTATACTTGCTGTCTCTGGGGAAAAATATGAAGGAGCTAGAAAGTTTTTATTTGGTCACGGAATACATTAGCCCATAAGGTTTTAGGCTTTAGGCACTAGCAAATATGTTAGTATCTAGAGCCTAGCGCCTAATTGCTAGAGCCTAGTTTATGAAAATAATAAAGTACAAAAAAATATTTCTATCCATATCCCTTGTTTTGGTACTCGCTTCTTTTTTGAGTATTGGTTTATTTGGTTTGAAATTTGGAATTGATTTTACAGGAGGTTCAATCTTGGAAGTGTCATATTCGGATGGTAGACCAGAGGTCGCTGAAGTTAATTCAGTATTGAATGAATTAGGTCTAGGAAGTGTGTCATTGCGTGTCGCTGGGGAAAATTCTTACATAATAAGAACAAAATTCTTAGAAGATAAAGATCGTGTGTCAATTATATCCGCACTATCTTTTGATAATCAAAAAAATGTAATAGAAGAAAGATTTAATTCGGTTGGACCAACGGTTGGAAGTGAGCTTAAAAGAAAGGCGTACGTTGCTATTGTTATAGTGATACTGGCTATAATTTTATTTATTGCGTTTGCGTTTAGACATGTCTCAAAACCAGTTTCCTCTTGGAAGTATGGCCTTGTTGCAATAGTCGCACTTATACACGACATTACAATACCAACTGGGGTATTTGCTCTGCTTGGTAAATTTGCTGGTTTAGAACTGGATGTATTATTCGTGATGGCACTACTTGCAATACTTGGATACTCTGTAAATGACACAATTGTTGTATTTGACCGTGTTCGTGAAAATCTAAGGCACAATCAAGAAGTTCGTTCGAAAGAGTCGTTTTCCGACACCGTTGGAAAAAGCTTGGATCAAACATACGCAAGGTCATTTAATGTTTCCATAACTACATTTATTGTTCTTTTGTCACTATTTCTATTTGGAGGTGCTTCAACTACATATTTTGCACTTGCTATGATGATCGGCGTTGCTGCTGGTACGTATTCATCTCTCTTTATAGCATCACCGCTATTGGTTATATTAGGTGATCGAATTAAATAGAGCTGTTTTTGGGGCTGTATTTAATATAAATACATTTTAGTTTTACCGGGTTGACCCGGTAGTGAATTTTGGTATCGCGCCAATGGCGTAAAGGCTGCGCCAATACCAAAATCTACTTACCGGGCGTTTTCTATCCAATAGCTTGGAAACACTCTGTTAATAATTCTATGGGTGCTTTTAATTCAATTCCCATATGTAATCTATACTCATTGTAGTATTTCAGATATTTCTCTAATTCACAATTTATGAC
>Ga0210050_1002603_pt1 | contig 17097 bp, 17 predicted proteins | sample CryGey132114_all_FD_185463 | JGI IMG/M metagenome (GOLD analysis project Ga0210050, IMG submission 185463) | Groundwater microbial communities from aquifer - Crystal Geyser CG22_combo_CG10-13_8/21/14_all (SPAdes) (version 2) | ecosystem: Environmental > Aquatic > Deep subsurface > Groundwater ...
CCGGAGAGATTGCTGGACTATGTTTTCATTATTATTAAAGAATTCGAGCACAAAAATTGGTCGAAGTTTCCGGTTCACCAATTTTCATTTATTAACAGGGATGAGACACACTAATCTTTACAGACCCGAAAACTTCATACTTCTACCTTAAGGGTATAATTTCTTAAATCAAATTATTCCCTTAAAGAGATTGGCATAATTACGAACCACTTTTTTAGTAGCATAAGTTATTCTGTGTCCCCCCCCTACACTTATAATCGACGGTCGTCGATTATAAGGGTGTAGATACTTCTCTTAATGTTTTTTACACCTAATATTGAGTTTATTCACATCAGCAATCAACTCAATACCACGGATAGAATCCACTCCATAAATGGCACTGTTCGTCTCGCTTTTTTCGTTTACAATTTTGTACCCCTCACGGCAACCCACCCACAACAAACTCAAGTTGCTGTTGAATGATGTAGTTACAAATTTATCACTGTCTATATATGCGTGAAAGTCTTCATCAGAAATCAAGGCAACCTTACTAAGCAAATTTGAATCAAAACCACCAACCTGTACTACTTTGATCCAATATGAATCAGGCAAGTATTCCTCTGCAGTGTTAGCTTTCTCAACAGAAATGACATTATCTTTAGAAGTCTCACTTGTAGTACTGTTTTCCTCTATAGAAGCACCGACTTCTTCGATAGAAACAACATCATTCGGAGGAGTACCATTTACTAAATATGAGACACCGAAAACAAGTGCAAATGTTATCAAAAACATTGGTAGGTATTCGGCGAAGATACTGGATCGAAACCTTTTTTTTGATTCGATAAATATTTTCATAATTTTCTCAATCCGCAAACAACAAAATACAAGTATTCATCTATGTCCCGAATCCGAAGCTGGTAGTTAAAGCAGGTATACTCATGTATCTATTCTACCTGATTTGTCTAATACATTCTTCACATGCCACTTCAACCGCTCAAGCGAACCCTTATCAAGAGCACGTTGTCCAGTAAGCATAGATGAGAAAAATATAGAAATTTTTTTGTCGTTTAGTTCTATCCAATAAGTACCAATTTTGTCATCAAAGTCGGTTAATCTATCGTGCCACTCTTTCTTGATCAAATCAGAGCCAAAAGCATTGGCAACTACTACCACTTTCGGATCTGAACATGTGATTGCATCCCATGCAATCTCCATCTGACATCTTCCGAATTCGTTCAACTCATTACCGTTAAGGATTTCCTTCTTAAAAGATTTTTGCTCAGTTTCGCGATGGAAAAACAGGTCAATGTGTTCATAATCCATGCCAATGCACTTTGCGAAGTTATCCATTTTGCCAAAAAATTTTGGGTATTTCTTTCTCGCATGGTTTGTGTCAATATCAATACATATTTCAATATACTCCTCAAAATCTTTTCTATCCGGTTTCCATGAAAAAAAATCACCATGGTTCATTCCTTCATACTTTGTGTCTCTTAAAATTGTCTTGAACCCACCGTCGCTAAAAGATGGGTTCAAACTTACAAAAAGAAGGCACTCCTTCTTTAGCTCACCGAAAAATAAAGGAGTACGCGTAGACTGACCATCAAAATTCTTTTTCCACACTTCAATAATTCTTTTATTAAGGTTTTTACAAATCATATTTATAGCTTGTTCGTGATTCTTTAATCTCTTGAAAACCTACATCTGAGACAATCCCACATCTTGCTTATTTTTCTGCAGAAATTTAATTTACACTCTCCTCTTTCGCCACAATCATCGCTTTGATTCTCATTGTACCGACAATAGTATCTCTCGCCTGTTCCTCAAGACGCATAGTTATAAATTTAATAGTATCGTTTAAGTTGGGAATCTTCGTGTTTTCAAGAGCACTCGCCCTTCTTCTGGTACGCTCAATCTCGGCAGCTAGGTTCTCGATGGTCTTTTCAAGCTCTGCAAGAGCAATCAAGTCGGCGAAGGATTTGTCCAATTTTGAGACCGAAGTATCAATCTCGGCATTGGTTTCAAGAAGCCCGTAAGAGAACAGGTTCCCCTTTTTTGTAAGTGAAAATCGAGGAGTCGGTACAGACATTACAGTCTCATTACTCACCTCAACGGAAATTTTGGCGCTTGGTAGCAAAAAAGCGTTCTCAGTCGCGTTCTGTGACATAAGTGCACTACCTCTTACATAATGCTTAAAAACTTCGCCTAATTCAGTTTCTACTCTACTACGAAGGTCTTTTACTTCATAGATTGCAACCATAAATTTTTTCATAAGACCGTCACGCTTGTCTTTAAGTAATTTATGACCACGCTTAGCAACCTTCAATTCTTTCTTGAGGTTTAACAAATTGATTCGTGTTGGGTTTACTTTTAATATCATAAGGGTAGCTGTTAGGAAGAATGAGTAGTTGGTAAGTGGAAAGCTAATGGCAGGAAATAATTCTTAATTTTTATAATTTTTAAATTTTTGTAAACAATGTTTAAAGTTCCAATTTTTAAACAAGAGAAATTCGGATAAACAACCTCGATGCAGGAGACCTTTTTCGGTGCTGTGGTTTAAAAATTTAGTAATTGGAAATTATTTAAAAATTAAAAATTGAGAATTAAAAATTTTAAAGGGTGTTGTGTTGTAGGTCGTCTGTTGTGGGTTCCATGTTCTACGGGGTTACTTTAAATATTTCTCAACCATTTCTGATTTGACTCGTTTAAGTGAATCTCGAGGCACCATCTTCAACAGATTCCAACCAATATCAAGTGAGTTGGCAATTGTCCTCTCTTCCCTCTCTCCCTGACTAATGAATGTTTTTTCAAATGCGTCAGCAAAAGCTATATGAGCTCTATCACTATCTGAAAGCGAAGCTTCTCCCAAAACCACAGCCAATTCTCGGGCTTCTCGTCCGATGGCATAAGAGGCAAAGAGCTGATCCTTGACTCCCGCATGATCTTCACGAGTCTTACCTTCGCCAACACCGGCTGACCACAGTCGTGAAAGAGAACCTTGCACGTCAACAGGAGGGAAAAGACCCTTTGTATTTAAATCTCTCGAGATCACAAACTGTCCTTCCGTAATGTAACCGGTAAGGTCAGGGACTGGATGAGTTTTGTCGTCATCAGGCATAGTAAGAATCGGTATCTGTGTTATTGTTCCCTTTTTTCCTTTTACTTTACCGGCTCTTTCATAAATAGTTGATAGGTCAGTATACATATATCCAGGATACCCTCGGCGACCAGGAACTTCCTTTCGGGCGCTTGATATTTCACGAAGAGCCTCACAATAGTTAGTCATATCGGTCAAAACAACCAAAACATGCATGTCCTGCTCAAATGCAAGGTACTCAGCGACAGTAAGAGCAAGTCTCGGAGTCATAATACGTTCGACTACAGGGTCTGCAGCAGTATTTAGAAACAACACCGAACGTTCAAGAGCACCTGTCGCTTCGAATTCCTTCTTAAAGTAGGCAGCTTCTTCAAAAGTGACACCCATAGTTGCAAAAACAATTGCAAATTGTTCTCCGGTAGTAACCTTTGCTTGTCTTGCGATTTGAGCAGCGAGGCGAGCATGAGGAAGTCCAGCTCCAGAAAAAATCGGGAGTTTTTGACCACGGACCAAAGTATTCATCACATCAATCGAAGAAATCCCAGTTTGAATAAAGTCATTTGGAAATTCTCTACTCCAAGGGTTTATCGCTGCTCCGGCGATATCGAGATATTTTTCTGGTACAAGCTCTCCTCCACCATCAAGAGGAGCTCCTCCTCCTGTAAAAATTCGACCGAGCATATCTTTCGACACTCCGATTTTAGCTGTTTCTCCTGTAAACCTCACCTTGGTGTCCTCGGTCTTCAATCCTTCAGTCGGTGCAAACATCTGGACAACAGCTTTGTCATCCGAAGTATCGAGAACTTTTCCAAGACGTTTCTTCTCCTCACCCGATACCGTAACCTCAACCAACTCTTCATAAGACACCCCTTTAACTCCCGACACTACAATAAGAGGTCCGGATACTGATTGTACTGTCTTGTATTCGCGAGATGCGTTTTTTTGGCTTTTTTCTTTTTCCATATAGATAGTGATTTATTTAAAGAGGTCTAAGCGGAAACTTTCAATGCTGATAATTCTTCCGATGCCCTACCTCTGAATGACTCGTAACGATCCGATTCATCTACGGGGAACTTTCTTAAATCAGGCAACTCTTTGACAGAAGCCACCTCAAGTAGAGTCTCGAATTCAAATTCGTCTTGGGAAACAATCTTCTTTGCCTCCTCGTAAACTGAAATAATAGTCTTTAGTATTTGATATTGCTTTGCAAGCGGAGTATAAGCGTCTTCTTTATCGAAGGCGTTTTGGAAAAGGAAATCCTCACGAAGCACCTTTGCAATGTGCAAAGTTAGTTTTTCTTCGTTTGACAACGATTCCATACCGACAAGCTTAACAATTTCGAGTAACTTAGCTTCCTCTTGAAGTATCGACATAGCAGAGCTTCTCATTTCAGGAAAATCCTCGGCTATTTGTTTTCGCCAATATCCATCAATGTTTGGCATATAAAGGGTATATGAATTTAGCCAATTGATTGACGGGAAATGCTTTCTGTACGCAAGAGTTCCATCAAGACCCCAAAAACACTTTGTAACTCGAAGTGTCGCTTGAGACACCGGCTCGGACAAGTCTCCACCAGGAGGTGACACTGCTCCGATTGCAGTCAAAGCACCGGTTCGTCCATCACTTCCAAGACATTTTACAAATCCTGCGCGTTCGTAAAATTCCGCCGTTCTTGAAGATAAGTACGCAGGATAACCTTCTTCTCCAGGCATTTCTTCCATACGTCCAGATATTTCACGCATAGCTTCCGCCCAACGCGAAGTAGAGTCTGCCATAAGAGCCACTGAGTAGCCCATATCTCTGTAATATTCGGCTATGGTCATAGCGGTATAAACGCTCGCTTCGCGGGCCGCCACAGGCATATTTGAAGTATTGGCGATAAGAACTGTCCTATTCATAAGAGGTAGACCAGTGTTTGGATCGACAAGATGAGGAAACTCAGTCAAAACTTCAGTCATTTCATTTCCGCGTTCACCACAGCCAACATACACGATAACTTGTGCATCACAATATTTTGCGATTGATTGTTGAGTAACAGTTTTACCAGCTCCGAAAGGTCCAGGAATTGCCGCAGCACCACCCTTTGCAACAGGGAAAAATGAGTCGATAACTCGCATACCAGTTATAAGTGGCTCTTCCGGGAAAATTTTCTCCTTCTTTGGACGAGGTCGTCTAATCGGCCAGTATTGAAGCATTTGTACAGTATTATCAACGCCTTCCGAGTCAGTAATAATAGCTATTTCATCAGTCACAGTATAGGAACCGTCAGCTATTGTTTTGACTGTACCATTTATACCTGGAGGAACCATAATCTTGTGGACTATCGCTTCGGTTTCGTCTACTTCACCGAGAATATCACCTTCTGACACTAATTGACCTGCTTTTACAACAGGTTTAAATTGCCATTTTCGAGTCCTCGAAATACCTTCGGCTTCAATGCCTCGAGCAATATAACAAGAGCCAGATTTATCTTCGATTACAGAAAGTGGACGTTGAATACCATCATAAACTGATTCCAAAAGTCCTGGACCAAGCTCGACTGACATCGTTCGTCCTGTACCTTCAGCTGGCTCTCCAGGAGCAATACCAGCGGTTTCTTCATAAACCTGCACAGAGGCGATCTTACCAGTCAGCTCGATTATTTCTCCCATAAGACCAGCATTGCCGATCTTTACAACTTCATACATCTTAGGAGCAGAAAGTCCTGTAACTGTTACAAGCGGTCCGCTAACCCTAACGATAGTTCCTTGTGATTTCTTTTCCATTTTGTGTTTAATAAGGTTGTGATTTTGTCGATAAAATATGCCTTCAGTATACGGATTTTAGGCGAAAACGCAAACGCATGAATAGCTTTTAGGGAAAATACGGAGTATGTAGCATAAGGTATGGAGCATGTCGCGTATAACACTTAACACGAAAAAAAGAGGTAACCCTTAGTAGAAGGCAATTTTTAAATTTTGTAATTTTTGAATTTTTGTAAATAATGCTTAAATTTTTAATTTTTAAACAGGAGAAACTCGGATAGGTGACTTTAAGATAAAAGGGTGTCTGAGTGTCTTTGTTTGGAAATTCGGGAATTAAAAATTCTTTGAAAATTGAAAATTGGTAATTAAAAATTCTTCCCCCGTGTTACAAGTTATATGTTGAATGAATCATCCTTAACGTTATATGTTACACGCTCTATGACTTCTTCCTATTTCAATATATCCATTCCCACCGCCCTTTCTGCCATTTTCTTTAGCTTCAGAAATGTCATACCGCTCGATCCCTCGATTCCGGGCACCACGACGACTGCTGGCAAATCCCCTTCCGACACCTTCTCGTATTCTTCTGATTTTATATCCTTCGCAATCGATTCAAGTAAAACAACTGTAGCGTATTTTCGTCCCGCAATACCCGAAGCTGTATCCTTTTTTATTTTTTTTAAAATCTCAACCGCCTTGTCTCCATTTTCAACCGAAAAAACATCTGCCCCGACAGACTTAAAAATTGAAACGACACTCTTTGGACCGACTACAGCTATTTTGTATTCTATATTACTCATATTCTATGAATTTATTTTACGAATTAGTGTCCTTATTTCCTTTTCTTCCATACCGGCAAGCTTAGCAGAAAATATTGCCCTTATTGTTTCAGCATTCAATTCGACTGCATCCACATAAGCAAAGACCGCAGCAAGCGAAAAAGGTTCACGAGCATTAGCTTTCAAAAACTTATGAAGATATTCGTCAATCTTTTTTTCAATAACAGCAAGCTGACCATTCTTCTCAAAATCCTCGATTACCGGGGAGAAATCGCGACCTCCCCTCCTTCGCAAAGCTCGCAAAGAGTCATCTTTACTCAAAAGTGAGGAAGAGTAAACCTCGCCTCCCTTTATAAAAATCTTTTCAAACGAAGTACCTTCGGTAGCTTTAGCCCTCAAACCATTCCTTATATTGAATAAGTCTATTTTAATTTTTACAAAATCCTTTATAAAATCAGACTTTAAATTGTTTGCAATTTCAGCAATTTTTTCAAAGTAATAGCGATCGGCAATCATATCGATTTCGTTCGCTTCGTCGGTTTCCACCATCTCTTCGGCTGCCTTTTTGAAAACTCCATCTATAAGATTGAGTTTACGACCTTCATAGGCACGGTAAAGGTCTACTGGAGATACTGTTCCACCAACTCGCAAAAGAGGCATAATCTCATCCCCTGTCAGATTGATCTTCTTCGCTTTTGTGATTGTCGCAATATTATAGAAATCATTCTTTAGCCAAAAAATCAAAAAAGGTTCGCTCACGGGAGAAATAAGAGCGACGGTTTTTTTTACCTCTCTGTAATAGTCGTCGAGAAGACCTTCCAAATCGTCCTTGGTGTGAGCGGGTGCGTATGGAGCAAGATAAGTATCGTGAAGTACACCATATCCCTCCACCAAATCACTCGCACCTAAAAGACGTTCGAGCTGAGTATCATTTAATAGATTATGGGCAAGAACGGTAGCTCGCGTTCCTGCATATATATACTCTGATTTCATAAACAAATTTTTAGAAATATACCGAATACCGAATCTATACCTCCCCTCCTTTTTTTATCCGAACAAAATTTCAGCGACCGCAATTTCGTTTTTCTCTTTCAATCGCCTAAACAAATTCTCTACGGTCATTACATATTCGAAGTCAGGAGAGGTCAGAATAAAACCTGCTTTCATATCTCCTTCGATAACCGACGATACCGATATCCCAGCATCTTTTAAAACCTGCAACGTTATTGCCTTTCGACTGCTTGGCAAAATAACATCACCCTCGGTCTTTTGAGGAATAGATACAACAAGTTTTTTCAATATTTCTTCGTACTCTTTATCTGGCAACTGCGAAAATAAAACTTCCGCTTTGGAGAAAGCTTCATCGACAAGTGAACGCTTGATGTTTTCAATCTGCATCTTCACTTCAAGAGAAGCGTTGGCTTTAACTTTTCGAACATTTTCAGAAAGCAAAGTCTCGAGATTCGACTTGTGTTTTTCTTGAATTGAAAGTCTTTCTGCTTCTGCCTTTGATTCAATTTCTTGAGCAGTTGAAACCGCTCCGCTTTTGATACGGTTTGCAGTCTCTCTCGCGTCTTTTTTTATTCTCTCCGTTAAGTCGTGTAGTGCCATTTTATTTTTGCCTTTACTCTTATATTGATGTCAAAAGAATAAAGCTTATTAGGAATCCGAAGATAGCCCAAGTTTCAACCATAGCTGAAAAGATCATTGCTCGAGCAGTCAAAGTCTCATCTTTGGCAATCATCACAATACCTGAAGCCGATACACGACCCTGGTAAACTGCAGACAAAAGACCCGCAAGACCGATAGGTAAGCTTACGATAAAGTATTGCAATCCTTCGAAAGTTGAGATCACAGCAGCACCGTCTCCGCCCAAAATCCCTGCGAAATTCAATATAAGAAAGGCACCGACAAGACCGTAAATACCCTGTGAGCCTGGGAGAGCTTGCAAAAGAAGAGCTTTACCGAAAAGCTCCGGTTTCTCACCCACAGCAGCCGCCGCTGCTTGCCCAGCTTGTCCCATACCTATTGTTGAACCTATAAAACCGAGAAGCGAAGCTGTTGCCGCTCCTGCAAATACCAATGCTAAACCAAATGTTATTTCCATAAAAATTATGACTTAAGTTTATTAATAATTTTTTGATTAATGTTTCCTATCTTTCAATTGTCACGTATCTCTCTTTTCTCTTAAATGGCTTAAACTCTCTGCCTGAACCGGTAATAAATTTACTGAAAAATTCAACAAATTGCAAGCGAGCGCTATGTATGAAAGCTCCTAACACATTCACAATCACGTTAAAGGTGTGTCCAACAATTAGAATTATTACCATAATAACAGGTCCGATAACCGGAATCATATCTCGAACAAGAACCGCTATAAGATTCACTGCAAAAGCGAGAGCACTTGTAGCAAGACCGAGAGCCAGGATACGCGAATATGAGAGTATGTCAGAGAAATATCCAACACTATCATAAAGCGAGAACACACCCTTAAATATCTTACCAAATACCCCTTCTCCCTTACGAGCTTGCGTAACAACTATAAGACCAGCCGAGATTAGAATAGCGTAAATAAAATATTCTGGTGTGCCAGATAGCATCCCCTGTTTATTAAGTCCCCAAGCTATTAACGAGAGGAAGGTCAAGAGCCACGGTCCTTGATCGAGGAGACCTTGAGTCATTTCACCATTTTTGGCATCGCGAAGTATTTTGAGGAAAAGACCAAACATCACCTGCACCACACCAAGTACCAAAGACAAAATAAGAACCGGTATCGGAGAAGCTATAGGGTCAAATTTTTGTACTTTCTTTGCCCACTCTGGGAGTAATTCAACATTTATACCGAGATATCCTCCAAACAGAAGTCCCACAAGAGCAGCCGATATTCCGCCAAACATAAGAAGGGTTAGTAATAGCTTCGTCCCAGATTCCAACTTGTATCGGAATAGAATAAGTCCAAGTATTACCGCCAAAAATATTCCATACCCCACATCGGTAAGACAGAGCCCAAAGAACACCAAGAAAAACGCCGATAAAAACATTGTCGGATCAATATCGTTGTACCCTGGAAGACCGTAAAGTCTAGTTATCGATTCAAACGGTTTTACTATTCCCTTATTTTTTATCTCAACTGGTGGAGTTTCGTCTTTTTCAAGAGGTAACTCTTCTATTTCAAACGACAGTGTATGGGAAGATATTGTCTCCATAAGAAGTTTCACTTTTTCAGCTGGAACCCATCCATCAAATACAGAAACTCGAGAGATATAAGAGGAACTTGAATATAGGTTATGCTTTTCCTTTTTCCAATGCATATAGTCGGCGAGTATTTTTATCTTAGGAAGGTCTATCGCTCTCTTCTCGACCTCAGCAATGGTCTTTTCAAGTTTTTCATTTACTTCCCTTTCATCATTGTCCAATCGAGCAAGAATTTCGTGGACAGTCTCATCTCTATCTGGCAATGAAACCACTTCGACTTTAAGCATAGAAGCTCTACGACTTAATCCCTCCATATCATCTACTTCTGCCGCCAAAATATGATGACGATCACCGTGTGACTCAGTGGCAGTATTCACCCCTTCTTCTTTTAGTTCAGACTCAAGAATTTGAATATTTTGTGCATCACCTTTAAGTAAAAAAGTTTTTACCTTGCCAGTTTTTAGAGTAGAAAGTGGTACCGATACGAAAGACCACTCCTTGATTGTTTCCCTTTCGGCTTCAATCTCTTTTAACCTGGATTTGCAAACATTTATTGAGACCTCAGCTTTAGTGATCTCTTCAACAATAGAAATAAACGGAAAGGAATTTGCAAGAGACTCTGCCTCTTTGTGAGTCGAGGCCACCCAATCCCCTTCTATCATCTTTTTCAGACTCGCTTTCTCTTTAGTATACGAAGACAGAAAAGAGACCGCAAAATCAAGCTTGCTGGAAGCATTCTCAAATTCGAATTCTTCTTTCTCTTCTTTTTTAAGAGCAAGCTCCTCTGGCACGGCGATAAATTCAACCGCACCAATTCCTTGTATAGACTCTAAAACCTTACTGCTCTCGCTCCGGTACAAGAAGAGCCTTATTTTTTTCATTTCAACTATTGCCATATTTTGATTTACTTTCGATACTTTAAAGACACCCCTCCTAAGACATTTCAGAAAGAGACTCGATAAGAGTTTTCACTGCCTTATCCATATTTTTATTTGCACGTGACTTTATATTCTCGGCTCGCTCATTGCCTTCCTTTAAAATATCACGGTACATACTCTTAAGAGATTCCTTTTGGGTCGCAAGTTGTGCCACCTTATCCTCCTTAAATTTTGAGTTTAAGCTTTCCGTTTTAGCGAGAGAATTTGCCTTGGCCTTTTCGATTTCCTCTTCCGCATCTTTTTTAGCGCCTTCAATTAGCACTTCCGTCTCCTTTTCCACATCTTTGATTGTTTCTATAAGAGCCATAAAGCAAAACAGTTATCGATTAAAAATATGAAGCGACTATACCACAGTAGAGTCCATTTTTCAATCGAAGCTTAATTCCTCTATACTTTATATTACTTGTCTCCTCGTCTTAAAACTTTAGCAATAACCATAGTCAAGATCACAACCACTATGGTAATAAGAAAGGCATATACAAATTTGGCAGTAACGTTATTTGCTTTTAGTGGGTAGACATATTCTATAAGCGCTTTTACCGCGTCATTCCAAGCAAGACCGGCGACTAAAGACAGAGCCGCCGTTACATAACCGATGCTGCGGTCACGAACCTCCGTGCTTGTCTTTGGCTTTTCTTTATTTGAATTTTCCATAATTTTTTTGCAACTCAAATTAACTGATATGTATAACCATTACATTATACTTTTACTTTCCTATATTCCAAACAAAAAACCGTATGCTAAGCATACGGTTTTTTGTTTTTGGAAGTAGAAAGTTTTATTTAAAACTTTCGGTCTCCGCGAGGAGCTCTCTCTGTCATTGGGCGAGCTTCGTTTACCGTAAGTGTACGGCCATCGACTTCTTTCCCGTTGAACATCTCGATAGCTTTTTCAGCGTCAGCGTCTTCCATTTCCACAAAACCAAATCCGCGTGAACGGCCGGTCATACGGTCAGTGATGACGTTTGCTGATACAACGGTACCGGCTTGCGAAAAAGTTTCGCTAAGCCCGTCCCCTGTCATGCTATATGAGAGATTTCCAATATACAATTTCTTTGCCATATTGAGAAAAACTAATTAACTAAATATCGTCCCGACCTTAGGTCCCTAAATTAAAAAGTGACCACCTCAATACGCTGTACCCTCGCGGCAAAGCCACTACTACTTACCTACTGAGAAAGACGACTTCTAAATCATAACACTATATAGATAGAAAAGCAAGGTAAATTTACATTCAAATTTATGCACTACCTTACTCGCATTTCCGTGACTTTCGGAGGTAGTCTGACTACCCTGCTTCGGGGAGGGGTAGTCAGACTACCTTTTACTTCTTTATTTGCTGCGGTTCTTGTTACGGTCAGATTCCTTTAGGAATTGTTTTCGTAACCTGACAGAGGATGGTGTTATTTCAAGAAATTCATCGCCCAACATCACTTCAAGTCCCGATTCTATTGTGAGTATATGAGGAGGTACCAAATCAAGAGCTTCATCGGAACCAGAAGCTCGAACATTTGTAAGCTGTTTTCCTTTAGTAGGGTTGACCGCCATCTCTTCTCCTTTGGATGTATTTCCTATCACCATACCTTCATAAACCTCTGTCGCAGGAGCGATATAGAGAACCCCTCTGTCTTGCAGATTCCATAATGAAAATCCTAACGCCTTGCCAGATGCCATCGATACCATTGATCCGACAGCCCTTTTCTTGATTTCTCCAGCAAAGGGCTTGAATCCAATAACTCTTGAGCAAAGTATCCCCTCTCCTTTTGTATCAATTATAAATTGACCGCGGTAACCCAAAAGTCCACGAGTCGGACCTTCAAAAATAATCCTAACCTGATTACCGTGAGGTATCATATTTTGCATCATAAAACCACGAGGTGGTAACTTCTCCATAATCGCGCCTTGAAACTGCTCTGGTATGTCGATTGTTACCTCTTCAAACGGCTCTTGTTTTTCTCCATTTTCCTCTCTGATTATTACCTTTGGTTGTGAGACCGCAAGCTCGTATCCTTCTCTACGCATATTCTCAAGCAAGATTGCGATATGCATTTCTCCTCTTCCGTAAACCTTAAACGAATCTGAGCCAGAAAAGTCAACCTGAAGTCCAACATTTATCTCGAGCTCTTTTTCAAGCCGCTCTTTTATTTGGCGACTGGTTACAAACTTCCCTTCTCTTCCTGCAAATGGCGAGGAGTTAGGGTAAAACATTAGACCGATAGTCGGCTCATCGATTGTGATAGCAGTAAGTGGCTCTACACTTTCATCGTCAGTTAAAGTCTCTCCAATATTTATATCCGAAAGTCCGGCAATAAGCACAATATCGCCACAAAATGCTTCCTTTACTGGAATATGCTTCAAGCCCTCAAAGGTCGATAATTTTGTTATCTTACCCTTTCTCACTGAACCATCCGCATTTTTTATAAAAATAGATGATCCATCCGAAACCTTGCCACTATAAATACGGGCGACCGCGAGCCGTCCGGTAAAATTATCGTAACCAAGATTAAATACCTGTGCCTTCAAAACGTCGCCCTCATTGTAAGGCTTTGCTGGAGAAACTTTTTCAAGAATCATATCAAGCAAAGGAGTGAGGTCTTTCATTTCATCGTCTAAATTTCGCTTGGCAACACCATCACGTCCGATAGCATAGATAATAGGAAAGTCTGCCTGTTCATCGCTTGCACCAAGCTCAAGGAAAAGTTCGAGAACCTGCTCTTCGCAACGAGCGGGGTCTGCAGCCGGTTTGTCTATCTTGTTTATAACCACAATCGGATTAAGCCCAAGTTCCAAGGATTTTTTAAGAACAAACCGAGTTTGAGGCATAGGACCTTCTTGAGCATCGACTACCAAAAGAACCGAATCGATAGATCGAAGTACACGTTCGACTTCCGAACCAAAGTCGGCATGCCCGGGAGTATCGACGATGTTTAGCTTTGTATCTTTGTAGACTACTGATGCGTTTTTGGCATATATGGTAATACCTCGCTCCTGTTCGAGCGAATTTGAGTCCATCGAGCTTTCATCAGTTACCGCACCTGTCTGCTTCATAAGAGCGTCTGTAAGAGTTGTTTTACCGTGGTCAACGTGAGCTATGATAGCTATGTTTCTGATTTCTTTATTGTCCATAAATTAAAATAAAATGCGCACAAATGTGCGTCGTATTAGTCATAAACATACAGCAAAAAGTGTTTTTGGTCAAGGAACGGGATAGTTTTTAGGTTGTAGGTGTTAGAAAGAAAGAATTGAAGGAGCTCTTCTTTTTCTCCCCTACGAGGGGAGCACCCAGTACTTTCGGAAAGTGCTGGGTAGGGGTGTTCTCCGTACGAAATAAAGATATCGAAAAGAAAAAATAGACCGTCGGACAGATGGGCACCATCACTCCCGAATCGGGAGTGATGGTGCCCATCTGTCCGACAAGATAGTTGTTAGGGAAAACATGGAGCATATAACATTTAACACTAAGATAACTACATTCTAATATTCCTAAGAATATTAGAATGTAGTTAAAAAAACTTTCCAAAAAAGTACTAAAGTGGTCGAGCCACTTTCATACTTTTTTCACTTACAGTTTCTTAAGTTCCCACCGCAAATACAACAGAGCGACAATTGAAGACACTGTGGTTATGACAACCAAACCCCACCATACCCCAAGTATTCCCCAAGCAAATGTGTAAACAAAAAGACTAAATACAAAAAGCGGAGCAATAACCTGTCGTGAGAGTCCAAGCCAGAGAGAAAACATTGGTCGTTTAAGTCCTCTGAGTACCGACTCGGTTATCATAATGAGTCCATAAGGCCACATTATAAAAGCGACAATCTTGAGAAAGATTACTCCCATATCTACAACTTCAGGGTCTCGTGAAAAAATAGTCATAAGAGGTCGAGCAAGTAAGAACAGGAAAATTGTCCCAATAACCGTTACTACAAGTGCATACAAATGTGCTTTTAACACTGCTTCCATTACCCTATCGACTCTTTTCGCTCCACGATTTTGCCCAACAATTGTTACCGTCGCAATAGAAAGTCCGACAAGCGGAAGAAGAGCAAGTTGTTGTACGCGAGTACCGACACCATAAGCAGCGACAGCCACTTCACCGAATTTACCGACAAAGTATGTGGATATGAAAAATCCAATCGCAATGCTCGCCATACTGATACTCGCAGGTATGCCCTGCTTTGCGATATCTTTATAAACCGACCATTCCGGTGCCAGCTCTTTGTAAAACCTATTATGCAAGAGTTTTGTGCGGACCACTTTCGGGAAGAGATAAACGACTCCCAGAAATTCTATGGTGATTGTGGCAAGAGCGACACCGGCAATACCAAGTGCAGGAATACCAAGTCCGCCAAACATAAACCAATAATTTAAAATAAAATTCAAAAAGAAACCCGCGATTAGAAAGTTACGAAAGGATTTCGTATCGCCAACAGAATTTAATATAGCATTAAAAGAAAATACCAAAATAAAAAGTACAGAGCCCGAAAATATGACCGATATGTATGAAATGGCAAAATCAAGATAAGTGCCGGTGGCACCAAGCGCCTTAAATACAGTAGGAGAAATCAACAATCCCAGTACAGTCAAAACAACTGAAACCACAAGTGCAAAGGATATTCCCTGCACCGCGTACCTCTTTGCCTCATCTCGATTCCCTTCCCCAATTGAATGGGAAATGAGAGCAGTAACACCCGAACTTACACCCGAACCGAGAGCGATTACTATAAAAAATACAGGAAATGAGAGCGAAAGTGCCGCAACCGCATCTGTACCAACCAATCCGCTGAAATAGGCGTCTACAATGTTATACATTGTATGGAAGAAAAAACCGACACTCGCCGGTACCGCAATCTTTTTTATAAGCGAAGGTATTGAACCTTCTATAATCTCATTTTTCTCTTCTCCCATACCTTTAATTATCCAAATTGTAAACCGACTTCCGAGTTGCAATGATTATAACAAAAACGCCGGTAGGATAAAGTATTTTGTATCTGATTACCTTACTCTACCCCAGGTATGAATTTTTAAAATATTACTCGACCTTATTTTGTGATTATAAGCAGAGTAACTATTTCAACTCTCTATCCGGCGGATTTTCTGTCCATACTTTCTGCAAATTTTCCCTCGCCCTGTTGTGTTCCTCCATAATTTTTTCTTTCAATTTTTTTGGATTTGAGACGCCTTTCATTAAAAATTCCCTTTTTGAACCCGCTGTCTGCACATGGATATGTCCATAACCAATAAGAGTTGCCAAGATGCCCGGGACTTCAATCGTAACATCCTGTATTAAATCAAGTCTGAACGACGAAGTTTCTCTATGAAATAACCCCTTCTGATCAACATCTATAATTCTCTTGTCTGTTACAAACCAAACATCCAAGAAAAAGTCGGTCCATATATAAACAAAGACCAACCAAAGCAAAATAATCCAAAGCGAATAACCATAGTATAAAACAGACAACGACACCAGAGATTCCTTAAAATAAAGTCCCGATAAGTGATAGAACAGAATCGGAAACAGAGCAAAAATTAAAATAAAAGATGTTTCTAAAACAAAGACAAACCAGTGTTTTCTTGCTGTATAGATAACTTTCTCGTCTTTTTCAAAATTTATCATAATTCAATATTTAAAGCAGACTAAAGCTAAGCAAAATTGCCGATACAACGAGAAGACAAAGTGTGATGACTATATATCCAAAAGTTACCAAAGATATTGACGCGACGTGTGCCCCGTATTTTTTAAAGTGATAAATAAAACTTATACTAAGCAGAAAAGAAATCAAGGCAACCACCAAAAAGCAAACTGCCAAAAATTTTTCCGAATCTAAAAATGACATTACTACTTGAAGTCTTTCCATAGTGAATATATTATCACAAATTTAAACATCAATCGCCACATAGTCTTGTCCAATGCAAAATGAGGAAGAGAGTCCTTTTTAAAAGATAGCAAAGCTCACGCCGAGTAACCCTCACACCTATGAAAAAATGGCTCTATTCTCCCTTTCTTAAAGGGGGCACCCAGCACTTTCCGAAAGTGCTGGGGAGGGATTTCTAAAATCCCCCGCCTTTCAGGCACCCCCTTTAAGAAAGTGGGAATAAAGCTGTGAGGGTTACCACGCCGAAGCTTTATTCACAGAGGGATCGTAAGAAGGATGGATCCTTTGGAAAATCTTTGCGTAGTTCTGTAGAAGTTATTTATAAAACAACTCGTGGTTGCGAAGCTCTTTTTTAATATCTAAATGGCTCTAGACTAGCTAACACATGCTAAACTAGAGAATATGTTGAAAAGAAAAGCTCGATTAGGAAAAAGTAAAATCAAGAAATTGGTGGAATGTTTTGTTGCAGATGTATCAGCAACACAAGCAGGA
>Ga0210050_1002607_pt1 | contig 17078 bp, 13 predicted proteins | sample CryGey132114_all_FD_185463 | JGI IMG/M metagenome (GOLD analysis project Ga0210050, IMG submission 185463) | Groundwater microbial communities from aquifer - Crystal Geyser CG22_combo_CG10-13_8/21/14_all (SPAdes) (version 2) | ecosystem: Environmental > Aquatic > Deep subsurface > Groundwater ...
TTTACCGCCATATCAAACATACCGTCATTACGTGATAGCGTCCAACCAAACTCAGGATGGTTATGTATGGTGATTTTGACCCCTGCAATAGGCGCATTATTACGATCTGATACCTTCCCACGGATAATAGCAATATGCTCAGGCTCTAGAATACTAGGATCTATATTTTTTTGTATAACATTTGAGCCAGTGTATAAAAATGTTGTTGCATCCAGTAAAGACGTTGATTGGGTTGAATCCAACGAAGGGGCAACATCTTCAGGATTAGGTGGTATCACATTATCTTCTATCTGAATGGTTATCGAATCACTTTGAGTACCGCCATCACCAATGGCTTGCAATTGGTAGCTGGTGGTTTCCATTGGAGATACCCCTACGGAGCCTGTAGCTTCAACGTCACCAATATTAGGTAGAATAGAAATATTATTTGCATTTTGAATATCCCAAGACAGTATTGCTGTTTCGCCTTTGGTAATCGTTGTTTTATCAACCGTAAAAAATATTTGTGGCTCTGGAGCCGTTACAGTAATGGTTACATTTTGAGTCATCATGCCACTGGGACCATTGGCAACAAAAGCGTAAGTGGTACTCTCTGCAGGCGCGACTATCAATTGCCCATTCATTTCTATGAGAGGCTGGCCATCTAAAGTTAATGTTTCAGTAAAACGACTAGACCATTCTAGTGTGCTGATCTCACCCTTTTGGATTGTAGCTGGATTTGCTACGATATTAAGTGTTGGTGCTGGCGTAGTAACTTTAAGGGTAAAGTTCTGAATAACGCTAGCCCCCTCATTATCAACAGCTTTAATTGCGATTTCAAAATCACCATTGGCTGTATCTGGAACTTGCCAGCTCAACTCATTGCCAGTAATAACCATACCTAATGGAACAGTGATGGCTTCATAACTTATCATTGAATTATCTACATCTGTGGCTGACATCGAATAAGAATATAGATCACCCGATATGGCTTGTGTTATAGGTGTAGAGGTAAAAGCTGGGGCATCATTTTTGGCTAAAATGGAAATATCCACAGAAGCAATATTTGAATCAAGTTCACCATCATTCGCCTTGAATGTAAAACTATCGTTTCCGTTAAAGTTTGCATTAGGGGTATACACAAGATTGGGAGCTTGACCAGATAAGTTCCCATTATTGGGTACATTAACTATTGAATAGACCAATGCATCGCCATTATTATCTGTAGCCATCAGTGTAATATTTATATTGCTATCTTCATCAACCTCAATAGATTGTGACACAGCCACTGGTGCAACATTAATTGAATCGACAGTTAGCTCAAAACTCTGACTGTCGGTTAAATCACCTTTCCAACAAGACGCATAGATCCTATCCTATTCCTTAAATAACATTTATCCTTAGTTCTTCAAAAAGATTATTATCTTCTGATTGACTAAAGGACTTCAAAATTTCGGCGCGAGTATATCAGCTGTACACAAAACATTCAATAAATATTCTAAAAATGGTATTATTCACACTTTTTGAAGAGAGTTAGAGTTTCCTCGGTTTAGAAATCAATATGATAATTTTTATTCAGAGGAAATTGGGTATCAATAGTTCCTAAATTATTATCCTGAGCTTTTGGCTTCATTCCAAAGGTTTTCCATCTCATCTAAAGAAGCGCTTTGAATGTCCTTATTATTTTTGATGAGCGATTTTTCAATGTAATTAAAACGTTTTTGAAATTTCTGGCAGCAGTTTTCTAGTGCTTTATCTGGATCGATTTCCAAATGTCTCGCCAGATTGATCAGGACGAAAAGTACATCGCCAAATTCTTCTTCGATGTGCGTTTGATTTTGTTCTTCAATTGCTTCCTTCAGTTCAGAAAGTTCTTCTTGCATTTTATCGATGACTTCATGGTAACTCGGCCAATCGAAGCCAACCGTGGCGGCTTTATTTTGCAGGGCTATACCATATTTTAGCAATGACTGGTTTTTTTTTACTTGATCGAGCAAACTCATTGGTGTCCTTTGTTGAGTATTTGTGTGCAGTATTTTTGACATGGTTTAAACCTGCCTGCGTACATCTAAAATATGTTTAACTTGCTGAAGCTGTATGATCAGTTGGTCGAGTTCTTCTTGTGATTTAAGTTCAATTCTTAGATATATTTCAGCCTCTTCTTTCGCTCGATTAAATTGAGTATTGAGGTTTAGCACGTTGATTTTCTTTGATGCGAGCAATTGAGTAATATCTTTTAATAAACCATGTCTATCAAAAGCCAGAATATATAAATCCACTTCATATTGTGATTGGATCTGATGCGACCATTGCACATCAATCAATCTTTGATCGTCTTCTTTCTTGGCTTGTATCATGTACTGGCAGTTTTTGCGATGAATTGTCACACCTCGGCCTTGAGTCACATAGCCAATAATCGAGTCGCCGGGAATGGGCTTACAACAACCTGCCATATGGGTGAGTAGATCCCCTATTCCCACAACCATCACTTCATTCTTGGAGGTTATTTTATGCACATTGGTTTGTTTCAGTTTAAGATGAAAAGCTTCGGGTTCTTTCACAGGATGATAAATATGGTTGGCTGCGTTAACCACTTGGTTAACACCTAAATCCCCCATGCCCACTGATGCATATAAATCTTCTGTACTGAGCAAATTCAGTTTAATAGCAACTGGTTTTAGATCGATCTCTGCCAATCCATTTCTTTCTAATTCTTTGATTAACGCCACATGACCTGTATCTATATTCTTCTGACGATTTTGCTTTTTAAACCAATGTTTAACTTTTTGACGTGCCTTGGGTGATTTTAAATAACCAGAATTCACATTCAACCAGTCTAGGCTGGGCGTACCGTTTTTACGGGTCATTACATCAACTGTCTGACCTGTTTCTAATGCATAAGTCAGTGGAACCATACGGCCGTTGACTTTGGCACCAATGCAGTTGTGGCCTATTTCTGTATGGATATGGTACGCAAAATCTAAAGGTGTGCCATTGGGGGGTAAATCCACCACTCTCCCTTCTGGGGTAAAGACATAAACACGATCTTCCACCACATTTTGGTGAAACTGTTCTAATAATTGATCTGAAGTGGCAACATCTTCCTGCCATTCCAGCAATTCACGTAACCAAGCAATTTTCCGCTCAGAAGCTTGATCGCCAGAACTTTGCTGACCATCTTCTTTGTAACGCCAATGAGCAGCCACACCATTTTCAGAATCATGATGCATATCGAAGGTACGGATTTGTATTTCCAAGGCTTTGGATTCTGAAGCAACAACAGCTGTGTGAATGGATTTGTAACCATTGCCTTTGGGTGTTGCTATATAATCATCAAACTCTTTAGGGATGTGAGGCCAAAGGCTATGCACAATCCCTAATACTGTATAACAGTCTGAAATTTTTGGTACCAAAACTCGTATGGCTCTTGCATCATAAATTTCTTCTATGCCAACATTTTTACGTATCATTTTCTTCCAAATGCTATAAATATGTTTGGCTCTTCCCGCTACATCTGCTTGAATATTTTCTTTTTCTAGCTCTTTACGAATAATTTTTAAGATATTATTAATATAGCGTTCACGATCACTTCTACGTTCAGCAAGGCGCTGTGCTATTTCACTATAAATCTCAGGCTTTAAGTAGCGAAAAGCAAGATCTTCCAACTCCCATTTGAGCTGGCCAACCCCTAGTCGATTTGCCAAAGGGGAATAGATATCTTGTGTTTCCTTGGCCAGTTTTATTTGCTGTTTATGGTCAATATTTTTAGCCAATCGCAGGAGTTGAACGCGTTCTGAAAGTTTGACCAAAACAACCCTTGTATCATCAACCATGGCCAGTAGCATTTTGCGCAAATGCTCTAATTCAATCGATGTTAAAACTCTATCAGAATGAGTGCTTTGTAAGACTCTAATCGCCTCCATTCCCTGAACGCCTTTAATCAGTTTGGGCACAGTTTTATTGAGTTTATTGACGATACGTTCAAACTTCACCGCACCATATTCTACAGAAGGATATAAAATAGCCGTACAGAGTGTTTCAGTATCCAGTTTCATGGAAGCCAAAATTTCCGCCATGTGTAAACCTTGTTGTAATACAGGTTCACCAATGGGCGTTTTGTATTGCACTTGAGCTTCAAAACACAAATCGACGGCCATTTGCAATTCTGCAATCTGTTCTTGAGATCGATTCTTACCTAGCGATTTTAGACAATGTGCTGAGAATTCTCGATCGGTCTCGCTCAATAATGGAAGTTCAGATTTTTTAATCATAAAATAGCCAACTTATTATTAAATTTGTTTTTGGAAAAGTGCAATAGACTCCACATGACCTGTCTGAGGAAACATATCCATAACGCCAGCTTTCATTAATTGATAGCCTTTTGCTTTCAAAATACCTGCATCTCTTGCCAATGTAGCAGGATTACAAGACACATAAACAATGGATTTTGCATTGAATACAGAAAGATATTCACAAACTTCTAATGCCCCTGTTCGAGGTGGATCGATGAGTATCTTATCAAATCCCTCACGTGCCCAAAGTTTATCACTAAAATCTACCATTAAATCTGCCGCGTAAAACTCAACATTATCTATATGGTTTGCCTTGGCATTTTCATAACCACGATTAACCATGGTTTCTACCACCTCAACAGCGACTACCATTTTTGCTCTTGTTGCTAGAGGCAATGAAAAATTACCGAGTCCACAGAATAAATCCAAAACTTTTTCATCTGGCTGAGGATCTAGCATATCCACCGCCAGCTTGGTCATTTTCTGATTCATCTCTAAATTCACTTGAGTAAAATCTAAAGGGTGAAATCTCATTTTTAAATTGAAACTGGGTAAATGGTAATGAAGACGCTCTTCCGTTCCTCTTGGCCAAATTTTGTGTACCGTATCTGCGCCTTTTGGCTGCAAATAGATTTCCACCTGATTCTGCTCACCAAACTCAAGCAATTTATCTATATCGGCTTGGCCTAAAGCATCTAAATGCCTAAAGACAAAAGCAATGGCCTTCTCGCCCATAGCAACTTCAACTTGGGGTATACGGTCAAGCGCATGTAAAGTTTCAATCATTTTAGCGAGGGGTTTTAATAAGTTATCAATATCTTTATGAAGCACATGACAACTTTCGATATTAGCAATAAAACTGCTTTGTCTTTCTCTAAATCCAACCAAAACGCCTTTGTTAAAGACCAACTTAACACTTAACCTAGCTTTACGGCGATAGCCAAATGGCACTAACTGTAAGGGAGCTAACCACTCCAAAGGCTCTACCCCACCAAAATGGATAAACTGATTTTTTAACAAGGCTTGTTTGAAACTTATTTGTGATTGATGTTCTAAATGCTGCAATGAACATCCACCACAAATATCAAAATGTTGGCAAGCTGCTTCAACTCGTAGATCTGAAGCATTGATCACATGGATGGTTGAAGCTTCATCGTATTTACGTTTTTTTTGAGTCAGCTTGGCCAGTACTTTTTCTCCTGGCAATGCTCTATCGACAAAAACAGTTTTTCCCTCCAAACGCCCAATACCACGTCCATCATGGGTAAGATCTACAATGTCTAGTTCAATTGGTTCAGATGATACTTTGGGACCGCGACGTCTACCCATTTTGTTTCCTTAAAAAATGTTACAGTATATAATTGACTCAAATAACTCTTGGTTGTTATTGCTAAGTTTGAGAGTGATAATAGAATTCGAGCTCTCTAAAAGCTTTAAGATTATACCGTGAATATAAGAAGATACCAGTCCCAAGCTTTTTTGAAAAAGGATTACCCATCTATGAAAAGTCATTTAGGCGTCTTGTTCAGAGCCCTTTTGCTCTTTACCTTACTTTGCTCTCCCCAAAGCCTAGTGGCGGCAAAACTTTATATTTTGAGTGCTGAGACGCAAACTGAAGTGGCTCAAAAGCTACAGCAAACACTGAGTATCAGCTTTCCGCAAAGCAAAGTTATCCAATCCAACATGAATAATTATGCAACCTTAAATGCCATAAACAAGGCTTTAAACTCTGATGAGGTGATTAGTATGGGATTTGATGCTATTCAGACCAGTTATAAAAGAGGTATTCATGTGGCGATTGCAATGGACATCAACCAATCTCAGAAAGCTTGGCTTCAATATCATTTTCCTGATAAAAGCAGAAATACAGAGTTCGTCTTGAATTCTCCAATGTTTCAATGCCAACTTGCACTTGCGAAAAAATTAATAATGCCAGGTAAGAATGAGCTCGTTGGCATTTTAATGAGTAATAGAAGTCGCTATTTGATGGAAGATATTCAAAAATCGGCTCAAAACTTATCCTTAAATATAGAGTTATTTTTCATTTCGGCCATAGAAAATCCCGCTTTAGCCATGCATACAGTTTTACAACGAACCCAAATGGTCATATTTATTGCGGATGATGAGCTTTACGATTTAAAAAACCTAAATGCGATGATCACAGAAGCAAAGGTTTTGCACAAAAAATCCATTGGCTTCACAAAAACACAAAAAGACATAGGCGTTGATGCCGCTTGTACCGTCACTGAAGACCAGATACAACAGAATCTTATTAACGCCTTGAATAAATTATTCACACACAAAGCTTAGAGGGAATTTTCCTGTTAGAGACTCTATGGCTAAAAGTTACAACGAGAGGCAAATTTGCTGTAATGTTTCTGAAGGCTTGGGTGACTGAGTAATAGGACGTCCTATCACCAGATAGTTACTCCCCATTTTTAAGGCTTCTGAAGGTGTCAGGACTCTTTTTTGATCATCCAATGCACTGCCTACGGGTCTTATTCCGGGTGTAACCAGTAAGAAGTCCTTGGGTAAATGTTCTCTGAGTAATGTCACTTCTTTAGCGGAGCAAACCACACCATCTAGGCCAGCCTCGTAAGTTAGTTTAGCCAAGGCGAGAACTTGTTCTTCAACCGTTCGTTGGATCCCTACTGCCTGTAGATCTTGCTGGGACATACTGGTTAAAACCGTTACGGCAATCAGCAACGTTTTATTTTGGGGTTTATTCTTTAAGGCATTACTGGCGGCTTTCATCATATCTATACCGCCACAGGCATGCACATTCACCATCCACACCCCTAAATCTGAAGCAGCGGCCACAGCTTTAGCAACCGTATTAGGAATATCATGAAACTTTAAGTCTAAAAATATTTCAAAGCCTTTACTTTGCAGCTCAGTGACAAATTGAGGTCCAAAATGTGTGAACATTTCTTTTCCAATTTTTAAGCGGCATAGCGTTGGATCTAACTGCTCTACAAAATTTAAAGCATCTAGTTTGCAAGCATAGTCTAGAGCGATGATAATGGGTTGAATGGCTGACATGAATAAATTTCTCAACTATTGGGTTTGTTATAAAGTGTAAGTATCGGTTTATTACTTCCCCAAGTTTTACAACTAGGGCATTGCCAATAAAGTTGTTTGGATTGAAGGCCGCATTGTGAACATAAATACACAGCGCGTGAGTGAATTAAATCTTTGATCAAGCTTTGTAAAATAAGCAGGCTTTCTTTGGCGGTATCATTGGCATAGAGCAAATGAAGTTCAATCAGCAGTTGTAATCCTCTTAATGAGGGCTTATCTTTTAGATACTGGGTGAGAAAAAGACCTGCAGCCTTATCTCCTTGCGTTTTTCGAATAGATTCAACCAATGCGACCAGCACCTTGGAGCTCGCTCCATTTGCCAGAGCTTCTTTTAATAAGCTTTGATAGCCTTGATCATCCGGTATAGATTGATAACAGATGCGCAGGTTTTCGAGTATTTCAGAACAAAAAAGTGCATCTTGGCGAATAAGTTTTGTGTAAACGCCAATCGCCTTTTCCCAATTTTTCTCTAGAATACAAATTTTTCCTTGTAACATGCTAACTCTAACAGAGGTTGCATCCTTTTTTTCAGCCTGAAGCAATTGTCTGGTAGCCTCGACCAGTTCACCTTGCTCGATAAAGGTTTTAGCAATTTCACAATGGAAATGTGAACAAAGGTTTTGATAATTTTCTTGTAATAATTTAAGGCGTTCAGCAACCTGGATCGCTTTTTCCCAATCTTTGGTCAGTTGGTAAATCTGCAGCAACTGTTTCAAGCTGTTTTTCTTGTAAGGCTGAGAATGCTTTAACTCTTCAAAAATAACTTCAGCTCGATCGAGCACACCAGCCGCTAAGTAATCCAAACCCAACTCAAACATGGCCATTTGTTTCACTTCATTGTTGAAAGAATGCCTGGCAATAATATTTTGATGTAAGCGCAGCGCTCTATCGACTTCGCCCCTTCTTCTAAACAGATTTCCTAAAGCTAAATGCGTTTCGACGGTTTCAGAATCGACCTGAAGTAAATGAATAAAGGTGTCTATCGCTTTATCAGATTGCTCATTAAGAAGATAGTTTAATCCAACCATGTAACGTCTTGATAAACCAGCAAAAGATTGACGTTTTTTTTGGCTGGATTTTTTCCCCGCAATCCAACCACTGGCAGCAGCTACAGGTAATAAAAGTAATAACCAATAAAAGTTTAACACTCAGAATTGACCTTTATTGGTATTGGACAGTTCTGATGAGAGTTTCATGGATTGTTCCAGAGAACTTTGTTTGCTCGCAAGGGATTCTAGTTTTTTTATTTTTTGCTTAAGTTGTAAATTTCTGGCTTTAGATTGCATCAATCCAGGTAAAACAAGTACCAGTGCAGTTGCAAGACCCAGTAAGAAAGCAACAAGCAGAAGATGGGAGAGATACCATTGCCCCTCTCCTACAAGGTAGTCAAATTTTAAAAGTAGATCATTCGCCCCTGAAAACAATGCAGCAATAATCATTAATATGAAACCTAGCAATACCATTAAAATGAATTTCATCTATTACGCCTTAAGAATATCTCTTATCATGAATTTGTGTAATCTATTCATATATACCCGTGATACTTGGAAATGCGGGTTTCACAGCTATATACAAAAGACATCGAGCAGGATGTCTTTTGGGTAGGAATGATACAGGACTTTATTTGAATCAATTCAGATTGGTTGATTCTATGAAGATCAGAGGAAGCTCTTTGCCAATAGAAATATTGGATATTTATTCATCCTTATGCTTAAGATCAACTCGTTCTCTTAGTTCTTTACCTGGTTTAAAATGAGGTACAGATTTTTTAGGTAGAGTCACGGAGGTGCCTGTTTTAGGATTCCTGCCAACTCGAGGTGCTCTATAATGCAGAGAAAAACTACCAAATCCCCTAATTTCAATTCTATCACCCTTAGCAAGGGTTTGTGCCATTTGTTCCAAAATGGATTTTACAGCAAGTTCAATGTCTTTATAAGAAAGTTGAGCTTGTTTATTTACAAGACGTTCAATCAGCTCTGACTTGGTCATAATAATGTTCCATTTTAAATAAAGGGCTACAATTAAAGGTTTTACACGAACTATAACCAGTAATTCAACTATATGGGTAGATATACCCGTGATACTTGGAAATGCGAGTTTAAGCAAGTCGACAAGCGTCCATATTCGAGGCTTGCCCTTCGGGAGCTTAGGTGAAAAGTCAGCTCTGCGTTGTCGCTCTTGTCAATGACCAGTCATTCTCTACCAGCTACGACTCGATCTGATTTTTCCTGATTTTTCCTGATTTTTCACCTAAGCTCTGAAATCCTTTATTTGTAAGTATCAAGGGTATATTAGGTTATTTCATCTAATAATTCCAGCTCATGTTGTTGATTTTCCAGAAAATAACAATATTTTTTTTATTCTAAGGCTATATTCTCCATTCTAGACTGGTTTATTTAAAAAATCTGTGTGGTTAGGCTAATTTTTTTTGATTGTATTAAACCTCAGATGGAGACAGGTGAGCCATTACCGTTCCATGGGCTAATTCTTGAGAGTAATTTATTTTCGCAATAGTTGCGGTGCTGAAACCTTTAGATAAAAGTGCTGGCGCTAACAAAGATGTCAGCTCTCCCACTAATGGCATGTGTGAAACTAAAAGTACCGAGTCTATTTCCAGCGCATCGATAAGTTTTTGACTCTCTTTAGGGTCGCAACCTGAAATTAAACAATCTTCATATTCAATAGGACGCTCGATCTCCAGCAATCTATGAATAATCTCTGCTGTTTGTCGAGTCCGTTTATAAGGACTCGAAATAATCAAATCAGGTCGATGATGATGTTGTTGCATCCAATGTGCAATACGCTCAACCTGTTCTACACCATGTAGAGTCAGCTTACGATGCTTATCTGTATGGCCAATCTGCATTGGCTCTGAGTCACCATGACGAAGAATAAATACCTTCATACTCAATCCCCCTATTGATTCAGTGTTCTCAAAAAACTCTTTGCTTTGTCTACTGCGTCGCTATCGAGTCTTGGCCCGAATTTCTGAACAACTTGAGCAGAACAGTAACTAGCAAGTTTTCCTGCGTTTTGTTCATTCATACCCTGTGTAATGGCATATAAAAACGCACCGGCGTACATATCGCCGGCACCATTGGTATCTTTGGCAACTACATTGTGTCCTGCCACTTGAATTAACCGGGCGCCATCCCAAATCACCGAACCTTTAGCACCTAATGTAATAACAATTTTTTTTGAAATTGTTTTTAACTGCTCTAATGCCGCAGCAACTTCTGTTTGTCCAGTGTAAGTCAATGCTTCATCTTCATTACAGAATAATAAATCAACGCCATCCACTAATAAACGATCAATCCCTGCCCGGAAAAAATTCACCATACTGGGATCAGATAAAGACACAGCGATTGGTACATGATACTCTCTTGCCATTTGCATCGCAGTACAAGCCGCATCCAACGCCATAGGGGCGCTCACTAAATAGCCTTCAACATAAAGATACTCACTACTTTTTATGGCGTCAATGTCTAAAACATCCGTTCCTAAGTCTCCAGTGACACCTAAGAAGGTGTTCATGGTTCTATCTGCATCAGGCGTCACCATCACCACACACTTACCTGTAACACCTTCTGGTCTATGGACATTCTTGTTAATTTCCACGGCATTACTTTGAAGATCTTGTAAGTAGAAATCCCCTGTCTCATCATTGCCTACGCGACAACTATAAAAGACCGCCCCGCCGAGTTGTGCAATGCCAATAATGGTGTTTGCAGCACTTCCACCACAGGCTCTATTATGACGAGTCCCTTCTAAGTGCGACATCAAAGAATAATGTCTTTCTTCATCAATCAGCGTCATTACACCCTTCTCGACATTGAGTGTTTCGAGTTGGTTATCGGTGACCTCTACTTCATAATCAACCAATGCATTCCCAACACCGTAGACCTGATAATTCTTTGACGCCATGATTTACTCCTTTCAATTAATGTCTTTATTTAAGATAAATTAGATTTTCAAATAACCAGAGTTTAACGTTCTGTCCCGCAATTCCAGCATTGACCAAAATTTGCGGCCAAGCTTTCACCGCAGTTGGCACAGATCCAATCACTATCAGTATTCACATGATTGAGATCTATTTCCAGCTCCTCGACTAAGGCTCTGGCTTGTAAATAATCCTCATCATTCAAAAGTTGGATTGATGGTGAAAGGTTAGCGGGTAACTCACCCACGGCTCCAGCTAAAGCACTACCAGAAATCATCACATCAAATCCAGCAGCTTCCAGATGATCAAATACTATTTGGGCGTCAATCGCTGTACCAGCGCTATAAACGGTTATCATAATTGCCCTAGTTCTTGCATTTTTTGCGTAAATTGCTCTTCATCAATCACTCGGATATCTAAATCCTGGGCCTTAGCTAATTTGCTACCTGCAGCAACGCCTGCAACCACGCAGTGGGTTTTACTAGACACTGATCCGCTGACTTTAGCACCAAGGTTTTCTAACATTTCTTTCGCATTTTGGCGATTCAAGTGCTCTAGTGTACCAGTCAAGACCCATGTTTGTCCCTTTAAAGGCAGTAAATCAGGATCGATCATAGACATTGTTGGCCAATGAATACCACTTGCAATTAACTGGGCAACTATTTCTTGATTATGTTGTTGTTGGAAAAATGTCAATATATGTTTAGCCACAATAGGACCAACGTCCTGAATTGACAATAATGTATCGAGATCTGCTTGCATTAAGGCTTCAAGATTTGCAAAATGTATTGCCAAAAGACCAGCAGTGGTTTCACCTACTTCTCGGATCCCTAATGCATAGATAAATTTTGCCAGAGTCGTGGACTTGCTTTTTTCAATGCTGTCTAATAAATTGTTGACTGATTTTTGCGCCATACGATCTAACCCTAATAGGGGCTCTGCTGTGAGATGGTAAAGATCACTAGCGTTCTGTATCAGTTTTTCTTGTGCTAACTGTTCTATCAGCTTGTCGCCTAAGCCATCAATATTCATGGCTTTTCTTGAAGCAAAATGTTTGATTGACTCAACTTGCTGTGCGCTACAAAACAATCCACCACTACAGCGTGCCACCGCTTCATTTTCAACGCGCTCAATCAGAGCATTACACACAGGGCAATGTGTAGGAAACTCAATATCAATACAAGTCTCATCGCGTTTTGATATGACCACAGAAACAATTTGCGGGATCACATCACCCGCTCGGCGAATGATCACCCAATCGTTAATTTTTATTCGAAGGCGATTAATCTCATCCATATTATGCAAAGTAGCATTACTGACAGTGACTCCACTGACAAAAACTGGCTCTAATCGTGCAACTGGCGTGATAGCACCGGTACGCCCTACTTGAAAATCCACACCTAATAATTGAGTTATTTCTTCCTGAGCTGGAAACTTATGGGCAATGGCCCAACGAGGCGCTCTAGAAACAAAACCTAAGCGATCCTGGAAATCGATGTTATCTACTTTATACACGACCCCGTCTATTTCGTAGGGTAATTGGTTTCTGATCTCTGCAATTTTGTTAAAATATTGATAACAACCTTGAATAGATTGCGCTTGTTCAATTTCTGGACAAATGGGTAGCCCCCAGCTTTTTAATTGCTGCAAGCGTTGATAATGGGTTTTAGGCATCACAAAGTCATCCGACACTTTACCCAATGAATAACAATAAACCTTCAGTTTGCGTTTCGCTGTAATTTTGGGATCTAGTTGCCTTAAGCTACCCGCAGCGACATTTCTTGGATTCGCATAGGTTTTTTGGTTATTCTGAAGGGCTTCCTCGTTTAATCGTTCAAATTCACTTCGAGGAATGAAGATCTCACCGCGTATTTCTAATAACTCGGGATAATCCGTGCCTTGTAATTTTAAGGGTAAATTACGCAAGGTTTTTACATTTTGCGTAACCTCTTCACCTAAATGACCGTCACCACGAGTCACAGCAGTGTTTAGAACTCCATTGAGGTAAATAATACTGATTGCCAATCCGTCGAGTTTAGGTTCACAAGTAAAACAAAGTTCAGATATTTTGCCCAGGCGTTGTTCAATGCGTTTGCCAAAGTCTTTTAATTCATTTTCAGAAAAAACATTATCCAAAGATAACATCGGTGCCAGATGAGCAATTTTGTTAAATTGCTCTAAAGCTTCTCCTCCCACTTTTTGGCTGGGTGAATCCGCTGTTTTTAACTGAGGGTATTTCGCTTCCAGTGCTAACAACTGTCGCATCAACCTATCGTATTCGGCATCAGGCAATTCAGGCTCATCTAAAACATAATAACGATAATTATGCAGTTCGATTTGCTCTTTCAGTTGTAACCATTGCTCGTTGATGTCCTGATCTGTGTCTGTCACTTTCAATTTTTTCAATTTAAAGAGTCTCTTTAGAAGCTTTTCTATGTTGATATTGAAGAATTTGATCTCGATAATACTGAATACTTTGCTGGCTGAGCACAGAGTGGGTGGCATCCTGAAGCTGACCACCTAGTATATCTTGTAAAGCAACAGCGTCTTTTAGCATGGCGTCGAAAGCTTTCATGGGTTGATGAGGACCAGGCAACACCATGAAGAAAGTGATACCCAAGGTACTAAACTCATCCAGTGTGTCTAAGTCAAAAAATCCAGGGTTAAAAGCATTGGCGAGGCTAAACCAATATTCACCCGAACCATCCTTCGCTTCAAATCTTTTGTAAATACCCCTGTAATCAATATGATAGCCAGCATTGTTAAGAGATTGATTTAAGATTACACCCTGATACTCTTCATTCATTTCTGCCATTAAATTGATAGAAATAACTAACTCAGGCTCATTCGTTTCTGGCTGTTTGGACTTTGATGATGTTTTTGGGGATGGTGAAATGACTTCGCTCTGTTGTTGAGATCTAGCGTTTGCTTCTGTGTTCACAGGCTGCACTTCAGTTTTTAAAACACGAGACTGCTTTATTGAATCATTTGGTATTTGACTTTCTACTTGGTCAATAAATGTATCATGAACCTCTTGTGTATTGACTTGTCTTACTGGCGACTCGATCCCCTCATGGTCTCTTGTGTCGGCGTCTTCCTCTATTTGAGGTTCTCCTCGCTCAAAACGATCCCCAGAATCATAGTTATTAGACTGCACTTTGGGATGAAAAAGTGCATCCTCCATATTCGGATCTGGTTGCGATAAATCCATCTCATTTATATTCAAATTGTTTTTCTTAGTGCGTCGGGCATCCCAGACCAAATACCATAAAATCAGTACGCCAACAACTAATAAAATCCAACGTAATTCTGTAGCCATGTTAATTTCCTATGAGGAAATTTCCTATGCGGTAATTTCCTATGCGGTAATTTTCTATGAAGCAACCATTGCAACAGCTTCGGATATGTCGACGGATACCATTCTAGAGACCCCTGCTTCTTGCATTGTCACCCCCACTAAAGCACCCGCCATTTCCATGGCTTGCTTATTGTGAGAAATATAAATAAATTGAACAGTTTCAGACATTTCTTTCACTAATTTACAAAAGCGACCCACGTTAGCATCATCCAGAGGAGCATCCACCTCATCCAGCATACAAAATGGTGCTGGGTTGAGTCGAAAAATAGCAAAAACTAAAGCAATCGCGGTCATTGCTTTTTCCCCACCAGACAATAAATGGATGGTCGAATTTCTCTTGCCTGGCGGTCTTGCCATAATTGTCACGCCAGTATCCAATAAATCTTCACCCGTCAGCTCAAGATAGGCATGGCCTCCCCCAAACACTTTAGGAAATAGCTCTTGTAACCCTTTATTAATTCGATCAAAGGTTTCTTTAAATTTAGTTCGAGTTTCTCGATCAATTTTGCGGATCGCGGATTCTAAAGTTTCTAAGGCTTTGACTAAATCTTCATTTTGGGTATCTAAATAAGTTTTACGTTCACTCTGCGCACCATATTCCTCAATTGCCGCTAAATTGATAGCGCCTAAACGCTCAATTTGATTGGCCAAAGTATTCAGTTGCTCTGTCCAACTCGCTTCATTGGCATTTCCATCCAGATTGTCGAGCAAGGTTTGCAGATCATATTTCGCTTCATGTAAGATATTTAATTGGGTATCTCTTTGAACCACAAAGGTTTGATGTTGAATTTTCTGACTTTCCAGCTTACGCCGCACAGCTTCGTGATTTTGTTCAAAGGAATGTCGTTGTTTTTCTAAAACTCTTAATTCCTGATCACAAAGATCAAGCACTTCGCGCGCATTTTTCAAGGAAGACTCTACTTCCAGATGTCGAGTTAAAGACTCTTCCAACTCTAGCTTCATTTCCTCAATAGGTGTTTCGTTATCTTCCAGTTTTTCAGCCAAATCGTGAAGTCTTTCCTTCAGTTCAATCACTTGAGACTTGGCTCTTTCCTGACTATTTTTGGTTGAATTAAGTTCTGCGCGTATAGATTCAGTACGTAATGCTAATTTATGAACTAAATCCTTATCCTCTCGGGCTTGTTCGCGAACATGATTCATATTCACACGACGTTCTTCACGACTCATCATCAACTTTTCACGTTGCTCGTTATCATTGGCCATTCGATCAACCAATTCTTCCAGCTGCATACGCGACTCAGCAACAATTTCAAGACTATCTTTATTATGCAGTTGTATTTCTTGCAGTTCAGCTTCTAATTGACCCAAACGATCTTGTAAATGTTGCTGTTTGATTTTTTTGGATTCTAGCGATCTCTTCTTATCGGAATGAAGTGCATTCAACTGCATTAAATTTTTAGAGTGACTTTCCCAATCGTTTTCCAAGACTTTTAATTGACGATCTAATGCTATTTGAGCCTCTTCCATCTCTTCTAGTTGCATTTCTAGACGGTCTATATTCTCAATGGCTTCAGCAAGCTCTTTCTCTCTTTTTAAAATGCCAGCGGAGGCATCAACTTCTTTATTTACCTTCAGCCAAGAACTGCCTATCCATATACCATCCTGTGTAATAATGGATTGATGAGATTTTAATAGGAGACGCAATTTAAGTGCATGAGAAAGATCTTCGCTAATAAATACATGGTCTAGGCCAAGGTTTAAATCCTCTCGGGTTTGAATTTTAGAGACCAAGGGTGTCAATTGCTCATGAGAAGTTTCTTGGGCTGCTTTATTTCCTGTTTGCATCAGCGTGATAGCACCTTTGCTAAAATCTTCGAATAAAGCCAGAGGGTCTGCTTTTTCATCCACCAATACGGCTTGTAAGTTTTCGCCTAAAACCGTTTCGACCGCGATTTCCCAGCCGGAGTCTACCTGTATATTTTCTGCTAATCGAGGATAGTTAGCTAATTGATGCTTTTCCAGCCAATCGCTCACATGCTCAGATTTTTTACCTAGAGCAGCTTGCTGCAAAGCTTCTAATGAGACTTTTTTACCTTGAATTGCCTGTAATTTCTGCTGAAGCTGTTTAATTTGAGGCTGAGATTGTTCTCTGGTTAAACGGCTCTGATGAATCTTTTGTTGGGTCTGTTCAACTTGCTGTTCTAGAGCTTCAATATTAATTTCCAGCGCTTGCAACTGCTGCTCAAGTTGCACAAACTCTTCTACTTCCACATTATTTAATAATGAGTCTTTTTCAATCTGTAATGTATTTTTCTTTTGGTTGCTTCTACCAAGCTGAGATTCAGCATGAAGTATTTGTGTTTTGTGAATTTCCGTTTTTTGCACATTGGCATTGGCTTTTTGGTTAAAATCATCCCATTCTGCTTGCCAATTTTGCATGGATAAATCTAGTTGAGCCAGTTGCTCT
>Ga0210050_1002609_pt1 | contig 17057 bp, 15 predicted proteins | sample CryGey132114_all_FD_185463 | JGI IMG/M metagenome (GOLD analysis project Ga0210050, IMG submission 185463) | Groundwater microbial communities from aquifer - Crystal Geyser CG22_combo_CG10-13_8/21/14_all (SPAdes) (version 2) | ecosystem: Environmental > Aquatic > Deep subsurface > Groundwater ...
TCTAAAAATTGAAGATCAGTTTGGTAATATTATTGAAGAAAATAAAAAAACACCAAAAAGAATTTTAGAAAGTAAGGTAGTTAATTTAATTAATGATATTTTATCAGACAACGAAGCTCGGGCTCCAATTTTTGGCTTAAAGTCTTCTTTGTATTTTGAAAATGCCGAGGTAGCTGTTAAAACTGGAACAACCCAGAATTACAGAGATGGCTGGACAATAGGTTATACCCCTTCTCTCTCGGTTGGGGTATGGGTGGGAAATAACAATAATGCGCCTATGTCAAAAGAACCAGGGGTTGTTTTAGCAGGCCCAATTTTCCACGAGTTTTTAGAAAAGGCTCTATTAAAATATCCTAAAGAAAATTTTCCAAAACCTTAGGGGGTTTTAATCGGCATTATGATGTAGAGATAATCCTCGAGGCCGGTGGGTTTTAAAATAGCCGGTCCTTCTTCGTTTGTTATTTCTAAGAGCAATTCTTTTGTTTTTATTTCTGAGATTCCCTCAATTAAGAAACGGTGGTTAAAAGAGATTGATACCTCTTTACCCTCAATTTTCCCTTTCAAAAAACTATTATATTCTCCTAAGTCAGGACTTTGACTTAAAATTTCTAAAAGGTTATTTTGGGGATCAATTTTTAACTTCACCTCACTAATTTTTCCACTAAAAAGACTGGCGGTTTTAATCTGATTTAAGAATTCTTCTTTAGGAAGGGTAAGATGGATTTCAAATTTTTTTGGGATTATTTCTTGATAATTAGGGTATTCGCCCTCAATCAATCTGGAAGTAAATTGAAGTTGGGGATGGGAAATTTCAGCCATCATATATTCCAACCAAATTTGATTTGGAGAAAAATAGATTTTTAATTCTCCTTCTTTATCTCCAAAAATACTAACAATTTCTCTACCAGTTGTTTGAGGTAAAATTAAAGAATATTCTTTAGAAAGATTAGTTTTTAGAAAAATTTTTCTCTCCGCTAAGCGAAAACTATCAGTAGCCACTATTTTTATTAAATCTGATTGGAAAGATAAAAAAATTCCAGAAATTTCCGGTCTAGCTAAAGAAGATGAAGGAATATCTAAAACCTGATTTAAAGCTTGGCAAAAACTAAAACAATTAACACTTAATACTTCTCCTTCTTGGATCTGAGGGATTATTGGAAATTCCTCTGGATTAAATCCTTTAATTTTTGTTTTATAATTTTCGCATTCTAAAGATAAAACTAAATCTTTTACTTCTAAATTAATTGGTTTATTTGGAAGGGAATTAATAAGGCCGGAAAAAAATCTAGTCGGAATGCAAATTTGACCTTCTTTTTCTAGTTTAACAAGGTTCCACCAAGTAGTTCCCGATTCTAAATTAGTAGTCGTTAATCTTAAAAAATTCTTTTCTGCCTGAAAAAGTGTATTTTGTAGAATTGGTAGGGTAAGAGTTTTTTGTGAAATTCTTTCAACTATATTTATACCTTCTTTTAATTTCTCTTTTAAAATAGTTATTTTCATATTAGTTACTAGTTATTAGTTATTATTGTTGTTGTTGTTTCTGTGAATAAGAGATTTTTCTCTTTTAAATAAGATGGGGATTAATTGAGAGTTATTACTGGATTTTTAGTGAATTTTTTTAATTTTATTTTTTATTCACTCAAAATCCTCTGTTTAATTAAGTTGATTTCCTCAAATAAACCCTCATTTTGATCTATTTCTTTGGCAATTTTATTGTAGGCGTGAATTGCGGTTGTATGGTCTTTATCCCCTAATTTCCTACCAATAAAAGGAAAAGAACCTTTTAATTCTTCTCTTAATAAATACATAGCTACATGTCTTGGTTTGACTATTTCTTTTTTCCGAGAAGAAGAGGTCAAATCCCTCTCTTTTAAGTCGTAAAACTCACTCACCGCTTTAATTATTTTTTTTGCGTTCACTACCTTAGCCGGAGAAGAAATTAAATTATTAAGTAAAGATTTGACTGTTTTAAGATCGGGGAGGGAACTATTTAGTTTTTGATAAGCAATTAAAATATTTAAAGCCCCCTCTAATTCTCTGATATTTTTTTGGATATTAGAGGCGATATAATCTAAAATTTCTTCGGGAAATTCGGTTTTTCTTTCTTGGCATTTTACCTTCAAAATTGCTATTCTTGTTTCAAGATCCGGAAAAGATATATCAGCTATCATTCCACCTTCAAAACGAGATTTTAGTCTTTCGGTCAGGGTTGGGATAGCTTTTGGTTGGCGGTCGGAAGAAAGGACAATTTGTTTGTTTTTTTCATATAAACTATTAAATATGTAAAAAAATTCTTCTTGGGTTTTTTCTTTCCCGGCTAAAAATTGGACATCGTCGATAATTAAAACATCAATTGTTTGATAAGTTGATTTTAGTTTTTCGATTTGGTGGTTCCTTATTGTCGAGATTACTTCCGAAACAAATTTCTCAGTTGGAATATATTTTACTTTCTTTTGAGGAAAATTTTTGACTATTTTATTACCAATTGCCTCCAATAAATGAGTTTTTCCTAGCCCCACTCCCCCATAGACGAAAAAAGGATTATAAACTTGGCCAGGGCTTTCTGTCACCGCCAAAGCCGCTGCCTGAGCTAATTCATTAAATGGACCGACGATAAAAGTCTCAAAAGTATACCTGGGATTGAGATTCGTCTCCTTATCAATTTTAAACTCCTGGAACTCTAATTGACCTTCTTCATAAACAATAGGAAGAGTTTTTTTAAAAATTTTTAAACCAGATTTTCCAATCTCATATTTTACATCTTTTATCTCTTTATCTAGGTTGCGTAAAATTTTAACAATGATTTTATTGTATTTTTGTTCAAGCCATTCCTTGACAAAGGAATTTGGTACCCGAATAAAGACCACCCCATTTTTCTGGCTAGTAATCTGGGTATTTTTAAACCAGGTGGCAAAATTCGCTGACGAGATATTCAATTGAATTTGGGCCAAGACTGCTTGCCAGAGCTCTTCATTGGTCATAAGCGCTTCGCTAAATTAAAAAATACAAAACAAAAGATAGAATATGGTTCCAAACTTATTATATCACGAGTCAAGTGAACATAAAACCCTTAGTAAAACCTGATTTTTGTTGATAATTTGGGTAAAACCTGTGAATATTAGATATTAGATTTTAGATATTGGATAAATAGATAAAGAAAATTGACTATCGTCAGTTCTAATGCTATACTAACAACATCTAACATCTTAAATCTTAAATCTTAAATCTGGTATGTCAATTACTTACCAACCTAAAAAAAAGAAGAGAAAAAGGACCCATGGATTTTTGGTAAGGTCAAAAACTAAGAATGGTAAAAAAGTCTTGCTTAGGAGAATAAGGAAGGGTCGTTGGAAATTAACAGTGTAACATGTTGGCTAAAAAAAATCGACTAACTAAAAAAAAGGATTTTGAAAATGTTTTTAAAAGAGGAAGAAGTTTTAAAGAAAATTTTTTAATATTTAAAATTATTGAGAATCACTTAGGCAAATCGCGTTTTGGTTTTGTCGTTTCCCAAAAAATTTCAAAAAAAGCCTTTTTACGAAATAAAATTAAAAGAAGAATCTCTGAATCGGTGAGATGTAAAATTGGGAAATTAAAAAAAGGAATAGATGGCATATTAATCGCCCTACCAAAAATTGGGGAAAAAGATTTTTTGGAGATTGACGAAACTATTAAGGAATTGTTTAAAAGAGCAAAAATTTTATGAATTTCATTATTGATGTTTTTAATACAATACTATATCGACCGTTACTTAATGCCCTGGTAATATTTTATCAATTAATACCCGGTCATGATTTTGGGGTAGCGGTTATTTTGTTGACTATTTTAACCAGATTGATTATTTATCCTTTAATGACTCAATCTCTAAAATCCCAAAAGACCTTAGCCGGACTTCAACCAAAAATTCAGGAAATCCAGGATAAATACAAAGATGATAAAGAAAAACAGGGTAAAGAATTAATTTCACTTTATCAAAAAGAGAAAATTAATCCCCTGGGTGGATTTTTACCGCTTTTGATTCAATTCCCACTTCTCATTGCTTTATACCAGGTATTTTGGAAGGGGCTGAGACCAGAAGAAATGACCAATTTATATAGTTTTGTCTATCAACCCGGAGTCATCAATCCAAGTTTTTTAGGACTAATTAATCTCGGCCAAGCTTCGTTAATTTTAGCCGTCTTAGCTGGAATTTGCCAATTTTTCCAATCAAAAGAAATCATTTCCCAGACCCCCCAGCAGAGTAAAAAAACAGACCAAATGTCCCAATTTTCGAACATGTTTCAAAAACAAATGCTTTATTTTTTTCCAATTTTTACGGTTTTAATTCTTTGGAGACTGCCAGCCGCCATCGCCCTTTACTGGGTCACCACCTCTTTGTTTTCTGTGGTCCAACAATATATTTTTTTCAAACCCCGTAGTGAAAAAACATGATTTCCCAAGAACAATTAGAAGAAATAAAAAAGACAGTAAAAGAGTTTTTTAAAAAAGCTACTCTTGAGGTTGAAATTGAGTTTTTACCACTCAATGATTTAACCTTACCTATTAATTTAAAAACTGAAGATCCCCAGATTTTAATTGGCCAAGGTGGTCAAACCCTTTCTGAGCTCCAGCATCTTTTAAAAGCAATTCTCAGAAGAAAAATTGCCGCCAAAGGCGAGCCAAAGAAAGAAAATTTCTATATTGATTTGGATATCAATGATTATAAAAAGAAAAAACTCGACTATTTAAAGGAAATGGCTAGAGGATTGGCTGATGAAGTAGTCCTGACCAAAAAAGAAAAAATCCTCCCCGCCATGCCAGCTTACGAAAGGAGAATTATCCATCTGGAATTAGCTTCGAGGTCAGATGTGACCACCGAAAGCATTGGTAAAGAGCCTGACAGGCAGATAGTGATTAGACCTTACCCCTAAATTATGGTAATCCCGGTAATTTAAGAGTAATTAAGTCCGGGTTAATAACTTTTAAAATTAAAAAAGAAGCCAAAATAATTATTAAACCCAAAATAGCAGAACCAATTCGGTCTTTAGCCTCAGAAATCTTAGCCGGGCTTCCAGCCGAAGTCAACCGTTGAAAACCACCCCAGATAAGCATGAAAAAAGCAGCCAGACCGGAAACCCCGACAATAAAATAATACAACCAGGCAATAAGCTTATTTAAATCCATTCCTAATTCAATTTTAATGCCCATTATTTCTGGATAGGTTAATTCTAAAGCCAAAGAAAAAGTTGGTAAAAGGAGAAATAAAATTATAATAATTTTGGTTAAAAATTTCTTCATAATTTTATTATATTATATCAAATTTTTTAAGGCAATTCTCCTTTTGCCATTTTGATTTTTGAAATCTCTTCCGGGGAAGTGGTGATGATTTGGTCTTCGGCATAAGAAGCCATCGCCTTCATGGCTACATGTTTTTGGCCGGCAAAGAAAATTCCTTCTCCGACCTCGGCTTCCAATAACAAATATTTTTCTTCTTCAGTTAAATTGAAAGTTTTTTGAACAATATCCATTGTTGCCGTCGACTGTTTCATTAAAATCTGCAAAGAAGAATTGGTAATAATTGGCTGACCATAAGAAGATCTCATAAAATCATTAACATCTTGAGTAACGGTGGTTACTCCCAGCCAATATTTCCTGGCTCTCTTACAAACTCCATATAAAAAAGATGCTCCATCCTCTGTTCTCATTATCCACCAGGCCTCGTCAATGACTAAAATTCTCTTTTTTAATTCTGACCTGACCTTGTTCCAGATATATCTCATAACAACAAACATTGCTATCGGTCTTAATTCATCTTCTAAATCTCTTATTCCAAAAGCGACAAAGGATTTATCCATTGAAATATTTGTTGGCTGGTTGAAAAACTGGGCAAAAGTACCTTTGCTAAACTTTCTTACTCTTCTGACTAAGGATTCAGCTCCTTCCATCCCTTCCAAAACCCTTTCAAAATCTTCCATTAGAGGAATGCGTTCTTGCCAAGTCGAAGGGTCGGTTTCCGGAGTAATATCCTTAGCCGCATAGGTCTCAGCTATAGCTCTATCTAAAATTGCATCCTCTTCGGGAGTTAAGCCCCCCAACATAATTCTCAACAAACCAACCAAGTTAATAATGTTTGACCTTAAAACATCTTCCGGTTTTTCATCTTCTCTAGGAGTAGGTAAATCAAAAGGATTAATATGGTTTGGACTGGCTAAAGAAATATTAAAGAAAGAACCACCCACAGCGTCAGATAGGGTTTTATACTCATTTTCCGGATCCAGAACAATAATATCGACTCCTAACATCAAAGACCTTAAAATTTCTAATTTAACTGCGAAAGACTTACCGCTGCCCGACTTCCCGAATAAAATCTCATTGGCATTTTCTAAAGAAAATCTGTCAAACAAAATCAAAGAATTATTATGACGATTTATCCCGTATAAAATTCCTTCATTAGAACTCAAATCAAATGAGACAAAAGGAAAGGTTGAAGATAGGGGCCCGGTATTTATGGTGGTATGAACCTGCAACTGGTCTGAACCATAAGGACTCGAAGAATTAAATCCCCCTCTTTGTTGATAAAGGGCGGGTTTAATATAAATTAATCTTGATTCCAACATTGACCTTAAAGTTACTTCGATGTCTTTCAATTCCTTTTCCGAGTTTCCATAAGCAGTTAAATAAAGACCAAATTTAAACATTTTTTCTTGGGCAGTTTGTAACCTATCTCTTAAACTTTCAATATCCCGATAGGCAGTTTCCAAGGCCGGGTCTCTAATTAACCCTTTTTCTTCTCTCTCGGCAAGTTCGGCCATAATTTCCGTTACCTTTTTCCTTAATTGTTTTAAAACTATTCCGGTTTCAATAGGGTGGATATGAAACCCGATATCCACCGGGACATCCAAATTAATTATTGGAGAAAACCAGCCGGTACTTAAATATCTTGGATAGGAAAAAATGAAAAAGGCTTTGGCAAATCTTTTTCCAAATTTTAAGTAGTTAGAACCCAAAAATAAAGAAGCCGGAGCAATAATGTCCCTTATATCCATTGCCGGAGCTTCAAAAATTTTTCCCAATTCTTCTTTTTTTCTAAAAAATGGCAACTTCATAAAAGTTAAACAATTAGTTCCGGAGGAATCTCTGGGTAATACCCAACCTCAGCTTCTTCCGGGTGATATAAACTCCAAAAAAGTTCAATCAGCTCAGAAGTATTCAAAGGCATACATTGAAGACCGCAACTCCTCAGACCCAAAGCTACAAATTCCATTCTTTGCCAGAGTTGAGATTTTGCCCTCTGAAATTTTTCATCAGTTAAGGTTGGGGTTGTTTCTTTTTTGATACCCGGAATTTCAATTAAAGTGAAAGGGACAATGACAAAAAAATTCTTTGATAAAATTTGACCGCCGGCAATTAAATCTTTGACAAAATTTCGGTATTCCCTGGTTTGAAACTTCAAAAGTTCATTCTCTTGTTTTTCCTCCATCTCTTTTAATTTATCAAAGTAACCGGTAATGTTTAATCTCCGAGATTGAACAACAATTTCAATTGAAAAATCAAGAGAATTTAGAAAATTCTGAAATTGATAAATAATTGCATTTTGTTCATCTTCTGATTTTAGAGCAAAATTCAAAGAAGAAGTCATAATTACTCCTCTTAAACCCTTATCTTTCAAAACAGCCACTCCCTCTCTGATTTGTTCTATTTCTAAAAATTGTTGAGTGCTTGCCTCGGCCATATTATTTTGTTTTCGTTTCTATTTGTGTCTTCATTTTTTTTAATCGACTTTTTTCGGCGATTTTCAAAGGTAATTCTTCCCCTGTTTCTTCTTTTTTAATTTCTTTTTTGAAGATAGTCATTGGCATCTCTTTTTTTCTCCAGATAAACATTTTTGGCCTGAGGTTAAATCTCAAAAAATTTCCAATAATTGTCGGAAAAGGTCTGCCACCAATTTGTAAAAAAGCCAGGACTCCAGCTATTGCCCCTATAATTAAACAAGCCATAATAAACAAAGCGAAATTTGTTTTACCAAGAGTGAAATAAAGAAAAAAACAAATGGCACCGGCAATACCAACGAAAATAAACTGCCTAAAAGTCAGGGGCCCGATTATTTTGGTTTCGTATTCAATGAATTGAGGGACGGTAAATCTCATAAATTTAAACTAAAATTTTGGTATTTCTATTTTTGGTAAACTTTCGAGTTCTTTTTCAAAAGAAGGTAATTTTAGTTCTTCTTTAAATTTTTCCGGTTCAAAACTTTTGAATTTCTTTTGAATATTTTTTATATAAAAAGTAAATAAACCCAAACCAATAATAATCATTACTAACCAAAAAATTATTTTTTTTTTAGATTCTGGCAATCCTTGAATTTTAGTTAGCAAATTTTTCATTCAATTGGTTCTCTATAAACATCTTTTCCAGAAGGCGCGGAAGGTTTTTTTTCGGCTGGTGGAGTGATTCCGGTCGGTTTAGCCGCTGGGGTAATCTCGATTTTATATAATTCTTCCAAACTACTCTTTACCGGATAAAAGATAAAACGATTGATTTCTTGATTTACTTTTTTAGCAATTTCTTTGTCTAAATTTAGTTCTTTTTCTAAAGTTTCCTGAAAATCTTCGGGCGGCAAAACTCCAACCAAAACCTGGCCAACGTAATCAACAATTTGTTCAAGATTTTCCTCAATTTCATTTCTCTTACAAATATCATAGATATTATTTCCCGTTTCCTCAGCAAAAAGAGCATCCTTTAATTCTTGGGGGAGTTTCTCGTATAGTTTCCAAAATTGTTCTGATGTATATTTTTTTGGCATATGGGTTGACAAAATTTTTATAGGGTGTATAATATTGGTAGTAGAAGGAGGTTGTTATGTTTAAAAAAAGCGTAGCGGTTCTGCCGTCGCCGGCAGAACTCCGACGTCAGAGGCTGGAGGAGCTTCGCCAGCGTCGGCTCCAACTGGAGCGACGGCTGGACGAAGAAGAGACCATCCTCTATGAAGAGGAAGAGGTCCAATTCCTTCAGACGGAGCTTCGCGAGGTGCGAAAGCTCCGCCACCAGGGTCATGCCTCCCATCCATAGGGGGGCTCTAGGACAAGTGACGTTCGATCCGTTGCTTGCCCTTTTTCTTTTGTCAAAAATTTATTTTTAAAGATTTTTACGAAATTATTTTTACATTTTTATCTGTTTCTATCTTTCTAATTTCTTTCAATTCTTTTGCTTTTTGAAGGTCTCGTTCTAATCTTGCTACAACGCGGTCAATTTGGGTTTGTATCTTTTTTATTTGGTCTTGGGCTCTTATAATCTTTCCTTCTTCAGCGGCGATATCTTGTTTGAGTTTATTCTCCTTATTGATGTCTCCTGCTATCATTGCTTTCGATAAATCTATTTGAAGATTTGTAGTTCTATTTGCGGCTTTGTCTATTCGGCCCTGAAGGGCATTTTTTCCGGCGACAAATTTGTCAAGACCCAATTTTTCGAGTCGTGAGAAAACATCCTGCCTTTCTTTAAAATCTCCAAAGCTTTTTGTTGAACGGCCACCAATATCTGTCATATGGTTTAAACCCTGCCAAGCCCATTCTCGGCCGGCTGGAGTAGTAGCAAAGAAACTGACTATTCGTGGATTTTCCTTATTGAGTTTTTCCAAAATATCTCTACTTTCTTCGGGTGTCTTCCCTTCAAACATAGCATTTAATCCCCCCGTCTTATTCAAAGAGTCATCTACTACTTCTTTTTTGAAATTATTCACTAAGGCCGACATATGAGCTGATGACCAATTTTTCATTCCTCTCCTGGTACCAATATCTTCTCGTAGAGATTTCTTCTCAATATTTTTAACGTCTCCAGCTTTGAGTTCGCCCACCCAAATTTCTCGAGCTGCCATATCCCGAGCTATTCTATCTCTCGCTACCTGTTTATCTTTATCAGGGAGGTCCCTCACCTCAGCCTCGATTTGTGGTCTTATTTTTACATCGCGAGATATTTCATCTGCTATCTTGCTAATTTTATCTTTTAATTCTTGCTTTTCCTCTGGAGCTTTAAAATTTAGCGCTATCGTTTCATTAACTTTTCTGGTTAAAGTTTCAAAAACATCATTGGCACTTTTTTTATAGTGTGGATCTTTTATTAGACTCTGGGCATCTATAGCCCTTTTATCCTTGAAATCTTCACCAACTCCAGGTTTATCTAAGAGACTTTCTCCTTTCATCCAGGCAGTGGCAGTTGTCCTCTGTTGTTTAGTGGGCATTAGGTCAATTATTTGCGCTATTTCTCCTGGCTCCATTCCTTTAAATCTAGCGCCCCAATCGACCCTCCGAGTTTTAGCGGCATATCTTAAAAGACCAGGGGCTAGAGCCATCTCAACTCCTTTAGTTGTCGTACTTATAGGTTTTCCTAATAAATATCTAAATGGTTCTATCCTCTTTCCCCCTTTAGTAGTCCAACCAGCTTTACCCGTAAACGCTTCCAATTTCTGAGCTCCGGCAGATGCCTTTCCTAATAATCCGGCTGCTGTTCCAGCTCCAGCTCCTGCTGTTATTGCTGTAATACCGACTGCCGCAGCTATTTGTCCGGCTTTCGCTAAACCTTCTATCATCCCTTTGGCAGCAGCCGGAGCAGTTTCTTTAGCTATTTTGTATCCTTTATAAAGAAGAACTAAGGCAACGGTTGGAGCCAGAATTGAGACGACAAAACTAATAAGTTGAGCTTCGAGTCCGGCGCCAAATCCAGTTGCTCCTTGTAATTTTTCTTGGAGAAGAGCTTGATTAAATTTATCGTTAATTACCGAAGTATTTTTCATTACCCAATTGGAGAGATAAAGGAAAAAACCCATTGGTATCCCCCAAATTATCCACTGCAAAAATTCTTCCCACCATTTGTCCCAGTGGAGTATACTCGGGAATAATTTTTCGATTACGTTGCCCTTTGGGAAAATATGGGAGAAAAAGGCAATCGGGCATAAAATCATTAAAATCCAGAGTTCTACAATTCTCAAAAGGAAAGCGAGCCATACCAAAAAGTAAATCCAGGAACCCCATAAAAAGAAGATAATCATCGCAATCCCATAAATAATCATTCCAATAAAATCACCAACATTTTTTACAAAATGTTCAAAAAAAATACCATTCATACCGAAAATTTCCTGAAATGCACCTGGGTGAAATACACCTGCTGGATCTGTTGAACCTACTACGAAATATTCCCATACCATCTTTAAAATGTCTTCAAGATTTACTATGTCCGCCGCCCTAGTTAAGAAAAAATTTGTGAAAATATTTCCGACATCAACAATAAAGCCAACGATTACCGGAGTGAAGTTAATTAAAAGAGCAATGATAATAAGTTTTGGTAAAAGTTTTTTCGCTTCATATTCTTTCAATTTCAAAATCGTCGCTAAACCAATATAAGCCAAAATCAGGATAAAAAACATATCGACGAAATCCCTGGTGAAATTCCATCCTATGTTCACCACCTCTGGAGTCATTGGATTACCCGGTGTTATTCCAACTTCAAGGGAAATTTTAATCATCCAACTGAAAATAGCTGCCATTAGAGAATAAAGAAGGCCGGTGAAAAGAGCAATGAGAGCAATAGGTATAATCAATACGAAGAAAGCGACTCGGATAGGAAGGGAGGCGGTGTATTCAAATGTGCATTTAAAACAATATGCCCATTGACGAGGCAGAACACCACATCCGGGACACCATTTTTCTGCCGTGGTTGCGCCTGAGATTATTGAAGCACAAGTGTTAGTGTCCGCTTTCCATTCGCAGCACGTGGAGAGATTTCTACATGACGGTTCAAATTTGCTGTAGTCGGAACAATTAAACAGGTTACAATCTAATTCACATTTGGTTGGGACTGACGAGGAGGGCGAGCAGCAAGCTTTGTTTAAATCGCAAGGAGGGGTCAGAACTTCACAGGTAACTTTAGAACAATCTTTAAGACAGATGAATGGGCTTATGGAAAGGCAGCAATCCACGTCACACGGAAAACATAAATCTTGATTACAATCAACAACAGCCAAAGTAAAATGGGGAATAGTCAAACTTAAAAATAGAACAAATCCTATGAGAAAAAGAATTTTTTTATTTTGGGAAAACAATTTAGGCATTGGTTAATTTATTATACCACAAAATTAAAATTTAATCTGCCACCAGTGGCCGAGAATTTGGAATTGATAGCCTAAAATTGACAAAAGCAGATTGAGAATTAACCAGGCAAGAAAAACAATTCCATAACCAATTCCGGCCGATTTTAGAATTGATTTTACTTTAACCATAGTTGTCGGAGCTCCCATCGAGAAATAATAAACAACTCCGGTAGCTATTATCAATAAAGCCAAAATCGTCAGACCAATTCTCCATAAAAGCAGGTCAATAATATTTCTTAAAAGAATAAAAATATGTTTGATTTGGCAGTGTTCCCTTTCATTCCAGGGAGTATTTGGATTATCTGAGGCTCTGCCGCAAGGAACCAGTCCAAATTTTGCCGGTGGGGTGGGTTGAATGAAATTAAAACTCCAGCCGGGGCTTAAATCTCCGCGGGCATCATTGCTACAGTTTTTGTCAAGGCAGGCCCGAACCCACCAGGTATATTTTCCTAAACATTCTAAATCCAAAAAGACCGAAGGAGAATAAACAATTTCTGGCTGGATTACTTTAGTTCCAACCAAACCCGGACATTTTTCATCTTTCTCTTCTGAAGAAAGTTCTATATAATCGATTGTATATTGATAAGCCTTTGCTCCGGCTACCGGACTCCAGGAAATGTATTTGTCATAGGTATAAAGTTCATCTCCATTTTGAGGAGAGGGATTAGCCGGAGCGGCCAGTTTAAAAGTTGTAAAATTCCTGACCCCACTCCATTCTCCGCAGATATTCCCTTCTTTATCGGCACAAGTTTTCACTCGCCACCAATAGCCAGTGAGCATTTTTAAAGAAGGATAATCTACCCAAACCTCAGAATTTTCTATTACTCTTTGGGCTTCCGGAATGACAATATTGGTAAATCCAGAATCGGCGGCAACTTCATATTTATAAGAGGCAGCCCTAAGAATATCCTCCCAATCCAATTTTACCGGGATTATTGTTGTGTCAGCATTTAGATTAGTTGGTGGAGCCCCGGTAGTTTTAAAATACCAGGGGTCGCCAAAATCACTGCAATCCGTCCTCGTGGCATAGACTATCCTATTTTCACCATAGCAAGATTTTACCTGCCAGTTATAAGTTTCATTAAAATCTAAAGAATCCCAAATATCAATAAAAGGAACAGTAACGGAAGTGATGAAGGTGGGTGGAACGACTGTCGTATCACCTTTTTTTATTTCGTAATAAAAAGAACGCGCCCACAGGCCTTGAGACTCGGTTCGCTGCCACTCCAGGGAATCGGACAAATTTACTACCGGAATTTCCCCGGGTTTACTCGGGTCGTAAAAGGGCTTGAGAAGTTGGGGCGGAGTGATTTCCGTTTCTACTGTGGTAAAAATTAGTGGTCGGCTAAAGTCGGCACAATCAGTTACCAGTTCATTTTCTCCACAGTTTAATCCACACTTTTTAAAGTCTTCCTTAAGACATGTTGCCATTTTCCATCCATAGGTTGTTTCCCCGGTAAAAACTTCTAAAGGACCATCAATTTCGATTTCGGTGTTAAGGGTATCATCTTCTTTCAATACGCTATCGACATGGCGTATTTCTCCGTCTTTTAAAATCTGAATATAATAGGATTCGGCGTTTTCTACCGGACACCAGCTAAATTTTACCGGTATTTTTACGTCAACATCCTTATCCAATGGCGAAGAAAGCTCAGGGCTGGGATTGGTGTTAAAGCTCCAAAGATTACTCTCTGGACCGCAGTCATTAGTGGCTGTTCCATCGGAATTAGAACAACAGGCTTTTACTGACCATTGATGAGTTGCCCCTGGTTTTAAAAGACAATTTTCAGCTATAAAACTATTATCCCAAACCGTTGTCGTGAGAACTGGGTCCGCTGCTGGACTTCCCAAAAGAGCAGCGAGGCTTTTTGGGGAAAAATTATTTTTAATTAAATCGGGACTGCTTGAGGGAGCTGGACAGGTACAACTCCCGGCATCAGATTCAACTATACAAGAGGGATTATAAGGAAGATAATCTAAAGGATTAACAGATTTTCCTTCTTTATAAATTCCGAAATGGAGATGGGTGGCGGTAGACCAACCAGTGCTATCAACTATACCTATCGCCTCACCAGCATTAACTCCTTGGCCAACTGAGACATTAACACTTTCTAAATGAGCATAGAATGTTTCAAATTTTACGCCCTTTATAGTGTGCTCAATACTTACTGAAAGTCCATAACCAAGGAAATCCCACCCTGCCTGCTTTACAGTTCCGGTTGCCGAAGCATAAATATTTTTATCCCAATCTGGATGAGTAACCCAGCCACCCAAATCTATTCCTTTATGAAAACTTGTAGTATTGGTAATAGGATCCACTCGCCAACCAAAACAAGAAGTTATATCGGGTCTTACATTACTTCCGATTGGCCAATTAAATTTACCAGCTTCAGGAGGAGGGGGAGGAGGAGGTTTCGGAGTTACGGGGTTTGTATTTTCGATTGTTAGCACATAAACCGGATAACCTTTTTCATCTCTACCTCCGCCCCGAATATCTCGCCAAGCCAGTTTTACCGGTAGAAATACGTTATTTGGGTCTTGACTATTAGGAGCATCATATTCCTCTTGGCGATTGTTATAGTATCTTGGATCATCGGGCGCCCCTAAAATATTTAAACATTCACCACTACAACCAGAACAACTTTTATTTGCCGCATCGCATTTTTGCCAAGAATAACAATCCTTAACTACAGACCAGCCGCTATCAGTAGTATTTCCAGTACAAACATCACTGCTTCCGCTACAATATTGAGTTACTGTGTGTTGACCAACATCTTGTCCACAACCCGTTCCCCAGGGACAGTCATTTTCAGTTAAGGTAGAACAAGTCTCTGAGGAGGATTTGAAACCGCCGCCGTCGTTGCAACAGAGTCCAGCTGTTGATTTTTTTTGACAGAAACCCCAACTCCCGTCAGCTTGGCAAGTTTTTTCTCCACATTCATAACAATCTATTCGATCTCCCGGGTTATAATTTGTACCACCTTCTGTACAGACGGTTGCTTGAGCTAAATCAGAAATTAAAAAAAGAGCAGCAAAAATAATAATAATATAGATTAAAGTTTTCACTTTAAGAGTTTTTTTCATCTTTTTTCATTTTACTCTGTTAGAAATCTTATATCAAATTAACGGGGTTTAAACTTTTTGTTAAATTTATCCAGTCTTCAAGATTTAGAGTTTCGGCTCTTTGAGTCGGCTGGATTTTATTTTTTAAAAGCCATTCCCTAACTTTTATTTTATCAATTCCCAATTTTTTTGAAAAGTTGTTTGCTAGTTGTTTTCTTGGTTGAGAAAACCCCGCCCTCACCACCTTAAAAAATAGAAGCGGATTTACGCGGATTGGCAACGCGGATTTACGCGGAATTATTTTAATAATCGCACTATCTACTTTTGGTTGAGGCCAGAAGGATTTTTTAGAGACAAAAGATATAATTTCGGCTTTAGCATAAAATTGAACTGAAACTGCCAAAATACTCATATCCGGTGGTTTAGTGCAAATTCTTTGAGCTACTTCCTTTTGAACCATTAAAACAAGTAGTTGAGGTTTGACCTCAACAGTTTCCACAAATTTCCTAATTAGGGGCGAAGTTAAATAATAAGGAATATTCGCCACCACTTTGTAGATTTTAGATTTTAGATTATAGATTTTAGGGCTAAATTTTAAGATGTCAGCTTTGATAATTTTAACATTCTTAAAATCTTTTAAGGTTTCTTTCAAAATTTCAATCATTCTTTGATCCTTTTCCACCGCCACAACTTTTTTTACTCTTTTGGCTAATTTAACTGTTAAATTTCCAATTCCCGGCCCAATTTCTAAAACAATGTCATTTTTTGAAAGCTCAGCCGCCTCAATTATTTTTCTCAAAACTTTTTCATCAACCAAAAAATTCTGCCCCAACCTTCTCGAGGGTCGGAGATTATATTTTTTGAGAAGTTTTTTAAGCTCTCTGAACCTCATTCCTCCATTTTAACAATTACTTGACAAATGTGATAGAGTATTAGAAACTAAATATAGATGTCTGAGCAATCAAAACAAAAGAAGATTTTAAACACTCTTTTTATAGGGTTGGTTTTAATTATCTCAATTTTGGTTTTTTCTCCAAAAAAGGAGAAAAGTATCTTACCTCCAAATTTAAAAGCTCCATCTCAAAATGTTTACGCTCAAAGTCCCTTTGCCGATCCATCAAAAAAATCCCAGCCCGAGTGGCCGGAATTTCTTTTAGTTGAAAATTCCTATCTTAAAGCTAATTTACCTCCGGTTATGATTACCCCTCAGGTCTTAGCTCAGATTATTTCCGGTGAAGAGCCGAGTAACGATATCCAAACACATATTGTTGAACCGGGTGAGAGTTTGTGGTCAATTGCCCAAAAATATAATTTAAAAATCGAAACTATTATCTGGGCCAATGATATAAAAGACGCCATTATCAGGCCGGGCCAGGAACTTACCATTCTGCCGGTTGATGGTCTGATTCATATTGTAAAAAAAGGAGATACTTTAGGGGAAATAGCCGAAAAATACAAAGCCGATAGGGAAAAGATTTTGGCTTTTAATGAAATATCTTCAGTCGATGATATTTTTGAAAATCAAGCTTTAATCATTCCCGATGGCATACTTCCATCTCCGGTCAAAATTACCGAATCCACTACTTTTTCAAACTTGTCAACCAATAACTTTTATGGTTTATCCCATTATTATCCTTATGGTCAATGCACCTGGTGGGTGGCTCAAAAAAGGGCCATTCCTTCTTGGGGCAATGCTAAAAATTGGTTAAATAATGCTATTGCTTCTGGTTTCAATGTTTGCAAAGGAAACGCTTGCCCACCGGCCGTTGGAGCAGTTATTTCTCTTAAAGGAAGTTCCCTCGGCCATGTAGCCTATGTTGAGAGAGTAATGAACGGCGAAGTTGTTTTTTCTGAAATGAATGCTTATGGCTGGGGA
>Ga0210050_1002632_pt1 | contig 16937 bp, 13 predicted proteins | sample CryGey132114_all_FD_185463 | JGI IMG/M metagenome (GOLD analysis project Ga0210050, IMG submission 185463) | Groundwater microbial communities from aquifer - Crystal Geyser CG22_combo_CG10-13_8/21/14_all (SPAdes) (version 2) | ecosystem: Environmental > Aquatic > Deep subsurface > Groundwater ...
TTGAAATTCCGCTACTTACTAATCATGCCATCTTCAGGAGGAATATACGTAATTAGACATTCAGGTTAAGCATGTAGTAAATTAACTCCTTTTAATACTCTAAAAATACAAAAAGTTTACACCTATGATAGAGGAGGGGGGTGATTTTATTTCGGGAATGTAGGGTCCATAGATATATCCTTTGTCCTCGATGTAAAAATTTTCCTTTTGGGAAAGTAGTTTTGTTTTAAGAATATTATTCTTAAATTCCTCAAATCTTTTTTGCGAAAAGAATCCTACCAAATCTGCTCCTCTTTTTTTAGAGAATCTTCTTAAATCTTCCTTTTCTATCTTCGCTCTTTTCTCTTTCTTTACTTTCCAGGCAATCTCAGGCAATTTAGCATTGATCAAGACGGTGGTAAAACAGAAATCGCCTTCATAAACTCCTAATTGCCGAGCAACCAAATCATCGGCTATTTCCGTTCGGGTAATGACGGAATAGCCAATGATGTCCAAATAATGACCGATTTCAAACTCTACATAATTTAATCTCCTTAAGATTGCTCCTTTAAAATCAGGGTTTTCTTCGTTAGCCTCTTTTATCCCCAAGCAAATGATTGATTCGGCATCCGGCAGATGAAATTCTGGATGCACAAGTGGATGAGATTTGAAATCGCTTTTATTGCCGATAGCCAAAAGGTCAATAGAATTCTCTTTGGCTATTTCTTTGATTTTGTTGACAATTTCCCTGGCAGAAACATTTAATTTTTCTTTCCTTCTATGAGGAGCGGAGGTATATTTATTGTCATAGTATCTCCTCTCTGGAACCATACAATATTTAAGGCAACTTCCTGCCTCGCCCCCACGCCGACCATACTTTTCCATCGTATGCAAAATTACCTTTTCATCCACTTTCTCTGGAATTTTTAGGTCTAAACTCAGCGCAAAATTCTCCGCCCAGGCACAGCGCCATTTATTGGTATCCGGGAATTTAAAGATTTTTCCGCCAATTTCAATCTTATTGATTCTCTTTACCTCTTTACGGAAGGCATCGGTAGGACAGTGCTTCACGCATTCCATGCACTTATCACATAAAGGTTTCCCAGAATAGATTGGGTCGGGAGTAAGTTCGGCTTCGGTAATGATGGAGTTTATCCGTTGCCGGGGACCAAATTGCGGGGAAAGGAATAATCCGCTCCAGCCAATCTCCCCTAATCCGGCAGCTACCGCCGCATAGCGATGCGCCAAATCAGGAGCAAAGTCAACTTTCAAATCTTTATACCCTTTATACCGCCAGATGTTGGTAACCGGAATAGGCAGGGTTATATATCCCTTCTCTTCCAAAAAACGTCCCAGAAGAAAAGCGATATCATCCAATTTGGGGTTCATCGCAGTACATTGAATGTCATAAGGACCGGTATCGTGAGGAGATGGTTCTCCTCCCAGTTCTACTGAAGCATCCAGATGATGAATTCCGACAACAATTACCGATTTAGCCGAGGGCAGAAGGTCTTTCGGGCTCATCCTTGCTGGTGCATTCTTAAACCTCTCCACCGGCGCAATCCCCACTAAATCCGCTCCACACTTCTTAGCATATTCCTTTACTTCTTTTGTCAATCTATCCATATTTTTTATTTTCTCCTTTCTACTTTCGCTGGTAAAAGCCAGCGTTCTCGTTTAATAAAATCTCCGTTGTTGAAGGTCTGCTCAATTAAATTTTTCTTTTCCAGGTAATTAAAGCAACTGCGCATACAACCGCGGGAGCCTCCAATGCCATAACTTCCTCCCACCCCCCATTTTGAAATCATTTTGTGGCCCTCAATGATATAGCCAGAGGGGAATTCCTCTGTCTTTCGCCATTCTCCGAGAGAAAGAGTCCAGCAGAACTTATAGGCGGCTTCTTCGGAAAAGTTCTGTTTTTTTGCAGCAATATCCCATCCTGGAAAGGACTTATGAATAAATGGAGAAACTCGTGAGTCACCTCCATGATAACTTAAAGTACATTTGCCCATATCAACGTCAGCCCATTCATAGGTATAACTTCCTATCTTAATCTTTATGGTTTTATTTTCCTTAAGATGAGGGATAGCTGCCGAAGGACATCCCTTTACACACTCCATACATCTTTTACAGATGGTTTTCGGTTTAACCAAAGGGTCAGGTTCTATCGGTAAATCGGTAATGATTGCGGCTAATCTTTGTCGGGGACCAAACTTCTTCGTTAAGAAAACTTTAGACCAGCCCATCTCTCCTATGCCGGCGGCAGTTCCAGCAATTCTAATTGCTAAATGCACGTTGGGAGGAACTCCTCCTGGTCTTAATGGCTTAACAGGGGGTTGAGATTCCGGCACTCCAGGATAATAAGGGACCGCTTCATAGCCAAAATCCTCAATAAAGCAACATATCTCATAAAGCGGGAGATGAATAAATAAAGTATTCAGCAAACCGTGGTAATCAAAGTAGGTATAACTTGGCCAATAGGCTCCCTCCTCAATTCCTCTCCAGCCACCGCGCAAGATTCGTTTACCTACCACAATGACCGAGCGGGCCTCGGGAAAGATACTGGCCGGATGCATCCTTTTAGGCGCATCCTTAAATCTTTCAATGTTGGCTACGCCAAATAAATCAAGTCCCTGAGATAAAGCGAACTTTTTTATGCTTTCTTTGGTTAATTTCTTCATTTTCTTCCTTTTATATTTTGTAGAAATCCATCTCCCTTTTTCCTATCTTCCAGGGAGCACGTTTTCTGAAAGAACTCTGAAATCTATTCTTTAATTTATTCATTTTTTCTAAATGGTCTATGCAACTGCGAACACAGATTGCAGCTAATCTGTCCGGGTTTCCTGCGGGATGATACCTATTGGGTGAAGCACCATTTTTACAGGTGGTGCATTTTGCATAATCTATCTCAGCTACAAGCATTTTTTTGCCGCAGATATTTATTTCTTTTTCTTTTGTAGAATCGATAGCATCTAAGGGGCAATTCTTTATGCATTCCATACATCTATCGCATATTTTTTGTTTCAAAAGAGGATTAGGTTCTAATTTTGCATCGGTTAAGATTATCTGAAATCTTTGTCTGGGTCCAAATTCAGGAGTAAGCAATATCCCGCAGTAGCCAATCTCTCCTAATCCTGCTCGCATCGCGGCATCATCAAAATCAACCATCACATTAGGAGGAGGCTGATCAGGTCTAACCGCAATCCCCATCGGTGGTACTTGAGGAGGCAAATTTGGTAAGGGAACTGCCTCATACCTATTATCTTCCAGAAATTCTGCTATCTTAAAAGTTGTCATCGCTAAAAAACGATCCTGCAGCCAGACATCTCCATAAAGACTATAAAGGTCAAACTGGGTGCCTTCCTCCACGCCGCGCAAAGTGCCACGGGTTATTCTTCTCCCAATTACAATTATTGATTTTGCCTCGGGGAAAATGGAAGATGGGTTATGCTGAGCAGGAACATCCTTAAACCGCTCTATACTGGCAATCCCTATTAAATCGGCTCCACACTTCTTGGCATATTCCTTTACTTCTTTTGAGTTAATCATCTCTCCTCCCTCAATAATTAAACCTGATTGAGGCTTCCTTAGCCGCATCCTTTAATCCTTTGATAATTTCTCTTTTGTGCTTTCCTTTGAATCTCACTGAAGGTAGGTATATTCCCAGAGAGGCAATTAATTCTTCCCCAATAATAGAAACGGCAAGAGCGCAGATTTGTTTATCCTGACGAATTGCCATTTTCTCCCGCTTAATTTTTATCAATTCTCTCTGCAGGGAGACGAAATTATTGATTCCGTTCCACTTCTCACCGGGAAATCTATGACGTTTGGTATAATCCTTTAACTCTTTATCGGTAAGCTGGCTGAGGAGAGTTCTGCCGGTAACACTCCCGTAGGCATCAGGAGCAAGGGAAAAACTCGTATCTACCTTCAAGGGTTGCCGGCTTTCTACCTTAGAGATAACGAATCTTTCTCCCTGGTAGTAGACCGCCAGGACAATGGATTCATTAATCTTTTGACTGAGATTAAGCATCGCCGGTTCGGCCGCTTTTGCCAATCTATTAGTGATTAATTTTTCCTTCACTAAATTATAGCAACTTTGCCCCAGTCGATATTTTTTTGTTTCCTCTATCTTCTCCACATATTGATGCTGAAGCAGAGTCTTTAGAAGGTTATGAACGGTAGAACTTTTTAATTCAAGGATTCTACTTAATTCTAAAACGCCAATGCCTTTGGATTCGTCCTTAATGCGCCTTAATTCCTCTAAGATATTTAATGCCCGTTCTACCGATTGCACCATTCTTTTTTCAACTCCAATTTAGTCAACATTATTGAATGATATCCAACTATGTTGAATTATACCCCAAAAAAATAATTTGTCAAGTCAAAATCTATTCTCCATTACTTTCTCCCGCAGCAGTGCTTGTATTTCTTGCCGCTGCCACAGGGGCAGGGTTCGTTGCGGCCAATCTTTTTCCCCTCCCGGTGGTAAGGGTCTATTTTGGCGGAGGGTCCTGCGTGAGAAAGATTAGAGGAAACGGTTTTTCCCCCGGCAACCAGGACCTTTTCGTCAAAGGAGCCAACCTCGGAATGGACCAAAGAAATCGGTGTTTCCGCTCCTCTTTTTTCCTCTTCGGAGACTACCTCAACCTTAAAGAGGTAGTTGATGGTTTCTTCGCGGATAGCGTCATTCATCTGGTCAAAGAGGAGGTAACTTTCCTGCTTATAGGCAACGATGGGGTCATGCTGGCCGTAAGCGCGCAGTCCAATCCCTTCACGCAGAGCGTCCATATCATAGAGATGGCTCTTCCAGCGGTTATCAATCACCTGGAGAAGGATGCTGCGCTCCAGATGGGACATCAATTCTTCTCCCAGCCGTTTCTCCTTTTCCCGGTAGGCGTTCTCCACTTTCTCCAGCAGGGATTCCTTTATTCTTTCCTGAGCCAGACCAGGGTTTCTTTCATCCAACGGCTCGGGGGCAAAAGAAAATTGGAAGGTGGCTTTAGCCCATTTGCTTAATTCTCCGAGGTCCCATTCTCCGGGTTTAACCTGAAGGTTAAGACAGGAGTTAATTCCGCTTTCTACTTCTTCCAGGAGAAGGTTGCGAATGTACTGGGTGAGATCTTCCCCTTCCAGAATTGCCCTTCTTAAATCGTAGACCACGGTTCTTTGCTCGTTCATCACGTTATCAAAATCAACCAACTGTTTTCTGATTTCAAAGTTTCTGCCCTCTACCCGTTTTTGCGCATTTTCAATAGCCCGGGTAATCAAGGGGTGCTGAATCTCCTGCCCCTCCGGCAGCCGGTTCATAATTCCGGTTAGCCTTTCCCCTCCGAAGATGCGCATTAAATCGTCCTCTAAGGAAAGATAAAAACGGGAACTTCCCGGGTCCCCCTGCCTTCCGGCGCGCCCGCGCAATTGATTGTCAATCCTTCTGGCTTCATGCCGTTCGGAGCCAATGACGTGCAAGCCCTCCATTCTGGCTACGCCTTCGCCGAGAACTATATCGGTTCCTCTCCCGGCCATATTGGTGGCGATAGTAACGGCATACTTTTCTCCGGCTTTAGCGATTATTTTAGCTTCCATCTCATGGTATTTGGCATTTAAAATCTGATGAGGGACCCCTCTTTTTTCCAGAAATCCGCTTAATTTTTCATTCTTAGCCACCGAGGTTGTTCCTACCAGAACCGGCCGGCCCTTTTTGTGGAGTTCTTCAATTTCTTTAACGATGGCAAAGTACTTTTCTTTTTCGCTTTTATAAATTAAGTCAGGATAATAATAACGGATTAAAGGTTTATTGGTAGGGATGACCACGGTATCAAGTTTATAGATTTCCTGAAATTCGGCGGCTTCGGTGAAAGCGGTTCCGGTCATCCCGGCCAATTTTTGGTAAAGTTTAAAATAGTTCTGAAAAGTAATCGTGGCTAAGGTTTGGTTCTCGTTTTCTATTTTTACGCCTTCGCTGGCTTCCTTGGCTTCGATGGCCTGATGGAGACCATCGCTCCAGCGCCTTCCCGGCATCAAGCGACCGGTAAACTCATCAACAATAATCACTTGAGCATCTTTGACCATATATTCGTCATCGCGATTAAAGAAGATGTGAGCGCGCAGCATCTGGTTGATGTAGTGGGGCCATTCACTGGCAGGGTCTTCGTAAAGGTCTCCTTTTCCCAGGAGTTTTTCGCATTTAGATACGCCTTCCTCGGTAAGAACCACGGTTTGAGTTTCTTCGTTGGCAAGGTAATCATATCCGGCCTCAAGGTTTTTGCCGGCACCTTTAGCGTAGGTTTCTTCTTTGCTCTTGGTGATGGTTTTTCCTTTTAGGCGAGAAAAGAGCCGGTCAACAATATAATACTTCTCGCTGGATTTCTCGGCCGGACCGGAAATAATTAAAGGAGTCCGGGCCTCATCAATAAGGATGGAATCAACCTCATCAACAATGGCAAAGTGAAGTTTTCTCTGGACCCGGTCGGCCGCAGAAATTGCCATATTGTCCCTGAGATAGTCAAAGCCAAATTCATTATTGGTGCCATAGGTAATATCAGAATTATAGGCCCTTTGTCTTTCTGCGGTAGGCAGATCATGTTGGATTACCCCTACCGACAACCCCAATGATTCATAGACCGGACCCATCCATTCCCTGTCCCTTTTGGCTAAATAGTCATTGACCGTCACCAGATGGGCGCCTTTTCCCTGGAGAGCGGTGAGATAAAGAGGAAGGGTAGCCACCAGGGTTTTGCCTTCTCCGGTGGCCATCTCGGCAATTTTCCCCTGGAAAAGAATAATCCCCCCTAAAATCTGCACGTCAAAATGCCGCATCTTAATCTTTCTTTTGGCAACCTCTCTCACTACCGCAAAGGCCTCGGGAAGAATTTCTTCCGGAGTTACTCCCCGGGAAAGTTTTTCTTTGAATCCCGGGGTTTTATCCGAGAGCTGGGAATCAGAGAGTTTGCTTATCTGCGCTTCAAGGTCGTTGATTCTTGCCAACAAGGGTAGGAGGTTCTTAATCACCCTTTCCGAGCGGGTGGAAACGAATTTCCAGAAAAATCCTCTTCTTTGTTTTTTGGCTTCAAGAAGAATGTTTTTAAACCTTTCTTGTGGTTTCATAATTTAAAATTGCATAGGAATTTCCTTTTAAAACATTTACCACGAAATCACGAAGTTAAAGAAGACACGAAGAAATAATAGCAACCACGAATTTATCGAATTTCACGAATTAAAAGAACAATATTTTAAAGTTCTTAATTAGAATAATTCGCGTAATTCGTGGTTAGAGTATCTATGTTTATTTCGTGCTTTCAAGTTTTCTGTCTTCGTGGTAATCTTTGTAATTTAAACAAATCCTGGGCGTTTTTGGTGGTAGTCTCTCCCAATTCCTGCAAGGAGACTCCTTTGATTTTAGCCAGCTCTTCGGCAGTATAAAGTAAAAAACCCGGTTCATTTCTTTTTCCTCTCTTGGGTTGGGGAGGAAGATAGGGGCAATCCGTCTCTAAAAGGATTTTCCCCAGGGGAATTTCTTTTGCCACTGTTCTTAAAGATTCGTTCTTCTTGTAAGTGAGGTTTCCGGTAAAGGAGATGTAAAGACCCAGGGAGAGAACACTTATAGCAAAATTTATATCCCCGGAAAAACAGTGCATTACCCCTTTTCTTATCTTTTTTTCTTTCAGAATTGCCAGGGTCTCGGAGTTAGCGTCACGATTGTGAATGATGAGAGGAAGCCCCAGTCTTTCGGCTAAGAGGATTTGCCTTTCAAAAGATTCTTTTTGTATTTTCCGGGAGACCTGATTATGAAACCAATCCAGGCCAACCTCTCCGATGGCTACCACCTTTTTCTTTTGGGCTAAGTCTTCTAATTTTTGATAATCTTTGTCCTGCAGATTATTGGTACTGGTAGGATGAATGCCAACAGTGGCGTAGCATAAATCCTCTTTTTGGGCAAGCTCAATTGCCCTTTTGCTGGTTGACAAATCTGCGCCAACATTAATGATAGCAATAATCCCTGTTTCTTTAGCCCGGCTGATTACCTCTTTGATATCGGCTTCAAAAGGAGAGAAGTTTAAATGGCTGTGGGTATCAATGAACATAAGTGCCGAGGGGCAGAATCGAACTGCCGACGCCGGCCTTTTCAGGGCCGCGCTCTACCCCTGAGCTACCTCGGCAACATAGGTACACACACAAATCATTAAAACATAAGAGAAGGATGTATGTCAATTTCTTTATTTTTCTTTTCTTCCCGGTCTATGCTAAAATACTGTTGTGACTAAAAAATTTCGCGCTAACCTGATTTCATTTTTCTTTCTCCTTTTCTGGTTGGTGATGATTTCGCTTTTGCTGGGAAAGGAGGGGTATCTCTCCCAAAAATACCTTACCATGACCTCGTCTTCCCAATCTTTGCCTTTCCGGGAGGAGTGGTTTGCGATTCTTTATCAGGAAAAAAAAGTTGGCTACGTGTATCAGGTAACCAGACCTTCACCAAGAAAAAACACTCCCTATGAACTCTATAGCCGGATGAAACTTTCCCTTTTTCTGCTGGGGGAGGAGATTCCGGTAATCCTGGAGGGCTCGTCCTTCCTCAATAGAAAATATCAGCTGGAAAACCTTTCCTATTCTCTAAACACCTATCTTTATCAGGTGGAAATAGAAGGGGAGAGAAAAGGGTCTTTTTTGGAATTGGAGGTAAAGAGTCCGGGGGGAAAAATAAAGAAGAAGATAAAGATAGGAAAGAAAGCTTTTGCCAATACTTTAATGCCTTCCTTGCTTGCTGGGAGAAAACTGGTTCCCGGCACTTCCTTTAGCATCCCTGTATTTGACCCCTTGAGTTTGAATTTAGGCGAGGCAAAAATTGAAGTGCTTGCCTTTCCTCAAAGGGAAGGCAGGGAACTTTTTCGGTTAAGAATGACCTATCAGGGGATTATCACGGAGAGTCTGGTTACTAAAGAAGGGGAAGTGCTGGAAGCAGAAACCCCTTTTGGTTTGAAGTTTAAAAAAACCAGCCGGGAACTTGCCCTCGGAAAGTTGGAAAAACAGAAAATTCCCGAACTTCTCAAAAAATTCTCGATACAGTATGATTAAAATAGTCCATTTAACCAAAAGGTTTGGGGAGACCATTGCGGTTAGCGAGCTTAATTTAGAGATTCCCCGGGGAGAACTCTTCTGCTTTATCGGACCCAACGGGGCGGGGAAAACCACCACCATCAAACTGCTTACCGGGCTTTTAAAACCAACCTCGGGAGAAATTTTTATTGGCGGTTATAATATCCAGACTGACCACCTCAAGGTAAAGTCTCTAATTGGTTATATTCCTGACCGCCCTTTTCTTTATGAGAAATTAACCGGGGAGGAATTTCTTTCCTTTATTGCCGGACTCTACGGAATAAAGCAGGCCGATGAAAAGATTGGAGAACTCTTGGGATTATTTGGTCTTTCCGATTATAAAGAAAGGTTAATTGCCAACTATTCCCATGGGATGAGGCAGAGATTAGTCTTTTCCGCCGTTCTGCTGCATCAGCCGGAAGTTATCATCATTGATGAGCCTTTGGTTGGCCTGGACCCCGCCAGCAGCCGATTGGTTAAGAACCTTTTAAAGAAAGAAGCAACAAAAGGCAAAACCATTTTTCTTTCCACCCACACTCTTTCGGTGGCTGAGGAGATTGCCAGCCGGATTGGCGTAATTCATCAGGGCAGGTTGATTGCTTTAGGTGGATTGGAGGATTTGAGAAAGAAGGCTCACCGTTCCGGGAAATTGGAGGAAGTGTTTCTGCAACTAACTCAAGATTAGACAAGTATATTTACTGCATAGAGATTCCTTTTAAAACATTTACCACGAAATCACGAAATAAAGAAGACACGAAAGAAAAAATAAATATTCACCACAGAGTCACGGAGACACAGAGTTCACCAAGAATTATAAATAAATTTTTTCTTGGAGCGCTTTGAGTCTTGGTGCCTTTGTGGTAAAATTTTATTTGTGGTTAAAGTGGTGATAGTTTTTCGTGCTTTTCGGTAACCGATCCCTTTGGGACAAGTTTTCGTGTTCTTGTTGGCAATCTTTGTAGTTTTATGCAAGAGCTGAGGGTTCTTTTTTCGGCTAAGGTTCGGATGGTTAGAAACAACATCCTCTATGCCATAAAGGAAGAATCAAAGGTAAAGGGCATGGTCGTCACTCTCTTTGGTTCGCTTCTGCTTTTGGGGGGCTATTTCTTATTTGCCAGGGGCTTCCAGTATCTGCTTTCCGTTGATGTAGTTGGGCCAATTCTTATTGAACGGCTCTTCGCTCTTTTCCTGATGGTCTGTTTCTGGATGTTGATTTTGAGCAGTTTTATGGTCTCCTTTCCCACTTTCTATAAATCAGAGGAATTGGAATTCCTCCTGGCCCGGCCGTTTGAATTTAGTACAATCTTTACCGTAAAATTTTTAGAGGCTTTCCTTTATAGTTCCTGGGCGTTTCTGCTTTTATGTATCCCGCTCTTTTTAGCTTTGGGGAGGAACAATCAGGCGCCTTTATCTTTCTATTTTTCTGCTCCTTTTCTCCTCTTTCCTTTCCTGGTGATTACCACCATAATCGGAGCAACTTTAACCATGCTGGCGGTAAGATACTTATCTAAAGCTCGCTATCTTCCCATTTTCTTGTTCGTTCTTCTTTTAGCCTATCTTATTTTTCAAGGGAGCCGATTGAAAATCTCGGAAGACCTCACCCTTATTCCGTTTTTAAACCAGTTAAGCGGAGCATTTAGAATTTGCGATTTCTCTCTTTTGCCCAGCCACTGGCTTGCTTCCGGCCTCTTTGCCGCCGCTAAAGGGAATGGGAAAGAATGCTTTTTCTTCTTTCTCGTCCTGATTGCTACCGGCGGGTTTCTTTTCCGGGGCGCTCTGCTTATTTCCGCCAAAGACTATTATCCTTCCTTCTCAAGGTTCTATTCAACCTCCTCGGTAAGAAAATATCCCATCAGCCGGGGGCTAATCAATAGAAGGGAGCGGATTTTAAGATTTTTAAGTCTGCCGATTCGCTCCTTAGCGATTAAGGATATTAAAATTTTTCTGCGTACCCCTGCCCAGTGGAGCCAGATTTTAATTTTCTTCGGGCTTTTGGCGCTCTACTTTGCTAATCTGCGCAATCCTGCCTACGAAAAGCTGCCTTTTTGCTGGAAGAATATCATTACCTTCTTAAATTTGGGCGCCCTCTCTTTGGTTCTGGCCTCCTTTATCACCAGATTTGCCTTCCCTTTAATCAGTCTGGAGGGAAGAAAAGCCTGGATTATTGGTTTGGCGCCGATAGGTTGGAGGAAAATCCTGCGGGAGAAATTTTATCTTATCTTTTTCTTTACCTTTCTCGTCAGCGAAGGGTTAATGATTTTTTCCAATCTGATGTTAAAGGTGGGACCCTTGCTCTTTTTTCTTTCCTGCGGGGCGATTCTTCTGGTGAATTTTTCTCTCTCCGGATTGGCGATAGGTTTAGGGGGGCTCTACCCGAATTTTGCCTCAGATAATCCGGCCAGAATAGTCTCGGGTATCGGAGGAACGCTTTGTTTCCTTTTCTCTATTATTTATCTTCTTGTTTGCCTTTTCGCTCTCTGGATTCCTTTTCACCTTTACCTTTTGAAGATTATTTCCCATGCTACTTTCAAGGGGAGCCTGTCTTTGGCGATTTTCCTGGTTCTTGTTTTAAGCCTTTTTACTACCCTTATTCCCCTAATTTTAGCCTCTGGTTCTCTGGAGAAAAAAGAGTTTTTGTAACGTAGCGGTGCGATTCATCGCACGAATAGTCGGATAACTCCGACCGCTACAAGGGTGCATTATAATTTAATTGCATAGGAATTTCCTTTTTCTAACCACGAATTAACGCGAATTACTCTAATTCGTAAAATTCGATAAATTCGTGGTTTTATAACTTGAAGATGAATTCGCGGGAAAGAGTTAGAAAAGCGGTTTTGTTTGAGGGTCCGGATAGAATTCCTTATGATTTGCCGGAGGCTTTCGGGAGCGATTTTTTATCTGTTGGTCCGGCGCCAGACCCAAACTGGAAACCGAAAATAAAGACTGAAACCGAATGGGAGGATGAATTCGGCTGTATCTGGAGGAAATTAAAATTATCCACAGATAAAACGATGGGACAGGTTAAGGTTCATCCTCTTTCCGACTACAGAATGCTGGAAAATTTCAAATTCCCGGATTACCAAAATCCGGAAAGATACCGAGAGGCCCAAAAAATCATCTCCGCAAACCGGAAAGAAAAATTCGTTCTCGCGGGGATACCCTTTAGCATTATTCACCGTCTTCAATATTTGAGGGGATTTGAACAAGGATTAACGGATCCTTATCTTTATCCGGAACAAGTAGGACTCCTTTTGGATAAATTAGCCGATATCGCAATTGAATCGATAGAAAATTTCGCAAAACTCGGCATAGATGGAATTATGTCCTGCGATGATTGGGGATTGGAAGACCGGCCGATGATTAACCCGGAAATCTTCCGAAAATTTTTCAAACCGAGGTATGCGCGAGTTTACCAATTCGCCCACCAAAAAGGAATCCTCGCTTTTCTGCATAGTTGTGGTTATATCATTGACCTCTTAGAGGATTTTATCGATGCCGGATTAAATGTCGTCCAGATGGACCAGCAGGAAAATATGGGGATGGAACGGTTGAGCAAACTCTTTGGGGGTCGTCTCTGCTTCTGGTGCCCGGTGGATATCCAGAAAACGATGGTTAAGGGAACTATAGCGGATGTAGAAAATTATGCTAAAGCGTTGATTAACAATCTCGGAAAATTCAACGGTGGGTTTATTGCCAAATGGTATCCTTCCCCGGAAGCCGCAGGCCATTCCCCGGAGAAGATTGATGCGATGGCCAAGACCTTCGTGGAATATGGGAAGTCATTTTACAACATCTCCAACGGGTCGATATCAAGGGAATAGGGGAATTTTATATCTTTAAGCTTTTCGCCCAAAAAAGCAGAAAGCCCTTCAATTTCTTCTGTCTTTAGAATCAGGTGATAGCGAAAATAGTTTTTAATCCGGGCATGGAAGCAGGGAGCCGGCCCTAAAATTTCCATCCCATCTTTTTTTTCTGCATTCAATCGCTTAAAGATGGTTTGAATATTCTTCTTTACTCTTTCCTCCTTTTCTCCCCTTACTAAAATATTGGCAAAGTGGGTATAAGGGGGGTAGCCCAACTCTTTGCGCAGGGACAATTCCTTTTCATAAAAGAGCGAAAAATCTTTTTCCTTCAAGGATTTAATGGCGTAATGTTCCGGCAGATAGGTTTGGATAAGAACCTCTCCCGGAATTTCTCCCCGCCCGGCTCGCCCCGCTACCTGGAAGAGAAGTTGGAAGGTTCTCTCGGCGGCCCGAAAATCCGCAAGATTTAAAGAAGTATCGGCATTAATCACCCCGGTTAAAGTGACATTGGGGAAATGATGCCCTTTAGCCAGCAACTGTGTTCCGATAACAATGCTAATCTTTTTGTTGGTAAAATCGGAGAGAAAGTTGCGCCAGGATTCTTCCTTTTTCGTGGTGTCGCCATCTAACCTCTTGATGCTGACATCGGGAAACAATTTCTGCAGTTCTTGCTCTATTCTTTCTGTTCCCGAACCCAGGAAAGCGATTTTCTCCCCGCAGGCCGGACAGGACAAGGGAACCTTTTGATGGAAATTGCAGTAGTGGCAAAAAAGCCCTTTTTTAGAGCGATAGTAGACTAAAGGGAGACTGCAGTGCTTGCATTTCAGGACGAAACCGCAGTCCCGGCAGAGCAGGAAAGTATGATAACCTTTGCGATTAAGAAAAAGAACGGTTTGTTCTCCTTTCAGCAATTTTTCTTCCATTAGATGGACTAATTCTCCGGAGAATAATACTGGTTTGCCGCCCCGGTATTTGCCTTTCATATTAACGATATAAATTTCAGGTAAGGCTTGCCTCTTTACCCTTTCGGTAAGTTTAATCCATCTGTATTTCCCGGTTTTTGCCTGGTAATAGGATTCCAATGAAGGGGTGGCGGTTCCCAGGATAAGCAGGCAGTGGCTAAGTTTTGCGCGCTTTTTTGCTACTTCGCGGGCGTGATACTTTGGCTCCTGGTGCTCCTTATAAGAGGTCTCGAATTCCTCGTCAATGATGATTAAACCTAATCTGGGAAGAGGGGCAAAAATGGCGGAGCGCGGCCCAATCACAATATCAATATTTCCTTTTCTGATTTCCTGCCAGCAGTGGTAGCGCTCCTTTTGGCTTAATTGCGAATGCAGTACCGCTACACGTTTGCCGAATCTCTCCTTAACCCAGAGAGAAGTCTGGGGGATTAGGGAGATTTCGGGAACCAGGTAGATGGCCTGGCGGTTTTTCTCAAGAATCTGGCTGATGGCGCGTAGATAGACCTCGGTTTTTCCGCTGGCGGTAACTCCTTGCAAGAGGGCTGTCTCTTCTTTTCCCTTTTCAATCAGGGAGCAAATTTCTTCAATTGCTTTTTTCTGCTGGTCGGTGGGAGGCAGGGCAAGAATTTTTTCCATAATTAATTGCGCCGGAGTATCAAGGAAGAATCTTTTTGAAAGAAGAGCAGGGGAAGTGGCAAGGCCGATGGCTTGTCCCCAGGAGGAACCGTAATACCCGGCAATCCATTTAGTAAGGGAAAGAATATCGGGGGTTAAAATTGGCTCTTCGTCTAATGTTCTCAGGATATTTTTATAGGTGATTTTTTTATTCTCGGAATCAATAATGCCAACCACATAACCGATGAGATTTTTTTGCTTTCCGAAGGGAACAAGGACTCTTTTCCCCACTGCTATTTCCTTTTCAAAACCACCGAAAAGATAGGAAAAGGTTTGTTTAATAGGCAGGTTAAGGGCAACTTCAGCAACTTTCATACAATCTAGTAGAGCGTTCTTCAAATAATGTTGTTATGGTTTGTCATTGCGAGCGACAGCGAAGCAATCTCATATCGTTATCCACAAAGGGATTGCGGAGCTTGTTCCGAGTGAAACGAGGAATCTCCGAGTTTGCTTCGGCTTCGCCTCGCAACCGTTTTCACTCCTCGCAATGACAGCATGGACTGCAATATTAATTTGGAAACCTTCTACTAGCTATAGTTTTTAAGAAAAAACAGAGAGGATTTTTGTTAGAGTAGGTTTGATTTCTTTGCGGGGAAGGACTTTATCAATCATCCCATGCTTGTAAAGGAATTCACTTCTCTGAAAACCCTTGGGCAATTTCTGTTTGATGGTCTGCTCAATCACGCGCGGTCCGGTGAAGCCGATTAAAGCTTCCGGCTCGGCTAAAATGATATCCCCGATTAAAGCGTAACTGGCGGCTACCCCGGCCATCGTGGGGTCGGTAAGCAGAGAGATATAGAGGACACCTGCTTTTTTCAACTTCCCGATGGCGGAAGCGGTTTTAGCCATTTGCATCAGAGAAAGCATCCCTTCATACATTCTTGCTCCGCCTCCGCCCGCGGATATGGAAAGGAAAGGAATTTTTTTCTCCAGAGCGCTCTCGGCGGCCCGGACGATTTTTTCTCCCACCACTGAGCCCATGCTGCCCATAATGAAATGAGAATCTGAAACTGCTAAAATTGCCGGATATCCGGCAATTTTCCCTTCACCGGTGATAACTGCTTCGGAAAGTCCGGTCTTCTCCCGGTCTTCTTTTAGTTTTTCCTTATAGGAGTGCCGGGAGCGGAAGTTAAGCGGGTCCAGAGAGGAAATTTCTTGATTGCTCTCCTGGAAGGAATTTTCATCTAAAGTAATATTGATGCGCTCGGGCGCGGTAAGCCGGAAGTGATACCCGCACTTCGGGCAAACCTTGAGGTTCTCATTCAGGATTTTCTCGTAAATCACCTTGCCGCAGGCCTCGCACTTTTCCCAGAGCTCCTTTTTAATCTCCCGGCCTTCCCTTATCGGGAGAACCGCATACTTTCTTTTTCTTTTAAACCAACCCATAGTTTTTTAACGCCTCGGTTAATTCTTTCTTTTTACCTTCATCCATCGGCGATAAAGGCAGCCGCAATTCCGGCTCAATCATTCCCATCATCCCCAGAGCAGTTTTTACCGGAATGGGGTTGGTCTCCAGAAACATTGCCTGGCAAAGCGGAAATAGCTTAAGATGCAATTTTCTGGCCTCCTCAAATTTTCCCTTTCGGAAATCCCGCACCATCTCTGCCGTATCTGCCGGGACGATGTTAGCCACTACTGAAATAACGCCTTTCCCGCCAACAGAGAGAATGGGTAAGGTTAAGGAATCATCTCCGGAGAGAACCGTAATATTGCAGAGGGAAAGAATCTCGCTGGTCTGGTTGAGACTGCCGCTGGCCTCTTTAATGGCGACAATATTTTCTATTTCGGAGAGTTTGGCGACGGTCTCCGGGAGAATGCTGATTCCGGTTCGGGAAGGAACATTATAAAGAATGATGGGAATGGAGACTGCAGAAGATACCTTTTCATAATGGAGGAGAAGTCCTGCCGGGGTAGGTTTATTATAGTAAGGGGTGATGAGAAGAGCGGCGTCTGCCCCTGCGCTTTCGGCGTATTTGGTTAACTCGATTGCCTCTTTTGTTGAATTGGAGCCGGTCCCGGCAATAACCGGAATCCTTTTCTTTACCAAAGCCACGGTCAGCTTAATCATTTGTTTTTGTTCCTCGGTGGAAAGGGTTGCTGCTTCTCCGGTGCAGCCGCAGGGAACAATCCCGTCAGTGTTGTTTTTAATCTGAAACTCAATTAATCTCTCTAAAGCCTTCTCGTCAATCTTGCCGCCTTTAAACGGGGTAATCAAAGCCACCATCGAACCTTTAAACATATTGCACCCCTCCTTTCCTTTGGCGAATAGTTTACTATCCCCTTACCCTTTTTGTCAATGAACTTAACCACAAAGCCACCAAGACTCAAAGAGCACCAAGAAAAACTAAAATAGCAACCACGAATTACGCGAATTAATCGAATTCAAAAAACAATAATAAAGATTCTCTGACCGGAGATTTGTCAG
>Ga0210050_1002637_pt1 | contig 16912 bp, 16 predicted proteins | sample CryGey132114_all_FD_185463 | JGI IMG/M metagenome (GOLD analysis project Ga0210050, IMG submission 185463) | Groundwater microbial communities from aquifer - Crystal Geyser CG22_combo_CG10-13_8/21/14_all (SPAdes) (version 2) | ecosystem: Environmental > Aquatic > Deep subsurface > Groundwater ...
ATTGGCACTACCCCCAGAAGTTCCTTTGATTTGTATTCTTAATAATTTATTATTTCCAACATCTATAATTGCATCGTATCTACTATTTGTTACATCTGCTCTTGAACATGGGAATCCGGCTTTCATACATCTTCCAACGCCGATCATTTCGTCAGAATTACCATTTATACTTCTAAAAATTCCATCATTAATATTTGTTAATTTTTTTTCCACATATTTTTTTGTGTATTTTCCATAAAAAATATTTTAAATATTTATCCTCTCCAAAATATCCTCTACATGTACATCATAATCAATCGTGGCTTGAAGTGGGATAAAATTAACTTGGTTTTTTTCAAGAAAATGGTTGATTAGACTGTCTATCAAATTGCGAAATTCATCATCAGTAGTACGGAAGCCATCATCTTCAGCTTTTATATCTAATTTTTGAGTTTTGAAAATATGGTCATAGGTTTTACCATGCTCAAAAGCAATATTTTCGTATTCTTCTGAAGTTTTTTCATCGGCTATACGATGCAAATAAGCAAAATTGTCTATAGTAGCTCTATCGGTTATTAGTATTTTGTCACTATGATCTACTTCATTTTCTTTGTCTATTTGGTTGTGCATTATCCATTTTTGAGCTTCGATAGTAGTGCCTTCGTGAACTGGAAAAGGGCAACTGCGGGCATGTTCTTGGATAATCATTACTTTTTTACCCATTTCTTCTAGTTTGTTTTTCAATTTTTGAACTAAAGTTGTTTTACCCGTAGAGTGGGTGCCGATGATGGCTATTTTCATAGATTGAAATATTTTTTTATTTAAGTTTTTTGTTATTTTTATTTATTATGCTTTTGGCATTGGTTTTGCTAATTACTTTTTTGCCTGTTTTCAATTCTATTTCTTTGCGAGCATTACCAGCGACATTTCCTCCAGCTTGGGCAACTTTTTTATTTTCTTCTAGATTTTTTGGATTTTTGTGTTTTGATATTTCTGTAGTACTAGTTTCGGCTAACATATTTAGAACTAATTCCAGGTTAGTCATGTTGTCTCGTAAGTTTTCTTTTTTTAAGTTTTTTACTTTTTTATATTCTTTAGTTGTCATTCCTGTCCAAGCTTTGGTAATTTCATTTGTCAAAATTGCAAATTCTAAACATTCTTGTATTCCACCTTTTTCCCATTCGTCGGTAAGTTCTTTGCGTATCTCTATACTTTTTAGTCTTTGGTTTATCCAATTTAGGCTATAGCCTTTTTGTAGGTAGGTTTTTAGAGCTCTGTTTATAGCTATTTCAGGATCAGTTGTTTCTTCCAATCTTTCATAACCAACTTTGGCTAGCCAAAGTTTGAAAGGTTCTGCTTTTGGTGAGGGAACTGACTGTATTAAGCGTAAAAGAGTCTCGGTGTCAGCAACATCTGTGGCATAATATTTGCCATCTTTAGCCAAAAATTTCAGTTGTACGATTTTTTCGTACACCTCGCTACCTTCATTATTTAATTTTATTTTTAAATCACTCCAATATCTTTTTGGAATTGTAGAGCCTGTCAAAATAGCAATAACATCTATAATTGAAAAATACCAAAGTTCTTTTTTTTCATCCCATTTTCTTCGTACGTCTCTGCCCTCAAAAATAGCTGTAGTTTTGTTTTTTATTTGTTTGTCCATATTTTTATTATGAAGAAATGAAATATACAACTATATTATACTTTTTATAAAGCTCTTTGGCAAGAAAATTTTTGGTTTGACTAGAGGTGTTTTTTAAGTTATCATGACTAATGACTAACTGTTTTTTGTTGTTAGTATCTACTTTGTGAGTTTTATTAGTTAGAGAGGTTTATATTTAAGAAAGATCCCTTGCTGTATTTTCAACTCGGGATGAATTGAATTTTATGCTCAAAGCAATTATCTTTGATTTCGATGGTGTGTTGGGTGACACTTGTGCAATGTCCATTGAAGTTTGCCGGGTTTTCAAACCTGGTTTGACAGATGAATCTTTTTTGAATCAGTATAATGGTAATGTTTATCATGATAATAATAAAATAAGATTTACTGATGAAGAATCTGATTTCTTTTTTCAAGAGATGAACAAGCGTTTTGAAGAAAAACATTTATTTCCTTTTAAAAAGGATCTGCCTCTTTTGGGTGATCAATACAGTTTATTTGTAGTCTCTAGTACTAGAGAATCTAGCCTTGAAAAATATTTGAAATGTGGTGATTTGCTAGAAATTTTTGAATGGCTGATGGGACCAGAAACGCACAGATCAAAAGTTGTGAAATTCAAAATGATTTTTGAAAAGTATAATTTGAAACCAGAAGAATGTTTATTTTTTACAGATACTTTGGGTGACATTCGTGAAGCCAATGAAGTTGGTTTGCCTGTGGTTGGTGTGACCTGGGGTTTTCAAGATCACGAAACTTTAAAAAAAGGGAACCCAAGGAAAATTATAAGTGAGTTTGAGGAGCTTTTACCAACAATTAATGATTATAAAGATAAATAATTTTACTAATTATTAATTAATAATTAGTAATTAACAATTATTATGACCAAATATCAAATTAACCAAGAAAAATTAAAACAAGATTGTCTAATTATTCCTATTTTTGAGGACACAGGTCTCGACACTTTTAGTAAAAATTTAGACAAGGATTTGGCAAAATTTGTTGCCAAAGTTTTTGCCAACAAAGATTTTGAAGGGAAGAAAAAACAAAGTAGTTTTTTTTATACTGATAGTGAAAAGTACGAAAGAGTATTGTTAGTAGGTCTGGGAAAAGAAAAAGATTTGAGTATCAAAAATTACAAAGAAATAATTGGTTCAGCCTTTTTGAATTCTCAAAATAAAAAATTTAAGAAACTAAATTTGGTAGTACCAAATAGTTTGCTAAAAAAGTTTGAAGTAAAAAGATTGATTCAAGAAACAGTCGTTGCTATTGAAATTGCTACTTATGCTTATGATGAATTCAAAACAAAAAAAGATGATAAAGTAGTGAGACTAGAAGAAACAAATTTCTTGGGAGACTTTGAAAAAAATGTTAACAAAATTTTGCAAAAGGGAATTGACGATGGTTCCACAATTGCTAGTGGTGTGAATTTTGCCAGACATCTTGGCAATATTCCTCCTACTATTATGACACCAAGTTATTTAGCAAAAGAGGCTTTGCAATTGGCAAAAGAAAACAAAAATATCAAAACAAAAGTTTTGTCAGAAGTTGAAATTGAAAAACTTGGTATGGGTTGTCTACTTGCTGTCGGTCGTGGATCAAAACATGAAACAAAATTTATTATTGTAGAATATTGGGGTACTGACAGAGATAAAAAACCAAGCGTACTTGTTGGTAAAGGAATTACTTTTGATTCTGGCGGACTTTCTCTCAAACCAGGGGACTATATGATGGATATGAAATTTGATATGTTGGGTGCGGCTTCAGTGCTTGGTACTATCAAAGTTTTGTCTGATTTGAAAGTAAAGAAAAATATTGTTGCTTTAATTCCTGCTGCTGAAAATATGCCTGGTGGAGATTCTTATCGTCCAGATGATATTTTGATGGCGATGAATGGTTCAACTGTAGAAATAAAAAATACCGATGCCGAAGGGCGTCTTATTTTGGCAGATGCTCTCTGTTATGCGGATAAATATAAACCAAAAGAAGTAATTGATTTAGCTACTTTGACAGGAGCTTGTATGTCAGCTTTGGGACTTGAAAAATCAGGATTATTTACTCCAGAAGATAAAATTGCTGAAAAAATGTTGAGTTTGGGAGAAAATATCGGAGAAAATTTGTGGCGTTTACCACTAGGCGAAGAATATAGTGAAGCGATGAAAAGTGAAGTAGCAGATATCAAAAATACCGGTGGAGTTGGTGGTGAACGTTATGGTACTGCTAGTACCGCTGGAGCTTTTTTGCAATTTTTTACACAAGATAAAGAAACTGGTGAAGCCAATTATCCTTGGGTTCATATAGATTTGGCAAGTGCTATTTATGGTAGTAAAGGTAAAGCGCATATACGAGCTGGAGCAAATGGATTTGGAGTACAGGTGTTGGTTGAATATTTGCGTAATTAGTATATAATACGTTTTAGAAAATTTTGTGCTCCCTCCTCTTTTTAAGAGGAGGGTTGGGGAGGAGTTGTGTTTTAGTGGCTACAACCCTCCCCCAGCCCCTCCCTTACAAAGGGAGGGGAGCTCGTTTATTATATGTCACTTATAGCCTCGTAAGCCTTTATAAAAAAATATGTCTAAAAAACTTGAATTATTAGCACCAGCAGGATCTCCCGAAAAAATGCGTTATGCTTTTGCTTATGGCGCTGACGCAGTTTATATGGGAATTCCAGATTTCAGTATGCGTGTTCGTGTAAATACTTTTACAGGGGACGATGTCAAAAAATCTATTGAATATGCTCATTCAATTGGCAAAAAAATCTATGTGACAGTAAATATAGTGGCACATAATGATCACTTGAAAAGATTGCCTCCATATTTGAAAAAATTAAATGAATGGCAACCGGATGCTTTGATTGTCTCAGATCCGGGTGTGATGGGAATGGTCAAAAAGTATGCTCCAAATCTTGCTATTCACTTATCTACTCAAGCCAATGCGACCAATGCTGAAACGGTGAAATTTTGGTACAACCAAGGTTTGGAAAGAGTAGTGCTTGGTCGTGAAGTAACTCTAGAAGAAATAAAAGAAATCCACAAAGCCGTGCCAAAATGTGAAATAGAATATTTCATTCACGGCGCGATGTGTATGAGTTACTCTGGTCGTTGTATGCTTTCTTCGCATCTTGTTGGTCGCTCGGCCAATCTTGGTGATTGTGTTCAGCCTTGTCGTTGGAAATATGATTTGAATAATATCAAAGTGATTGAAACAACTATAAATGATCCACTCAAAAAAGAACGTGAAATGGATGTAGAAGAAGATATCAATGGGACTTACATTTTCAATTCCAAAGATATGTGTTTCATTGAATATTTGCCAGAACTTTTTGAAGCTGGGGTAATTAGTTACAAAATAGAAGGTCGTGCCAAGAGTCCAGCGTATTTGGCTAGTGTGGTCAAAGCTTATAGAATGGCTTTTGATTATCTTTTGCAAGAGGGTAAAACAGATGATTTGAAAACAAAGAAAAAATATTTAAAAAATATCAAAAAAAATATTTTGGATAAACTAGTTCATCGTGGCTATACCACTGGTTTTCTTTTTGGTCGCGATAGTGTCGAACAAAATACTGACAATAGTCACGAAGGTACAGAACAACAATATGTGGGAGAAATTTTGGCTTGTGAAAAAATAGATAAACAATACAAAATTACTTTGCGTGCTCACAATGCGCTTCGTCTGGGAGACAAAGTCCGTATCATGCAACCTTTTACCCCAGACCTTTCTTTCATCATCAAAAAATTGTATAATGAAGATATGCAGGAAGTGGAGAGTGCTCATGGTGGCACTGATAAAAATACTTATTTTTACAGTACAAAACCTATCAAAGAATTTGGAATTTTATTTTTGAATAATTAGTAAATATTATGTCAGGTGAAAGACAAAAATTGAACATAGGTGGAATTGTTGAAAATACCAAAGCTAGGTACATAAAAAGAGATTTGGAGCAAACTGCAGAAAATTTGGACGTCCCAACTGACGCCAGGATAGACTCTATATATAGGAGTGTTGTTGTCAAAAAAAGGAAAGATTTTTTGATAGATTTTGAAGACAGCTTTGGCTTTTTAGAGAATACACTTTTTAATGTTTTAGAAACTAAAGAAAAGAAAAATGATGTGGTAATGCTCAAAAAAATTCGACTGATTTTGTCTAAAATGGAAGAGCATTGGCAAAAGAAAGATGATGCAAGAGATCCTGTTTCATTATTAATTATGGTAAAGGAAAAAATAAAAATAGTAGATGGTTTATTAGTTAATTATGCTTAATATATTATGGATGGAGAACAAAGATTTAAACTATTGGAAATCACTCAACCAGAAGAAGAAATTTTACTTTCTTTGCACGATGGTATTCCTGATACTTACTTGAGTACTCCTGAAGGAAAGCGTATAAAATCATCACTGTATAATAATTATTCTGTAGTGAATGAAATTTATAGTAATTTTTATGGATCAAGACAACTTGATGAGGATTGGTTAAAACATTTGTACCGTTCCAAAGACAATCTGAATAGAGTTTTTGATTCTGCACGAATGATTATTTCTCATAATGTTGAAAACGATAAAAAAGAAAAAACAGTGTATTTAATTTCTTTGTTAGAGATAAAAAAGATTTTAGAACGTCTTTTGTCAGAAGTTTTGATAATTGAAGACAGTATGGATGAACAGCCAAGACATGAAATAAAAGTTTTTAGTATTGTAGCTAAACAACGGTTGGAGCAGACAGAAAAAAGAATAACCGAAATTAAAAAATAAATATGATCTCTTTAATAGCGGGTACAATCAAAAATAAAAATAAGAACAGTATCACAATTCTTACTTCATCTGGTGTTGGTTATGAAATAAACGTTGTCACTTCATTTTTGGCTGAGGTAAAAGTTGGGGAAGAGGTAGAAATCTATACTTATCTGAAAGTCGCTGAGACAGCTCTTGAACTTTTTGGTTTTAGAAATTTGGAAGAAAAGAATTTTTTTGAATTGCTTATCTCGATCAAAGGTTTGGGTCCGCGTGGGGCTTTGAATATTTTATCTATTGGAAGTATTACTGAAATTCAAGATGCAATTGGTAGGGGAGATGTTTCTTATCTTACTCAAGTTAGTGGTATTGGTCGTCGTACTGCTGAGCGTCTCGTTGTGGAACTAAAAAACAAAATTGGTAAAAGCTTAAAAGTAAATTTTGATGATAATGAAAAAGTTGGTGATAAGCTTTCTGATGTTGTCGAAGCCCTTGTTGCTATGGGTCACACCAAAGAAGATGCTCGTGAAATTGTGAAGAATCTAGATGTCAAAGATAAGACGGTAGAGGAATTGCTCAAACTTGCTCTAAAAAGTGGTGGTAGGTAGATTGAATTACAAAATTCAAAGCTCAAATTTCAAAAAAACTTCAAATGAACAAATGACAAAAATCTTTGACATTAATGTTTTGAATTTGATTCCACCCAAGGCGGACAGGTTGAAATTTGGATTTTGTTATTTGAAATTAAATATAAAAGATTATTAAAAATGTTAGTGCGGATTTTATAAGCTTAAGTTAGCTAAAATTAGCTAAAAAAAGGTATACAGCTCTTGACAAAGCATAGTGATTCTGATATATTAAGCACGCTTTAATTCATCCCTATTTATATGGGATACGGACCTTGATAGACATGCCTACCATGTGCTCGTTAAACAATATGCATGCTATGTTGAATAAACAAAAAAAACAACGCTTAATTAAAAAATACCAAACTCACGAAGGTGATACTGGATCTACTGAAGTTCAAATTGCTATTTTGAGCGCAGAGATAGATGAGCTAGCCGAACATTTGAAAGCTCACCACAAAGATCATTCTTCACGTAGAGGTCTTCTACGCAAAGTAGGTGAACGTCGTAAATTGCTAAAATATTTACAACGTGAAAACGCAACATCTTTTGAAGAGCTTGTAAAAAAACTAAAATTAAAACAAGCCAAACAGTTTGATAATGATGATATTGTAGACGAAACAGAAGAAGGTGAAGCCGTAACTCCAGATGAAAATGAATAATTTGATAAAAAAAAATCCTCTAAAACACCCCGAGCAACGCATTGGGGTGTTTATTGATGTACAGAATATGTATTATTCTGCCAAAAATCTTTTCAACAAAAAGGTTAATTTTGGCAATATTGTGGCTGAAGCAGTGGCTGGCCGTAAGCTTATACGTAGTATTGCTTATGTGGTACGTACTGAGACTCAGGATGAACAACCCTTTTTTGAAGCTCTATACAATTTGGGAATAGAGACTCGTGAAAAAGATTTACAAATTTTTAATTCTGGAATGAAAAAAGCTGATTGGGATGTTGGTTTGACAGTTGATGCTATTCGTCTATCATCAAGTTTGGATGCTGTGGCCATAGTCTCTGGTGATGGCGATTATGTTCCTCTGATAGAATATTTGCGTAGTATGGGTAAACAAGTGGAAGTCTTGGCTTTTGGTGAGACTACTTCTTCTCGTCTGATTGATTCAACCGATGATTTTATCAATTTGTCAGAAAACAAAGAAAAGTTTTTGATTGGTACTGGTAAACCGAGATTTATAAATAATAAAAAAAGTAAATTTATTTAATTATTAATTACTAATTATTAATTAGTAATTAGACATTGGGTGAATTAGAATTTTTTTTAAAATTTCTTCATTTAATATAATTAATTCAGAACTTGGTCTTGAGACATCTAGATCTCTGCACGTATTTATGTGCTGGTCTATAGTATCAAGATCAACTTCGTAACACATTTTTATGTTACACGCAAAACAATGGTCTATAGAGTGGGGCGGACGCACTCTGACTGTGGAAGTAGGTAAGTTTGCTTTGCAAGCCAATGCTTCTTGTACAGTACGTTATGGTGATACTACAATTCTGGCAACTGTAGTAAAGAGTAAAACAATTCGTGATGGTATAGATTATTTTCCTCTGATGACAGATTTTGAGGAAAAGCTTTATGCTGCCGGCAAAATAAAAGGAAGTCGTTTCATGAAACGTGAAGGACGTCCTAGTGATGAAGCTATTTTGACAGCTCGTCTAGTTGACCGTGCTATTCGTCCTTTGTTTGACGAAAGAGTTCGCAACGATATCCAAGTAATTACTACCGCTTTGTCTGTGGACGGTGAAAATGATGCTTCCACAGTAGCATTGCTCGCAGCTAGTTTTGTTTTATCAATCTCATCTATTCCTTGGGATGGTCCTATGGGAGCTGCTCGTGTTGGTATGGATGAAAATGGTGAATTCATTTTGAATGTTACTACCAGTCAACTTGAAGCAAACAAAAAACTTGATTTATTGGTTGCTGGCAATCCAGACAAATTGGTAATGGTAGAAGCTGGAGCTAACGAAGTTTCTGAAGAAGTTTTTTTCAAAGCTATGAAATGGGGATGCGAACAAACTGCTCCTATAATTGAATTTATCAAAAAAATTCAAGCTGAAGTTGGACAAGCCAAAGAAGAAATTATTTCTACAGATGATGTAGAGACTATTGGCGATCAAGTGAAGAGAGTGGCTGAAAAATTCATTGCTGACAACGCTGAAACATTGATTTTCAATTCTCCAAAAGTAAGTAAAGATGAACGCAAAAAAATGATAGAAGAAATTGAAAGTGCTTTGGCAGAATATTTGACTGTTCAAGGTTTTGAAGAAGTCGTTCAAAAGAAAGTTTTGTCAGAAGTCAAATATCTTATTTCTGTACAAATTACCAAAAGAATTTTGGATAAAGACCAAAGACTGGATGGTCGTAAAATTACAGAAATTCGTGAATTACAAAATGAAGTAGATTTGCTTCCACGTGTTCATGGTTCTGCTATGTTTATGCGTGGTGACACACAAGTATTGTCTGTTGTTACTCTTGGTGCTCCTGGAGATGTACAAACTTTGGATAGTATGGAAGAAGATGGTAAAAAACGTTACATGCATCATTACAATGATACACCTTTCACTTATGGTGAAGCTGGACCACTGCGTGGACCAGGTCGTCGTGCGATTGGTCATGGTGCTTTGGCAGAGAGAGCTTTGGAACCAGTACTTCCAGATGAAACAGATTTTCCTTATGCCATTCGTGTGGTGTCTGAAGTGATGGGATCAAATGGCTCAAGTTCAATGGCTTCTACTTGTGGTTCAACTCTTTCACTAATGGCAGCTGGTGTACCTATTAAAAAGTCAGTAGCTGGTATTGCGATGGGTCTGGCTTCTGATGCTGGCTCAAACAAGGGTAATGTAACAAAATGGAAAGTTTTGACTGATTTGCAAGATGTTGAAGATGGTCCTGGTGGTATGGACTTCAAAATTGCTGGAACTGTGGACGGTATCACTGCAGTACAGATGGATACCAAGACCAACGGTCTTACTTGGGATCTTGTAGAGCAAACTGTCAAACAATCTCGTGAAGCTCGTTTACAAATTTTGGGAGTAATGGCTAATCTTATTGCCGAACCAAGAGCTGAGCTTTCTCCATATGCGCCACGTATTGAGACTGTCCTTATCAATCCTGAAAAAATCAAAGACCTTATTGGCCCTGGCGGAAAAAACATCAACAAAATTGTGGACGAGACAGGCGCCAAGATTGATATTGAACAAGATGGTCGTGTACTTATCACTTCTAGTGATGGTGAACAAATGAAACTTGCTATCAAGATGGTCAAAGATTGTACTCGAGAAGTAGAAGCTGGTGAAGAATTTGATGGTAAAGTTGTTCGTCTAGAAGATTTTGGAGCTTTTGTGGAGCTTCTTCCTGGCAAAGATGGTCTGGTACATGTTAGTGAGATTGCTTGGGAACGTGTCAACAAACCTAGTGATGTTTTGAAAATGGGAGACATTGTCAAAGTAAAAGTAAAAGAAATAGACAATTTAGGTAGAGTTAATTTGAGTATGAAAATCTTAAAACCAAGACCAGAAGGCTTTGTAGCTCAAGATCCAGCTCCTCGTTCAATGGGTGGTGGACAAGGCGGACGTGGTGGCTTTTCTGGAGGAAACAATAATCGTGGTGGTGATAGAAAACCAGGTTTCTTCAAAAAGAGAGACTAATTATAAAAATTAAAATAAAAGAACGAGCTAAATGCTCGTTCTTTTTTTATTTAAAAATAATTAGTGTTTAATTATTTTCAATTCGACTTCATCACCAATTTTCAAACTAGCAGTACCACCAATCGGGAAAGTGAAGAGTGGGTTGGTGTGTCCAAAATCTGCATTGGCAATTATGGGCATACTTTGTAATTCTTTTTTGGTTTCAATAATATATTTTAATTTTTCTATAGTCATCCTAGAGTTTTTTTGAAAACGTCCGATTATCAATCCTTTAACTTTGTCAAAATTTGGTTGTTGAATTAATGATTGTAAATTTCTATCAAATTCTACATCAAAATTGTTTCCTGACATATCGTCATCTTCTAGAAATAAAATTGAATCAGAAATATCTGGCATGAATTCTGTTCCTTGCAATAAATTGAAGGTGCATAAATTTGCTCCTAGAATTTTTCCTGCTACTTCACCTTTATGTATAATTACAAAACCTTCATTTTTTATTAAGTTTCTGTTTTCTTGATCTTTATACCAAGCATCATCAGACCAAGTAGGTGATGTTTTGATTTCAAACTCGTCTTCGCTCATCAGACATTTCTCAAAATATTCTAGATTGTATTCAGATTCTTTTTTCATGGCGAAGTTAGAAAAGTGTATGCCTGAATAAGTTATCAAGTCAGTTTTGGCAGTGATAGCATTGGTTAAAGCAGTGATATCTGAATATCCACAAAGTATCTTGGGATTATTTTTTATCAATTCGTAATCTAGATATTGTAAAAGTTGGTTGGAGTTGAAACCGCCTATGACCGTCAAAATAGCTTTGACATTTTTGTCAGCGAAGGCTTCGTGGATATCATCAATTCTAGATTGTATAGAAGAAGACATAAACATATCTGATTCTTGGCAGTTTTTGGAAAAAGTGACTTTGAGGCCAATACTTTCCAATTTTTCTTTGGCTAGATTTTTGTTTTCTTCAGAAAGTAAAGATAGACTTCTGGCTGGAGCGATGATTCTAATTTCATCTCCTTGTTTTAATTTGTTTGGTATTATCATATTTTTCTTAAATTGTTATACTGTTAGTATTGCACACTTTGACTACTCACACAAGATTGACAAATTTTCTAAATTATTGTATATTATTCTCGTTATTTTAAGAAAGCCGACGTGGTGAAACTGGTATACACGCCTGCCTTAGGAGCAGGTACCGCAAGGTGTGAGAGTTCGATTCTCTCCGTCGGCACACGCTATATTACAAAAAAGACGGTTCATAAATGTGCACTGTTTTTTTATTTTAAATTAGAGACGAGAAGTTTATCTTTACTTTGAAAATTGCCTTGGAGATGGCAATTTTTTTGTACAAAAAAAGGCTTTGTTTAGGGCTTGAGGACTTGACAAAATTGCCTTTTTGTGCTAGCTTAAGTATATAGATGTTTTGAGATATTTTGTAAAAAAATTTAAACATTTAGATTTTGTATAAAATATCTTCTCTAAATTTATTAAAGATAGAGATTTCTATCATAAATAAAAAAATATGGAGAAAGTTAAATTCTCTATTATATATAGTCTAGCTTTTATTTTTGTTGTAGCTATCTTTTCCAGTGGCCTTTTTGTTTATCAGGTAAAAGCTACTACTCAACAAAAACTTACAGCCAGTGATCCTGGTAGTTCTGACAGATTTGGTGATGTAGTGGATGTGTCTGGAAATTATGCCATAGTAGGTTCAGCTCTTGATGATGATAATGGCAAAGATTCTGGTTCAGCTTATGTGTATTATTGGACAGGGTTTAGTTGGAAACAAATAGCCAAGTTGTCTGCTTCTGATGGTGTAGAGGGTGACAAATTTGGTACCAGTGTAGCAATATCAGGAAATACTATTGTTGTTGGTGCACCTACGAAAGATAGTCGTTATGGTCAGAATGCTGGTGCTATTTATGTTTTTACAAAAAATAATAATGATAAATGGGAACAAACTCAGGAATTAATTTCCAAGAAATTGAGTGCTAATGATAACTTTGGTTATAGTGTTGATGTTGCTGGAAATTATATTGTTGCTGGGGCTTATTTGGATGATGACAAATCTCCAGATGCTGGGGCTATTTATGTTTTTTCTAAATCTTTAACAAGTTGGACAGAACAAACTAAACTATTATCTAGTGATGGAAGTTGGGGTGATAATTTTGGGTTTAGTGTAGCTATTTCTGGTACTACTTTGGTAGCAGGTGCACCTAATCATACCAAAACAGGTTATGATGATTGGGGTTGGACTACTACACCTAATTCTGGTTCAGCTTATGTTTTTTCTTTGAATAATAATGTTTGGCAACAAACAGCCAATTTGTCTGCTAGTGATGCTAGCAACTACGCTGTGTTTGGTTATAGTGTAGATATTTCTGGAAATAATTTGGTAGTTGGTGCGATAGGTGATAGTCAAAGAGGTAGTCAGGCTGGAGCTACTTATATATTTGCTAAAAATAGAATAGGTAATTGGTCAGAGAGTCAAAAGTTAACTATACCAGGCAGACTTTCCTATATCAATTATGGATTTGATGTTTCTTTAAGTGGAAACAATTTGGTTGTTAGTTCTGTTTACAAATCAAGTAGTTATTTACAAACAGGTGCTGTCTATTTATATAGTAATGTTTACGGAACATGGTCTAATAATACTGAGTTTGTCACTGACAGTTCTTATCCTGATGCCTTTGGTAGTAGTGTGTCTTTGGGTTCTAATGGAGTTTTAGTTGGCACACCACAAGACTTGTACAAAGAACAATTTTATTATGGCTCTGTGTACTATTATTCTTTTTAAAAATTTTATATAAATAAAAAAGTCAGATTAATTTCTGATTTTTTTATTTGACCACAATTTAATTTTGTAATATAGTTAAAAAAGATTTATTATAAAGTATTTTTTATAATATGAACAAACAAATGGAAGAATTGGCTCAAGAATTATTATCTTTGGCCGGTGTAAATATAAATGGTGAGAATCCTTGGGATATTGAGGTAAATGATGAGAGACTATATGACAAAGTATTTCGTGAAGGAACCCTTGGTTTTGGTGAAGCATACATGGATGGTTGGTGGACTGTAAAAAAGTTGGATGATTTTTTTTATCGTGTTTTCATGGCGAATTTGGATAAAGAAATAAGAGGGAATTGGTCTGTACTATGGTTGACTATTACTTCTAGAATTTTTAATAGACAATCAAAAAGTCGTTCGGGAATTGTCGGTGAAAAACATTATGATACTGGCAATGATTTGTTTACTAAAATGCTCGGAGAAATTATGGCCTATTCTTGTGGTTATTGGGCAGAAGCTGACAATTTGCAAGATGCCCAAAAAGCTAAGTTTGATTTGATATGTCGTAAACTTGGTTTGAAATCTGGTATTCATATTTTGGATATTGGTTGTGGTTGGGGAACTTTTCTCAAATATGCTGCTCAAAATTATGGTGTTTCTGGGATTGGTGTAACTATTTCAAAAGAGCAAGCTAAGTTTGCCAAAGAAGTTTGTACTGGTTTACCAATAGAAATTAGATTGCAAGATTATCGTGAGGTGACAGATAAATTTGATCGAATAGTTTCGGTCGGGATGATGGAACATGTGGGACACAAAAATTATAAGACATATATGAGTACTGCAAATAAATGTCTCAAGGATGATGGTCTGTTTTTGCTTCATACGATTGGTTCCAATAAGTCAGAAAAAGCAACTGACCCATGGATAGAAAAATATATTTTCCCAAATAGCCACTTACCATCTATTAAACAAATAGCAGAAGTACTGGAAGGAAATTTTGTCATGGAAGATTGGCACAACTTTGGATCTGATTATGACAAGACGCTAATGGCTTGGTATGATAATTTTGAGAAATTTTGGCCAGAATTAAAAGGCAATTATGATGAACGGTTTTATCGTATGTGGAAATTTTATTTGCTTTCTTGTGCTGGACTTTTTCGAGCGCGCAAGACTCAATTGTGGCAAATAGTTTTGTCGAAAAAAGGAGTTAGTGGTGGGTGGAAGAGTGTAAGGTAAACCTCCAATTTTCAAATTACAAATTCCAAATAAATTACAATACACAATATTAAAAATATTTTTGTCATTTGTGTATTATTTGGGATTTGTTTATTTAGTATTGTTTATTATGAATAATGATTATCTACAATTTGCTCATCCAGACTTCACAATTGATCTTCATGAATTTAGAAATACAGAGGAAGCTTTGGAACATTTAGAAAGAGAACTTTATTTTGCTTACAAAAACGGACAAGAATTTGTAAGAATAATTCATGGTATCGGCAGTGGGGTGATGAAAGATGTCGTGACCCAGGCTTTGCAAAATAATCCGTTGGTGCATGAGTTTGCTTTGGAGGAGAGTGGAGGAAGTACGATGGTGAGGTTGTGACGTCAATGAACAATTAGCAACTAACAACTAACAAACGAGGCTTGACAGGAGTCTTTTTTTGTGCTATAATTCTTTGTTGATATATAATTTTCTTTGGTTTTCTTTTGGCTTATTTTAGCATAAATAATCTGAAAGAAGGCCAAAGACTTCCTTTGGTCACTGTGGTGTCTGTTCGATAATGGCAGTAATATGCTGGGCACGGTGTCCTGGTGTAAAGCTGTCTGTCGGCAGATGCAAGGAAGAATATCGTGAGTAACCGCATCACCACCGACCAGCTTGCTGAGCTTCATGCTCAGGACAAGGCCGGTCGTGTCACACGTGAGCTCCTGCAGGCATTCCTGCGGGATCCGAGCGGGTGGAAAGAAAAAAAGTGTGAGACGGGGTTCAATGCCTCTATCCTCACGATGGAGGACATTGGACCTGAGAAACGGTCGTTCGAGGCTTGCGCTTTCCTCCTGGACGGCGAGACCTCGGTCATCGGTCACACGATGATCGAGCGGACGGCTGGAATGAGTGGTAAGGCCTGCGGACAGGACGACGGGCAGTACCTGCTGGACAACCAGCAGGACATTCCGTCCGAGTTCCGCAAGTTCTACCTTGTCGTCCAGGACTGGCGCCATCCCGACGGCTCCGACGACGTCTGCTACCTCTACTGGGGCGGGTACTCGCGTCAGTGGTTCAGGGACTGGGACTGGCTCGGCGGCGGCGACTGGAGTGGTGACGGTCGGGTGCTTCGTCGTAAGTAGGTGATTGTGCCTTTGGATTTTTGGAACTGGTTCTTGGTTCCTTGGATCCTTGGCACTTGCACCTCGTCACAAAAACCCCGTACGTAAAAATTTCGAAAGAAATGAGTAACGTGCGGGGTTCCTTCATTATTTATGGTATGATAATTTTGAGAAATTTTGGCCAGAATTAAAAGGCAATTATGATGAACGGTTTTATCGTATGTGGAAATTTTATTTGCTTTCTTGTGCTGGACTTTTTCGAGCGCGCAAGACTCAATTGTGGCAAATAGTTTTGTCGAAAAAAGGAGTTAGTGGTGGGTGGAAGAGTGTAAGGTAAACCTCCAATTTTCAAATTACAAATTCCAAATAAATTACAATACACAATATTAAAAATATTTTTGTCATTTGTGTATTATTTGGGATTTGTTTATTTAGTATTGTTTATTATGAATAATGATTATCTACAATTTGCTCATCCAGACTTCACAATTGATCTTCATGAATTTAGAAATACAGAGGAAGCTTTGGAACATTTAGAAAGAGAACTTTATTTTGCTTACAAAAACGGACAAGAATTTGTAAGAATAATTCATGGTATCGGCAGTGGAGTAATGAAAAATAGAGTTCATGAAGCTTTGGAAAATAATCCACTTGTTGGTGAGTTTGTTTTGGAAGAAAGCGGTGGAAGTACGATGGTGAGATTGTAATGAACAATGAGCAGTTAACAACTAACAATAAAGGCTTGATAAAAGTTTTTTTGTTTGTCGGTTTCTTTAAAAAATTAATGTGATTATTTTTGGAGTGTTATCCAGTGTTGTAACGAAATTCGTTCTTTCAGACTCATTTCGTCATTCCTTTTTTAATATAGAAAAGCAATTTAGCAATGTAACAATGTAACAATTTTTCTATTAAAAAAGCCTTTTCCGCCCACAGCCCAAGGCGTGCACGGCAAGGCGGATCAGCCTATGGCTGACAAGTCACTCAAGCCTTCAAATTTATCCCCATTTATCCACAGTATAAATACTTGACATAAGTTTAGTTTTCAGCTAATATATCGGGGCGTGAATATTAATCCCGATCAAATCGGGACCAAGTCCAAAGACACACGCTCTTCAAGTTTGGACCTCTGGGT
>Ga0210050_1002646_pt1 | contig 16882 bp, 21 predicted proteins | sample CryGey132114_all_FD_185463 | JGI IMG/M metagenome (GOLD analysis project Ga0210050, IMG submission 185463) | Groundwater microbial communities from aquifer - Crystal Geyser CG22_combo_CG10-13_8/21/14_all (SPAdes) (version 2) | ecosystem: Environmental > Aquatic > Deep subsurface > Groundwater ...
TCGAAAACAATTAAATTCTTTATAAATATCTTCTAAGGAATCCTTTCTGGTAGCCATAAGTCCTTTGCATCAAATTGTTTTATTTTAAATTCTTCTTCTGGTTTTTCCGTTGAAATTATTTCTGTTTTTTCAGAAATTTTTTTTTGCAGTTTTTTTAATTCAGATTCTTCTGCTTTTTGGCGAGGAGAATTTATGTTTTCATCTTCATAAATTGGAATAATATTTACGATTTCATGTCCCAAAATATTTTGTGTTGAGATTTCAATGTCTTTTGGTTTTAGTTTTTTGTTTATTCTTTCTTTAATCTGGTTTGCAAGAAGTAAAATCTCATCTGGAAAATCTTTTCGCGAGGATAAATGTTCTTTTGGAATTACTATTGAATGTCCTTCTGAAATCGGATTAATTTCCAGAACAGCGACGGCTTTTTCATTTTCTGCTATTTTATAAGAAGGAATATCTCCGAAAACAACTGAACAGAAAATGCATTTCTTGGTTTGCTGTTTTTCATTTTTGATTAAATTATTTTGGATAAGAAATTCTTCAAGCTGTTCGCCATTCATTGTTTCAATTTGCGAAATTGCCTGTGGTTTTTTATCTTCTGGAAATGTAGAATTAATTTGTTTTATTAGCTGTTTTTTTATATTTTCTATTTGTTCTTTTGGTAACATGAAAATTTAAGATTAGTTGTTATAAAAAGTTTTATATATGTTCAAGAGTTGTTATTTTATGAAAAAGTTGGTTGGATTAATTTTGATAATTGTTGGGTTTGTTTTGTTGCTTTTAAATTTAAGTCCTGTGAAGGATTATGTTGGAAAATTTATCCCCGAAGTTTCACAAAATTATATACTTGGTGTAGGGGTGATTTTGGTTTTGATTGGATTGTTTTTAGCGAGGGGAAAGAAAAAGTTAAGAGAGGATTTGCTTCCGATATTTGAAGGGAAGAAAGTTGTTGGTTATCAAAAAGGGAAGAAGTGAAATTAAATTAATTTTTATGAATTGCTTCTAATTTTTTTTGTAATCTTTTAATCATTTTAATGTATTGTTTTTTATTAACTGATGTATCATTGGCTAAGTCATTTCTTAATTGGCTTATTTGTCTTCTAATATCAATTTCATATTTTTCTCTGTTTTCGTGTTCTAATTGTTCCCATTCTTGATTTATTAATGCTCTGCGGATTGTTCCGTCAAAAAGCATAAAGAAAAATGCAATAACTCCTGTGATGAGATATATCCAAGCGAGATTGCCGAGTTCATCTGCCCGCATATTCCACAAGCCGATAAATATTACTACAAAAAATATCCATCCAACTTTTCTTATTATAGAAGATTCAAATGATTGAATAAAATAAAAGAAAATTATTAATGGAATTGCTGCTGATATTGCAATGCCTAAAATAGAATATGGAAGCAAGACATTCTGGACTGTCTGGATATCTGATAAAAATCTTGTTGCAAGAAGTGCTACAGCAAATGCAACTAAAATTCCCAATCTATTATCGTCGCCAAATATATTTGTTTTTGCAAGTGTAACTTTTATTATTGATACAATTATTAAAAATAATAAAATTTTTTCAAATAATAAATTGTCCTCGCCTCCGAAAAAAGGAGAAATCAAAATCCGCGAAGCATCTTGAACTCCCTGAACAGATTGTTGGAAAATATTCCCAATGTCAAAATTAAATGCAGAAACAAAATTAGAAAATAAAATAAGCGAGATAAATAAGCCAATCAATATTTTTTTCATAAATATTTAGATTAAAGAAGTTTTTAAAATTTGGTATTATTTTGTTAATCTCTTTAATTCCTTTTCTATATCTTTCTTTCTTCTCTTTTGTTCTGCATTAGATAAACCAATTTCATTTGCTAATCCTGGAAGATTTGCTAAATCTCTCTTTAAGTTATCAATTAATTTTTGTTTTGTACTTACCCCAACTTTGTCTAATTCTAATCGCAAGAAGAATTTTTGAATTGTTCCGTCCATCCAAGCCATTAAAAATGCAAGAACTGCTGTTATTGGATAAATTAAATATGCTTTTGAATTTCCTGTTGAAAGTTCTGGTTGTCTTGAAATCCATAATCCAGCTAATATAACTGCGAAAAATATCCAAGCAATTCTTCTAATTGTTTTGTGTCCTGGCCCTTTAAATCCTCTGTTAATTATAATAAACCAAAGAACAAAAGGTATTCCTGCTGAAATTGCAATTCCTAATGTTGTATACGGAAGAAGAATTGTTTTTATTAATTCTGCTGAACTTAGCCATCTTGTAGCGAGTATTGACGCTGAAATTGCAATTAACCAATGAACTCCTGAATGCTCGCTGAAAAATTCAACTTGTTCTAATGTTTTCCAAATTATTGAAATTATAATTATAAAAAATAAAACTTTTGCAAAAAGAAGTTCTCCTGTAAGTGCATCTGAATTTTTGAATAATAATTCTGCAATTGGTTTGATTATCTCATTAAAAATATCTTCGGATAATTTTTTGCCTTGCTCAATTATCTGATTTGCTGAAACAAAATTTATCAGAAAAATAGAAAAAATTATCGCTGTCAAAATCAAGCCGCTTTTTTTATTCATATTGTTTTATGTTTTTTATATTTATAAATTTTTGTTTGATTTGTTTTGCAGTGAATTATAGAAATGTTTAAAAATATAAATGTTATTGAGTAATATGAAAAGAGGAAGTAAGGGAATTTTAGGATTGTTTTTATTTGGATTATTAATTATAAGTTTTGTAATTGGTTCTGTTGGTTTTGTAAGTGCTGAAAGTTTAGATAATCATCCGATAATAAAATTTTTATTAGGAGATATTAAAGGCACTTTTGGAGAGACATTAGCAATTAAATCAATTATGATTTTGATTATTGCATTAGTTTTTGCAGTTGTTTTAGATTCAATAGACCTTTTTAAAAACCATAAAGGGATTGCTTGGATTATTGCTTTTTCTCTCGCAATACTCGGCGGTAAATTTATTCCTGCACAAACTCTTGTAGGACTTTTATTGCCAACTACTGCTGAAATTTTAGCAGTATCTTTAGGTTTGCAATTTTTTCTAATTTTGGGTCTAAATTATAAACTCTTCCATGGCGTCGGAATGTTAAGAAGAATGGTTTGGTTTGTCTGGGCAGCTGCTTTATTTATATTTTTAGTTAAATATGGAATTTGGGAGTTCGTTAGCGGAAATTCATATAATCTTTTAGGTTTAATTACTGTTACTAAACCGGGATTTGTTTTAACAAAGATGGCTGTTGTTCTTTATCTTGTTGCAATTATTGCTGCTACTTCACTTGGTGCTACTCTTGATGGGTGGATGGCTAAAATGTTTAAGAAAGAGGAACTTAATGAAATATCTGAAAAATTAGAGTCTACTTTTGGAAAATCAATGCTATTCCATAAAAAAAGTGCAGAAGCGGCAGATGATTAATTGAAAAGGTCGTAATTTTTAATCCTAAATCTTAAAAACTCTTTTTCTTTAAATATTTATGAATAAAAAAATTGGTGTGTTGTTTTTGTTTTTAATTTTGTTTGGAAATTTTATTTTTGCTTCTAATTTAGATTCTGTTCAAGAAAAAGTTGAAAATGCCGAGGAGAAATTTGAAACAGCAAAAGAATTTACAGAAGAAGATAAATGGAATTATCTTGGAGAACAATGGAAAGAGATTTTTTTGAAGAATAAATTTTTTTCAAAAATTGATGATTTTTGCAAAGAGATAAACCCTGTTTTTGTGATTTTTCTAGGAGAAAATTATGAATTTTCTTTAACACTTTTTTTTGTTTTTATTTTTTGGGTTTTTATCTTATTGGTTGTTTTCTTTTTAATAAAAGATTATACTGGGATAATTGAAAAAAAATGGATTTGCTTTTTAATTGGTATTATTGTCTCTTCTTTAATTGCTCAATCAGGAGCATATAGACAAATAGCAGAGATATTATTTAAATTTTTATTTTTCAAGGGCGGATTTTTTGATTACATTTTTATATTTATATTTTTGGTTATACTTTTTGTTGTTTTTGATTTATTTAGGGGTTTTGGAAAAAAAGTAAAAGCAGAAAGAGAAGAGATTGACGAGGAACAGGCAAAACAAGATAGATTTATGCTTAATAGAATTGTGAAGATTTTTACTAAGTCGTTGGGTTCTGAAAATAAAAATTAACCAAAAGCCCAACCTCGCACACGACTAAGCAGTGAATAATATATAAAATTTGTCTCTTAGCCGAATGCTCGTCGCATATCCACGACTTCAACAGAATTCACGTCTTCAATTTCCCTTAAAGCATTTTCAATAGGTTCAAGTTCTCCATTGTCTTCGTTTTGTTCAAATCCGACAATAACTGCTTTTAATCCAAATGCAATTGGTTGTTCTTCAAATGAAACTCTTGCTCCTTTATTGTTCTCGACGATTTTTTTTGCCTTTTCTTTTATTTCTTCTAGATTCACATCTGGCGACGACGGCATGAGTTTTATTTTTATTAGTGCTATTCCCATGCGAGAGCACCCCCTGTTTCTTCTCTACTCGCGCCCATACTCTGGAGAGAAAAAATTTGTTTTTAAGTTTTGTTGTTTTTTTATCACAGCAATTCTTATAAATGAATTTAATTTTTCTTTTATATGGAAGTAAATCAGAGATTTTCATACATTAAAAAATGTGGGGAGGTAATTTTTAATGGATGGAAATTATGAAAGGATTGTTCGGAAAATTTCGTCGTCGTCTGGTTTGGAAGTTGATGATATTGAACGAAGGGTTGAAGCGAAGCGGGCGAAACTTGCAGGGTTGATTTCACGCGAGGGTGCTGCGCAGATTATTGCTGCTGAATTAGGAATTAGTTTTGATAATGAGAAATTAAAAATAGATGAACTTCTTCCTGGAATGCGGAAAGTTAATGTTACTGGAAAAGTTATTAATTTATTTCCTGTTCGTTCTTTCACAACAAAAAGTGGCGATGAAAGCAAAGTTTGTAATTTGCTTCTTGCTGATGAAACTTCAAATATAAAAGTTGTTCTTTGGGATACAAATCATATTAATTTGGTAGAGAACGGACAGATTAAAGAGGGGAGTGTTGTTGAGATTGTAAATGCAAGCATGAGGGAGACAGAAATTCATCTAGGAAGTTTTTCAGAATTCAAACCAAGTCAGGAAATGATTAGCAATGTTAAGACAGAGAAAATTGTTCAGGAAAAAAATATAATTGATTTTAAAAATGGGATGAATGTTTCTGTTCGGGCTTTTATTGTTCAGAGTTTTGAACCAAGATTTTTTTATGTTTGTCCTGAGTGCAGAAAAAAAGCAGTTTCTGGTTCAGAAGGTTTTGTTTGTGCAGAGCACGGGAAAGTTGCTGCTGAAAAAAGAGCTTTGATAAATTTTGTTATTGACGACGGGACAGAGACAATGAGAACTGTTGCTTTTCATGAGCAGCTCAAAAATTTTGGGATAACTGAATTTGAAAATCCAGAAATGCTTATTCAGCAACGAGAAAATTTATTGGGGAAAGAAATGATTTTTTCTGGAAATGTGAGAACTAATAAATTTTTTAACAATAATGAATTTATTATTGAGGATGCGAATGAAATTAATGTTGATGGGTTGATAGCTAATTTGGGGATGTAAATGGTTTCTAAATTTTTGAAATTAACAAGTTTTTTCATATTTCCCTTCGCTATATTTTGTCTTGCCTTATTTTTTTATTTTTCAGGAATTTATGCACTTTTTCCTTGGCTGGATGTTCCCCTGCATTTTTTAGGAGGAATCTCAATTGCTTATTTGGGAATTTTGCTTTTGAGGAATTTTTCAGGATATATTCAGATTAAAGATGAAATTGCAAAAATTATAGTGGTGGTTTCGTTTGTCTGCCTCTTCGCCATTCTCTGGGAATTATGGGAATTTATTGCAGGAAATTTTTTAGGAATTTCTTTTTTTGTGCAGGAAAGTTTAGAAGATACTTTATTTGATTTATTTCTTGGTTTGTGCGGTGGACTAGTCGGCGGAATTTTTAGTAAAATTTAAATAGAATTTTGTTTTTATCAAATATGAAATTCAAGGAATTTTTATTTTATTTTGGAATTTTAATAGGAATTATTGCACTTGGAATTTTGATTTATGGGATAATAATTTCTTTAAAATGATTGACGTCGAAGTTTTAACTTTTTTATCGAATATAATTAATTATACTATTTTTGTTTTTATAACAATTAATATTGTTAATACAAGTTGTTTTGATTTTTTCAGATGAGTGTGACTGCTTTTGGTTTATTTGTTTCAATAATTGTTCAGATAATTTCTTTAATAATGAGGAGGTTGGATTAATGTTTATAAAAAAGAATCAAATTCCTTTGTTGATTATTAATGCAATTTATCTTTTTATTGCTGGAATTTATTATTTGTCGAGGTAAAATTACGAATTTTTGATGTATGTTGGGATTGATGATCTATATGACTTCTTTTCAAGAGGATTTTATAGGGGGATTAATGCAATTGATAAGGCCAATAATTGTTCAGATAAAATCGTAGAGCCAATTATTGGAATTTTATATTTAATTTCTTTTATTGTATTTTTATTTGGGTATTTTAAAAATAAAATTTCTTGATTAATATAATTATATTTTTTGAACAACAAATTTATTAATAATCTATTAGTTTAATTTATAATGGAACTCTTAACAATTATTTTAATTATCTTATTTCTTGTGGGTTTGATTATTGCATATTGGATGGGAATGAAAATTGGAAGTTTTAGAAAGCACAAAGAGTGGGAAAATGATTTACCGAATTATCGGAAAGATGCTATTTCAAAATCGCGAGCGGTTTTGTCTGGTTTGTTTTCTGAACAACTTGCACCGTTTTTGCCTAATTTTAATTATAAGCCGACAGAATGCAGGTTTTTAGGAAAGCCAATTGATTTTATTTGTTTTAAGGGATTGGATGAGAAAAACGTCGAGGAAATTGTTTTTGTCGAGGTAAAAAGTGGAAATTCAAAACTTTCAAATTCTGAAAAAAAATTGAAAGATGCAATTGAAAAAAAGAAAGTTCGTTGGGAGGAATATAGGGTTGATAAAAATTTGACTGATGTCGAGGATGTTGAAGAGATTGATAATTAATAAAATATATAAACTTTGATTTGTTTATTTTTTATGGAAAATTTAGATGATTTTTATGTTCCTGAACTTACTAGATTAATGCGGGAAGGAATTAAAATAAATGTTCATTATGAATTGGCAAGAAGAGGATTAGGAGTTTTAACCTTAGGAGAAGCAAAAGAAGATTATATTTTTTGGAAAGAAAGAATTTCTATGTTTTATAATAAATTAGGATGGAATTCTAATTTAGTCAATTTATTGGATAATAATTAATTGTTATTTTGCAGACGATAAATGCTTATAAAGTGAGGTAATTTAGAGAGGGATGAGCGATGCAGATCATGATATAATTTGTAAAATTTATACAGAAAATGGAAATAAGAGAGAATTTTCTGGAATAGAGAAGGAAGCAATTGAAATAACAAAAAATTACTTTTTAATGTTTGAAGGGTTAAGTATGGGGGGGGTACCTCCTTCTCAAGATAGACTAGAACTTTATGATTTTTTAGTAACACATAGTAAAAATTCTAAATTAATTAGCTCATTACGTTGGGCAGTTAATAATTATGATATTGCTCGAGCGAAATTTCATTTAAGTATGATTGAATTTGAAGGAAAGAAAAATAATTTGTTTAAATTAATTGGAGAACCTAAACTCTATGAAGAAAATGGCAACGAAAAAAGAAACAGAAGAAATTAAAAAAGCAATTGAAAGTGAAGAAGAAAAACCTAAAAAATCTAAAAAAAGTGATGAACCGCAGTTGACTGATCTTCCTGGAATTGGGCCTGCTGTTGCTGCTAAGCTAGAAAGTGCTGGTGTTTTTGATATGATGTCGCTGGCTGTGATGAGTCCTGCTGCACTCAGCGACGCTGCTGGTGTGAGTTCTGCTGTTGCGCGAAAGGCAATTGTTGCTGCACGGGATATGCTGAGTTTGGGTTTTCAAGATGGAATGGAGTATGCTAAAAAAAGAGAGAGTGTTTTTTGTATTACAACAGGAAGCAAGGAGTTTGATAATCTTCTTGGGGGAAAAGGGGTTGAGAGTCGTTCAATTACAGAAGGTTTTGGTGCTTATGGTTCTGGAAAATGTGTAAGTAAGGACACTTTTGTTTCATATTTTAATAATGTTAGAATGCATGTTGAAACAATTGAGGAAACATACGAAAAATACAAAAATAAAAATGAATTTAATTTTGAAGAGGGGAAAGCAGTTTCTGTGAGGACAATTAAAGTTTTATCTTTTGTCGGAGATAAATTAAAGGTCGTTCCTGTCAGTCATTTGTATAAGGAAAAAGTGAAAAATATTTTCATTGTTAAGACAATAAAAGGAAGAATTTTAAAGATAACAGGAAAACATCAATTTTTAAGTTTTGACAGAGGTTTGAATTGGAAACAAACAAGATTACTTAAATGCGGGAATTTAATTGCTTGTCCTAAAAATATTAATATTGAAACAGAGAAGTTTTATTCTCCTGACGACGCTTATTTTTTAGGGTTATTTGCTGCTGAAGGTTCTTCAAATCCTTTTTCAATTTCAACAGGTTCTGAGAAGATAAAAAATTGGGTTGTTGATTATTTAAAAAAAACATTTAGTTATTTACCAACTGTCAGAAAAGATAGTCGAAGGGAAAAACCTGTTTATACAATTTTATTGAGGGACAATACGAGAGTGATAATGGACGGAGTTGATAAATGCAATTCTGGAAACAAGTTTATTCCTGAAGGAGTTTTTCTTTCTGAAAAAAATATTGTTGGTTCTTTTTTAGGAGGATATTTTGATGGTGATGCTGAAGTTTCTTCAAACGACGTTTCTGTAACAACTAAGAGTGAGAAATTAGCAAATCAATTGTCTTATTTATTATTGCGTATCGGAATTTCTCCGACGATGAGAAAAAAAATTGTTGATAAAAAATTATTTTGGATTGTTCGGGTTTCAGGAGAAGACAGAAAAAATATTAATAAAATTAATTTTAAAATAAAAAATTTTGATTGTTCTATAAAAAATAGTGCTTATGGATATCCTGATAAAATTGTAAAAGAGTTAAGAAAATTATACAAAGAAAGTATTGGAGGCAATCGCGGAAGACAGAAAAAACTCGTCGGCAAATCTGAAAACAATATGGCTTATAGACATCTTACAAGAAATTCTTTTACAAATGTTATAAATTCTAAAACTCTTGACAAAATTGAACTGATTTTTTTAAAACAGGGGGTTATTTTTAGAGAAATAATTCTTAAACTAAAAGCAAATGATTTAACAAATGAATTATTAAAGGAGATTTACCCAGAACTTCCGTTTGCATTCAATTCTCTTTCAGAAGATTTAAATCTTTCAAAGTCCTCTATTAGTAATTATATTTTAAGAAATTTACCTGATAAAAAAAAGGATTTTTTAAGAGAGAAGATTATTGAGAATCTTGAATTAAGATTAAATAAAATTTTTTTGGCGTTGGAGATTATTCTGAAGATAAGGAACTTTAGTTGGGATATTGTTGAAAGTATTGAAATGATTAATTATGATGATTATGTTTATGATTTTGTTGTTCCTGAAGGACATTCCTTTATCGGCGGGAATATGCCGACATTGATGCATAATACGCAGTTGGCGTCGACGCTTGCTGTTAATGCCCAACTTCCAATTGAAAAAGGTGGTGCTTCTGGGAAGTGTGTTTTTGTTGATACAGAGGGAACATTTCGTCCTGCGAGAATTAAACAAATTGCTGAATCATTAGGAGCAAATCCTGAGAAAGTTTTGAAAAATATTTTAGTTGCGCGGGCTTTTAATTCAGACCATCAGATGCTTCTCCTGGAGAAAGTTACAGAGATGATAAAAAATGGTGAGCCAATCAAGATTATGATTATAGATTCATTGACTGCGCATTTTCGTGCAGAATATTCTGGTCGAGGGCAACTTGCAGATAGACAGCAGAAGCTTAATCGATATATGCATAACTTGATGAAACTTGCAGAGCAACATAATCTTGCTGTTTATGTAACAAATCAGGTGATGGCAAATCCCGCGCAAATGTTTGGGGATCCAACAACTGCAATCGGTGGGAACATTGTCGGGCACGCTTGTTTAACAGGAGATAGTTTAATTCAATTAGCAGACGGGAGCATAAAAGAAATTAAAGAAATGAATAAGGAAAAAATTATTTCAGGAAATTTTAAAAATCTTAATTTTGAGAATGTAGATTCTGAAATGAAATTTGTTAATCCAGATGTTGGGGCGATTTACGAGATAAGAACTACAAATCAGATAAAGTGTTCAGGGCTCCATAGATTTTTTAGTGTTGAAAATTTTTCTTTGATTGAAAAAGAAGCAAAAGATTTAGAAGAAGGTAATTTTGTTGCACAAATTGGCAGATTAGATTTTGAGGGGGAAGTACAAAGTTTGCCGTTGGTGAATTTGAAAAGAATAGGGAAAATTTCCAGAGAAGAAGGTAAATTGATTTCACAGAAACTTGAAAAAGAAAATATTTCGAGAAAAGAGATTTGTAAAAAAGTCGGCATTACTCCAAGGCAGTTTAGAAGAGTTTTGAATCAGTCCTATCCGACGAATATAGAGATTTTTGACACGCTAAAAAGTCATTTTGGAAATCAAATCTCATTGCAGGTTGTTCCTTTTTATACATATAAACATCAAAATATTATGATGCCTGAAATTTTGAATTCAGGACTCGCACAGATTTGCGGATATTTTATTGGCGACGGAAATTTTGAGCAAAGGGGTCTAAGATTTAGAGATGAAAGACAGGGTGTTCTTGGAGTTTATCAGAGATTGTTTAAAGAGATTTTTAATATTAAAGGGAATATTTTTAAGATGAAAAACAAAAATTGTTTTACTCTGAATATTAATTCAAAAGAGATTGCTGATTTTTTTAAATTGATTATTCCTGAAATTTTGAATTATGTTGCAAAATCAAAAAAAGAAGTTGTTGCTGGTTTTATCAGGGGTTTTACCGACGCTGAAGGGCATATTGACAAAAAAAGACCAAAAATAACAATTGCTCAAAAAGAAAAACAAATTTTAAGATATCTGCAATTATTCCTGCTGAGATTTGGAATCAGAAGTTTTTTGAGATTTGATGTTGGAGCAAAAAAAATTTCAAATCTTTCAATAAGAGACAGAAGTGTTAAGGATTATATGCAGATTGGTTTTAGTTCAATTGATAAGCAAAAACAATTATTGTTATGGAAAGATTATTTTGAAAAAACATATGATAAAGAGCTGATGCCGATTAAGAGAATTGATGTTTGGACCTTGCTGAAAGATGCTGAATTAAATCCAAGTTCAATAATTAAATCAAGAAATTCTGATTATAAATGGATTAACCGACGGGAATTGGAAAATTCTTTGAAAAATTTAATGAATGTCAGGATTAAGGACAGGCAGATTAAGCAGAAAATTGAATTTATTTTCAGGTTACTGAAGTCTGATTTTAGATTTGAAAAAATTAGAAAAATAAATATTGAAAAAAATATAAATGGAGAATTATTATTTGATTTTTCTGTTCCTGAAAAGGAGAATTATATCGCTGATGGATTTGTTGTTCATAATTCAACATACCGCCTATATCTCAGACGAGGAAAACAAGGAAGCCGTGTTGCAAAATTAATTGATTCTCCTAATTTGCCAGATAATGAAATTCAGTTCTGGGTGACTGATGCTGGTGTTTGTGACGGGTGAATTTTCTTATATGTTTTAAATAATATAAATAATTAAAAAAAAGATAAAATAAAATGGCTGATATAGATTGTGAATTCGGAAAGTATCTTTTTGAGGATTTATTGAAATCAACTGAAGGAGATTTCAGATGTGTAGGACAAGGAATTCGCTATGATGCTGATTACAACCCAACAGATTTTCCTGTTTGTAAGATGGGATAAAAACGATTGTGGATTTTATTTAAGAAAAGCGAAGGAAAAAGATTAAATTTTTAGATTAAGAAATTTCAATAACCAACCATTCTTTTTTGATAATCATCCCAAGGGATTTTTTCATTACCGACAACAACTTTCCCATTTTCACGATAAGGAATATTTTTTCCGATTAAATCTTTTTTAAGTTGTTCGAGCATTTTTTCCAGTTCCTGTTCTATTATTAATCTTTTTGGAGAAATTAATTCAGGAGTCACAAATTCTTTTTCTAGTCGTCCGAGGGGAAATTGATTTTTCGTTACAAAGCCACTTATTATTTTATAACCCAATTCACATAGTTGTTTTTCTGTTTGATTTTATTCTTTTTTCATTTTAGAATTTTATTATTCTTTTATTGTTTGTTCAATTTCTTTTAATATCTCTAAGATTATCGGAACCATGATTTCTGGGGCACTTGTGATTTTTATGTTTTTTAATAATCTTTGTTCATTATAAAAATTGATTAGTGGCTGTGTTTGTTTTTTGTATATTTCCAACCTTTCTTTTACTATTTGTTCATTGTCATCGGCTCTTTGGATTAATTCTCCTTCACACTTGTCGCATTTGCCTTCTTTTTTTGGGCTCATTGGAGGCATGCACACTCCTTCTCTATTAATATCAGCGATATTGTAAATGTCACCGCAATTTTTGCAAATTCTTCTTGCACATGCTTTTTCAATAAGAATACTTTCTGGGATAACAAGGTTTAATACAGCGTCTATGTTTGATAATTCCTGAAGAACTTTTGCCTGTTCAATTGTTCGTGGAAATCCGTCGAGGATAAATCTGTTTTTGCAGTCATCTTTTTGAATTCTTTGTGAAAGCATTTCAATTACAATTTCATCTGGAACAAGTTTTCCTGCATCCATAAAACTTTTTGCTTTTATTCCGATTTCTGTTTGATTATTATTCTTTGTGAAAGCATTTCAATTACTATTTTATCTGGAACAAGTTTTCCTGCATCCATAAAACTTTTTGCTTTTATTCCTATTTCTGTTTGATTATTTATATTCTCTCGTAGCAAGTCGCCTGTTGAAATATGCGGGGCGTTTCTAATTGGAGAAATTCTTTTTGAATAAGTTCCTTTTCCAGAACCAGGCGGACCTAAAAATATTTTTTTCATAAGTAAAAAAAATTTAATAGTTTAAAAGTTTTGTTGTGGAAATGTTTATAAAGAATAAATTTGTATTAGGATAATAAAAGATGGTGGCTGAAAATAAAAAATTAGTTTTATCGTTGATATTCTTAATTGGTTTTATTTTCTTAATTGGTTTTATTTTCGCTACGCATGATATTGCACCTTCTTCTTTTTCTGTTGATGAGAATATAAGCAATTTTTTTAACATCACTGTTAATAATACTGATGCAGGGCAGGAGGCAAATATAACTTCTGTTAATGTTACTTTGCCGTCAGGAGCGTCGTGTGTTTTTGTTGATGCAACAAATGGTTCAAGTGTTGGTTCAAATGGAACAGCAGTTGCAGATACTTTTGTTAATGATAGCAATGTTTTGAGTTGGACAAACACAACTGGTTATGTTATTAATGGAAGTGAATGGAAATATTTTTGGTTTAATGTAACTTGTGCAACACCAGGAACATATAATATAACTGTTACGACGACAAATGTGACAAGTTCTTATCCTTATTATCTTTCTTTTGAAATTAATGATACAACAGACCCTTCATCAATAGAATTTGTATCTCCAACAGAAAGCAATAATGCAAATCTTTCTCAATCTAACATTGCAATAAATGTAACTGCGGAAGATAATGGAGTTATTGATACAATTATAGCGAGATTGTTTAATTCCACAAGTGACCAAATAAACTCAAGCACCTCTTCAACTTCCCCCTTATTTATTAATTTTACAGGACTTTCTGATGGAGTTTATTATTTTAATGCTACTGTTAATGATACTTACGGAAATAGTAACAGCACATCAACAAGAACTCTAACTTTAGACACAACCTACCCTCTAATTGACTATGGAACAGGAACAGAAAATAATAATACTAATTTTTCAAGGAATTGGATTTTTGCTAATGTTTCTGTGACTGAAACAAATGAGAAAAATATCACTTTCTTGTTGTATAACTCAACAGGGCAAGTTAATTCAACAACTTATACAAATGGAACAAGAACAATTAACTGGACAAGTTTACCTGATGGAACATATACTTATAATGTGACAGTTATAGATATTGCAGAAAATTCAAACACAACATCAACAAGAACTCTAACTTTAGATATAACAAACCCAACTGCTTCGCCTTCTTGCATTCCTTCTTCTGTTTATGTTAATGATGTTGTTACCTGCACATGTGGTGGTCCTGATGGTGGTGGTTCTGGAATTAATAGTGCTTTAACTACTGCCCCTTCAACTCCGTCGACATCAAGTTCAGGAACATTTACTTATAGTTGTAGTGTAACTGATTATGCAGGAAATACTGCGAGTTCTCCTACTACCTATGTTGTTAATGCAGTAAGTTCTGGTGGTGGAAGTTCAACAACAAGTTTTTGGAAATCAACACATGCAATCAGCGACGAGGAATTTCAAAATAGTTATACAAAACAACTTTCAAAAACAGAAAGAATAAGAGTTAGTGTGAATAATGAATATCATTATGTTGGAGTTAGAGAATTAACAGAAACATCTGCAACTATTGAAATTACGAGTGAGCCAGTTCAGGTAAAGTTAGAAATTGGACAAGATGCAAAGTTTGATGTAACTGACGACGGATATTATGATATTTATGTTCTATTGAATTCAATTACTGGAGGGAAGGCAGAGATTACAATTAAAGAAATTAATGAAGAAATTCCAGAAGGTGAAAGTGTAGTTTCAACAACTGGTGAAGAGGTAACTCCAAAAGAAGGGGGAAATGTTGAAGCAAAAAGTTATAATTGGATTTATTGGATTGTTGGAATAATTATTGTTTTAATTGTTGTTTGGTTTGTTATATCCAAAAAAAGAAAAAATAAAGAATATTTTAATAAACCCCAGGAATATATTTCCACTTAACTTTCTTTTTGTATTCAATGTAATCAGCGTCGGCAGATAGATGTTTTTCTTCTGTGATTGTTCTGAGATGATAAATAAAACTCCATGCAGACATACTTAATATTGCTGGAATTGATGCAACTGGAATTATTGTGAGCCACCATGCGAGATTTTTTGAGATGTATGCAGGATGACGAATTATTGAATATGGAAAGCGTGTTACAATTCCACGATTTGTGAGATTAGAGCATCGTGTTCCAAGTGAGAGTGATGCTCCGACATAAATTAATAATAGAAAAATAATTATAATTCTGATTATTGTCGTGATTATTGGTGTTGAGAAGATTACATAATCATTTGCAAACCAGTCAATATAACCGACGAGAAAAGTGTTAAAAGGAGGGTAGCAGGCGAGTGTGACTGCCCAGCCCAAAAATGTTGGTTCTACTGAGCGGATTGTGTTTTTTAAAATTCCTGCTTCAAACATATAGCCGAGCGAAAACCATAAAGTATCGACGAGGAAAATTGTTGTTAATGCAAATGGGAATATTAAATTATTGAAACCATAAACTGAGAATAAAGATGAAATATTTAATTGAGAAAATTGATTCTTGAAAGAAAAATAATTATTAAAAAAGAAATTTAGCATTATTGGAATAAAAAATATTTTCACGACGACGAATAAGAAAGCAACTTTTTCCTGTTTTGTGATTTGCTTGAATTTTAATTTTATTGTTTTGAAAACTAATCTAAAAACTAATTCTCCTTTTGTTATTTTTATTTTTTCAAACGAGATAAAGAAATAATAGATAAACCCCAAAATTGTGTAAGTGACCGCGAGATAAAATAGCGTCGAATATGTTTCTTGTTTTAGAAAATTTTGATAATATGAAAATGATTTGTAAAAAAGAAAAACCAGCCAGATTAAAATTAAATTTAAAAAAAACCCTTGAAATCTTTTGATTTCTTTTTTAAACATATCAGAAAAATACGGGAGAGTTTATAAATTTGGTTTTTGTTTTTCTAAAATGGAAGCAAAATTAAAAATTTTCCAAACATTAAAAAATTTCATAGAGGTTATTTTTAATGGAAGCAAAATTAAAAATTTTCCAAACATTAAAAAATTTCATAGAGGTTATTTTTAATGGAAGCAAAATTAAAAATTTTCCAAACATTAAAAAATTTTATAGAGGTTATTTTTAATGGAAGATAAAAAAAATGCAGATATAGAGGTTATTTTTAATGGAAGCAAAATTAAAAATTTTCCAAACATTAAAAAATTTTATAGAGGTTATTTTTAATGGAAGATAAAAAAAATGCAGAAAAAGATTTTTCTACGTCGTCCGCCGAAGCTTCGTCGAACGATTGGATGATTGGCGATTTGCATATTCATTCGCGTTTTTCGAGGGCGTGTAGCACGTCTATAAATTTTGAAAATCTTGTAAAGTGGGCGAAGATTAAAGGATTAAATTTGTTGGGAACTGGAGATTTTACTCATCCAATTTGGTTTGAAGAAATTAAAAAATTAAATTCCAATAAAAAAGGGTTTTATTATCTCGGAGATTTTCCTTTTATTATTTCTGGTGAGATTAGTTTAATTTATACACAAGGGAAAGGAAGGAGAATTCATCTTGTTGTTTTAGTTCCTTCAATTGAAATTGCTGAAAAAATTAATTCTTATTTTGATACAAAAGGAAGGAGGGATTATGATGGACGCCCGATTTTCAAAATCTCGTGCGAAGAATTTGTCAGAGAGATGAGAAAAATATCGTCGGAGATTGAGATAATTCCTGCTCATATTTGGACGCCGTGGTTTGGAGTTTTTGGAAGCATGTCTGGTTTTGATTCTTTGAAAGAAGCATTTGGAAAAGAATTTGAAAATGTTCAT
>Ga0210050_1002657_pt1 | contig 16829 bp, 14 predicted proteins | sample CryGey132114_all_FD_185463 | JGI IMG/M metagenome (GOLD analysis project Ga0210050, IMG submission 185463) | Groundwater microbial communities from aquifer - Crystal Geyser CG22_combo_CG10-13_8/21/14_all (SPAdes) (version 2) | ecosystem: Environmental > Aquatic > Deep subsurface > Groundwater ...
AACGTCAAAGCATCGCTCGAACTTACACCTTGTTTCCGTCAAGTCGACAAGTAGCCGCGGATCCGACAAAACATGTTTGCGCCTTCACGCGCGGGTTAATTCCCTCAGGTGATGAGCATTGCATAGCGCATGCAGACAGTCCGTGTAGCAATAATAAGGTTTCCAGTGATCGTGACACAACACGCCTTTATAGTGAGTTAAAATCCCGGCGTGATCGGTGGCTTCGTTGCCACGCTTTTTATGCGCGAAAAAATATGTCCATGAGGCATTGGTTGCACAGTGCAGCCAATGTTTTTTACCATTGATATTGATCCCGGTTTCGTCCACATGCAGCAACGGCGAATTGGTCAGTTTCAACTTGGTGAGTGCTTCATAATCTGCCAGTTTATGGTAGGCGCTGAGATTAAAATTATAAATGGAACCCTCACTCAACGGGATCCCCAACTGCTCGGCAAAAAACTCTTGCACTCGATTATAAGGCAGTAATTGGTACTGTGACATGTAGACGGCATGAGCCTTGATAGTGTTTCCGTATTGGACGGATTTGCTGACGCCATCAGGAAAAGGCGCGACAAAACGCTGTCCATTTTCATCTTCTAAAACTTGTGCCTGATACTCTGTCACAATTCGAGATATATCAATATCAAAAAACTGGCGTTTTTCAAAACCGACTTCTTGATAGTGGTGCCCTTTGGGTAGCGAACGTCGGTCAACCTTTATGGTTTCAATTTTATCAGGTTCATCAACTGGTTTTAATGTCGTACCAACGTGACCGTTTTGACCGCCAGTTTTTTTAGTCGATTTTTTCCGCGTGTTTTTAGGAAGCTTAGTATCGGTTGATGGCGGCTTGCTGCTATTCTTACTACGCAGATTCAACAGGGCTTTGAAACAACGGCTTTAGAAATTGTCCAGTGAAAGATTTTTTTATTTTAGCGACATCTTGGGGGGAGCCCGTAGCAATAATTTCCCCTCCTTTGCTACCACCTTCAGGCCCCAGATCAATGATCCAATCTGCCGTCTTGATCACATCTAAATTATGTTCAATCACTATCACGGTATTTCCATGATCGCGTAGGCGATGTAATACTTTCAGCAGTTGCGCTATATCGTGAAAATGTAAGCCTGTGGTCGGTTCATCTAAAATATACAAGGTGTTGCCTGTATCGCGTTTGGCTAACTCTTTAGATAATTTTACTCTCTGGGCCTCTCCTCCCGAAAGAGTGGTCGCAGACTGGCCCAAAGTAATATATCCCAATCCGACATCCAATAGGGTTTGTAAGCGGCGTTTGATGGCTGGAATGTTTTGAAAAAACTCAGTTGCTTCTTCAACGGTCATATTAAGGACTTGTTGGATGGTTTTTCCCTTGTAATGAATATCCAAAGTTTCGCGATTATACCTAGCCCCCTTACAGAGATCACAAACTACATAGACATCAGGTAAGAAATGCATCTCTACCTTAATGAGTCCGTCTCCTTGGCAGGTTTCACAGCGTCCACCTTTGACATTAAAACTAAAACGACCGGGTTTATAGCCACGAGACCTGGCTTCTGGTGTCGCGGAAAATAGTTCGCGGATGGGGGTGAAAATTTGTGTATAGGTTGCTGGATTTGAACGAGGCGTTCTTCCTATAGGGCTTTGGTTGATATCAATACATTTATCAAAATGCCCTAAGCCTTCGATAGCTTGGCATTTGCCATAAGAACCCAAATGTGCACCATTGAGCGTATGGGCTGCCATGGGGAACAAGGTATGATTGATTAAGGTGGATTTACCCGAACCCGAAACACCCGTAATGCAGGTGAATAAACCCACAGGAATTTCAGCGGTGACATGAGAGAGATTATTGGCGCTGGCGTCAATGATGCGTAATAGCTTGTTGGGATCTGGTTGATGGCGTTTTTCAGGGATCTCAATACGCAGTTTTCGGGATAAATACTGACCAGTCATGGATTTTTTTGATTTTAAGATTTTGGAAAAATCACCTTCAGCCACAATTTCTCCGCCATGAATACCGGCACCAGGGCCAATATCAATAATATGATCGGCCATTCTCATGGCATCTTCATCATGTTCGACCACAATCACGGTATTGCCCATATCGCGGAGCCTGATCAAAGTTTTGAGGAGTCTTTCATTATCTCGTTGGTGTAGGCCAATAGAGGGTTCATCTAATACATACATTACGCCCACTAATCCAGCGCCAATTTGACTGGCTAAGCGTATGCGTTGTGCTTCGCCACCTGATAAGGTATCAGCGCTACGATTGAGGGTGAGATATTCCAACCCCACATTCACTAAAAAGCCCAAACGTTCATTGGTTTCTTTAAGGATTTTGGCGGCAATGGCTGCTTTATTGCCATCTAATTCGGCATGGGATAAGAACTCTAAACAATGTTCTATAGAGAATTGTGTCAGCTCAGGTAAGCTTTTATTTTGAATAAACACATTTCTGGCATGGATGTTCAATCTTGAACCATCGCATTCTGGACAAGGTTGTTTCATAAAGAGTTGAGCCAGTTCATCACGCACGGTGGGGGAATCTGTCTCCTTATAGCGCCTTTCAAAATTTGGAATGACGCCTTCAAAGGGATGGTTTTTGACGATTGAACTACCGCGATCATTATTATAACTAAAAGCAATGCTTTCTTTGCCTGTCCCATAGAGAATCTTGTTTTGGGTCGATTTTGGCAGTGAGTCCCAACTTTGTTTTAGATCAAATTGAAAATGTTTGGCAAGGCTTTTTAACATGGCCATGTAGAAAATATTGTTTTTATTCCAGCCCTTAATCGCACCGTCCAAAAGGGATCTTTGTGGTTCAAGGAGCACTCGTGATTCATCAATAAATTGAGTAACCCCCAAACCATCGCAACTTGGACAGGCACCAGCAGGATTATTAAATGAGAATATACGCGGTTCCATTTCGGGAATACTCTGATTGCATTCTGGACAGGCATAAAGTGCTGAAAACACCATATCCACATCAGAATCAGCATCGAGAGAAATCACTTTAACCAAGCCTTCTGAAAGCTGCAAGGTGGTTTCAAGGGATTCTGCAAGACGTACATCAATACCCGATCGGACCTTAATACGGTCAACGACCACTTCAATGGAATGTTTGACTTTGGCATCCAAAATGGGGATATTATCCAGCTCCATTAGAACGCCATTTAAACGTATTCTCACATAACCTTGGCCGCGTAATTTTTCAAAAAGATCTTTGTATTCACCTTTGCGGCCACGCACTAGCGGGGCCAAAATGGCGAGTTTGCGGCCCTCTTTGAGTGTTAAAATCTGATCTACCATCTGACTCACACTTTGTGCGATGAGTGGTAAATGATGAGTGGGGCAGCGAGGTTCGCCTGCTCTGGCAAACAGCAATCTCAAATAATCATAAATCTCAGTGACGGTGCCGACGGTTGAACGCGGGTTGTGCGAGGTGGATTTTTGTTCAATGGAAATCGCTGGTGAAAGTCCTTCAATATGATCAATATCGGGTTTTTCCATCAAAGATAAAAATTGTCTTGCATAAGAAGAAAGAGATTCCACGTAGCGACGTTGCCCTTCAGCATAGAGAGTATCGAATGCAAGTGAGGACTTACCACTGCCTGATAGCCCTGTTATCACAACAAGCTTGTCTCTAGGTATATTCACCGACAGATTTTTTAAATTGTGTGTTCTGGCACCGCGAATGCGTATTTCGTTCATAAAAAGAGATCTCTGTGAAGGATTTGAGCCTATTGGCCCCGCTTATTGTCTGAGGATTTAAGTGAGATATCAAGCCTGTTCTGTAGAGCCCACAAATGTAGGGGGGGAAAATATTTGTGGTACAACAAGCCATTTGACAATGGTATACTGCTTCCTTGAAGTATAGATCCAGATATGACTAATCTAATGCACGAAAAAAATTTCACAGCAACAGAAAAAAAAACTGCTATCTCTCTAGCAATGGTTTATGGTTTACGAATGTTTGGATTGTTTTTGGTTTTACCGGTACTTGCGGTGTATGCCGTCGATTATCCAGGGTATAGCCAAGCCGCCGTCGGATTAGCCATTGGTATTTATGGGCTAACCCAATCTGTGTTTCAAATTCCCCTTGGTTTTGCTTCCGACAGATTGGGCAGAAAGCCTGTGATTATCGGTGGGTTGTTATTGTTTGTGTTAGGGAGTTGGATAGCCTCCTCTGCCACCAGCATGAATGGACTCATCTTAGGTCGAGCCATACAGGGTTGTGGCGCCATTGCATCTGCGTTAATGGCTCTCGCTGCAGACATTTCCCGTGAAGAAAAATGCTCACAGGTGATGGCTATTCTAGGCATGAGCATTGGCGTTTCTTTTGTGCTTGCTTTAGTGGCTGGCCCATTCTTGGCAAGTCATTATCAACTATCGGGTTTGTTTTTGATCACCGGTGTCTTAGCCATTTTTGCCATTTTTGTGGTGCTGTTCGTTGTTCCTAATATCAAACAGCATGTGCATCAGCGTGATGTGCTGCCTGCATTGGATGAATTCAAGAAAATATTAAGTAATTGGCAATTAGTTCGTCTGGACTTTGGCATATTTACCTTACATTTTTTATTATCCGCAAGCTTTGTTCAGATCCCTTTATTGCTGGCAAATTCTGGCGTTGCTAAAGAGCATCAATCTTGGGTTTATCTACCAGTAATGGTCGTTTCTTTTTTGGCGATGCTTCCCGGTATTATTGTGGCGGAAAAGAAAAAGAAGCACACCAAAGTGATGTTAGCGGCCTTATTATTTGTCTTTTTAGCACAATTCACATGGTTTTTTGCACAGTCCAAACTTTGGGTGATTGCGGGACTTTTCTGTTTTTTTGTGGGATTCAATATATTGGAGGCTATGTTGCCCTCTATGATTTCCCGTTTTTCGCCTGTTGCAGGTAAAGGAACGGCAATGGGCGTGTATTCTACCAGCCAATTTATGGGCTCTTTCTTGGGGGGAACCTCCGCAGGATTCTTAGGCAGTTATTTTGGTGGACACAGTATTTTTATCGCGGGCATGGGGATTGTACTTTTTTGGATGTGGTTCCATTCTGGGCAGAAAAATCCACCTCAGATGGCAAATTTAAGTATCGAACTCAGTGATAATCAGCCTGTACAATCACAACAAATAAACCATTTGCTCAGTCAAATGGGGATTTGTGAGGCTTTACATGTACCTGATGAAAATAGGCTTTATCTACGATATGATTCGGGTCAGATCGATGCCTCAAAAGCGATGGAATATTTAAAAAACGATTTTCAATTAGCAACAAACAATAATTAATTGCAACTCTTTCTATATTTTAAGATAGAATAGGCATAGTTTAATCAATAGATATCACTCTGATAACAGCGCGAACTGATTATCAGAGAGGATGAGTAAGACAATAAGATAATCTTTGGAGGCGAAAATGGCTGGTGTTAATAAAGTAATACTCATTGGAAATTTAGGTAAAGATCCTGAAGTGCGCTACATGCCGAATGGTACAGCCGTTGCAAATATCACCTTGGCCACCAGTGAATCCTGGAAAGATAAGCAAACCGGCGAAAATAAAGAAATCACGGAATGGCATCGAGTGACCTTTTTCAGACGTTTAGCTGAAATTGCTGGCGAATACTTGAGAAAAGGTTCCAAAGTCTATGTGGAAGGAAAATTACAAACCAGAAAATGGACAGATCAGGCAGGTGTCGATCGTTATTCAACAGATATTATTGCTGATCAATTACAAATGTTAGATAGCAAAGGTGGCGCATCCTCTTCTGCTAATTCACCCCAGCAAAATGCTTATCAACCGAATAATTCCCAGCAATCAAACTATTCCAAGCCAGCGAATTCGGCGCCTCAGCAACAACCCTATAACCAGCAGGGTAACTCTTTCCCACAAGATACCTCACAAAACAATATGGATGATGGTTTCTTAGATGAAGATATACCTTTTTAATTTGTAGAATAGATAGCAAACGATGAAATCAAGCCACTGTAAATAGTGGCTTTTTTTTGTTAAGTAAGAGTATAAATTAATATTTTTGTGAGCTAGATAACGTAAAATTGTAACAAATAGGGATATGATGGATAACTCTAGGTTAAAATAAGCATCAAATAATATGCTCATAGCTTATTGCGAAGTTAGAGTACGTTTAACCGATAAAATTTTGCAAAAGCGAGAAAACAGTGAAATTCTACCCATTTAGTCTAGTTTTGATCTTTTGTTGTGTATTTTCTTGGGGTACAGCGCTGAGCGCTGAGCCAAAGTCTGCACCCAGTGATCCCAGAGGTAACTTGACCCAACAAAGTGATGAGATCAAAGAGCAGCTCATCCAGTTAAATCGAGACTTATTCTTATTGGAGGAAGATTTATTACAACCTGCATCCACTCGTGTCGCTGTCTATCTTTCCATGGACGATGGTAGCTTATTTGATTTGGAAAGCATTAAACTGAAAATAGATAACAAGTTTGTCAGCAGTTTTTTGTACACAGATAAAGATTTACAATCGTTAAAACGAGGAGCGATTCAGCCTTTATTTCAAGGAAATTTTGCATCGGGAGAACATGAAGTTGTGGTATTTGTGACAGGAGTTGGTCCACACCAAAGAGCCTATAAAAAAGCAGTAAATCTTAAATTCAATAAAGAACAGGGTGAGAAGGCCTTAAAGATTCAATTAGTGGATGATGTTACATCACAACAACCGCAATTATCGATTAAAACTTGGAACTAATTATTTAAATGAAAGTTTTAATGCTATTAATGTTTTGTTGTTTTCCTATGCCAATATTGGCTGCGCAAAAAGACGCGAGCATTGATCCGGCAGTTAACCCCAATAACACATCCATTTCTTCGGTTAAAACCATTGAAAACCTACATTGGGGGGAGGTGCTATTTTATGCCTTTAAAGATGAAAAATATCAGGCCCTTATTCATTTAGAAGCCAGAGCAAAACAAAACAACTTACAACCTCATCAACAGCAAGCCCAAATATTTGCAGCTGCATTATTATTAGATCTTGGTTTGCCAAGCGTGGCGGAAAAACGCATACAACAGATCCCACCTTTATTGTTATCGAATGCACTTCATTCACAATTAGCCTTGGCAATGGCACGAGTCTTTTTTGCTCATCAAGATTATAGTGCTGCGAAATCCTGGTTGAATCAAGCGAAGGACAGCGAATTAAATTTTTCTGATCGACAAATCAAGGGGCTTCTACAAGCCAAGCTCTATTTTAATAAAGCTCAATATTATCAAGCAGCTGAGTTGTTAACTAAAATTCATGATAAGGGTAATCTACGCCATTATGCCGAATATAATAATGGATTAACCCTGCTTTATTTCAACGATAAAAAATCTCATATTGAAGGTAAGCAACTGTTACAGAAAGTGGCCGATCTAGAACCCGATGATCAAGAGCAATATGCCTTAAAAGATCAAGCTAAGTTAGCATTGGGTTTGGAGGCATTGAAGCGGGGAGAAGCCTTTGAAGCCAGAGAACATTTATTAGGCATACGACAACAAGGTTTAGTGAGTAACGATGCGATCTTGGCATTGGGCTGGAGTTTTTCAGAAGCAAAATTCTATGAAAAAGCGTTGGGTTATTGGGATATTTTATTTAAACAGGATGATATCCTCGATCCAAGAATTCAGGAGTCTTGGCTGGCTGTGCCTTACGCACATCAACAGCTTGGTGACTTACAAGGCGCAATGGATGGCTATCTTGACGCAAGATCAAAGCAACAACAGGCACAGAAATTATTGCAACAGAAGTTGCAGCAACAAGATTGGCGAGAGTTATTAGTGCAGTCGCCAAAAGAAGGCACCAGTAGTTTCCAACAACAACTCATGGCTAATCCTAATTTTTATAACTGGTGGCAGCGTTGGCAAGATATTCATCATTGGCAACAACGTTTAGATCGACTCGCGCAATCTATTCCAACTTTAAACATGATGCTTGAAAATAACAAGGTTCAATATTTGGAGAAGTTAAAGAAGGTTGAAATATTTCTACAGGAAAATTCTCCACAGGATTTTCAACAAAAATATCAAGACTTGAATAACTTGTTCCAACAGCAAAAAGTATTGGAAATTGCGGATAAAATATTACCAGAGCAGCAAAGCAAGTTATGGCATAAAATATTAGAAACAAAATCCTTTATAGATAACCATCCAGATGACGTAAACCAAGATCAAAAACAAAAATTTAAATTACTGCAAGGAATTTTTAAATGGAAAATACAAAGGCAGCAACAAGAAAATTTGTGGCTGTCAGATAACAGTTTAATGCATTTAAAAATCCAGTTAGATCAATTTAATCAAACTACGCAACAAGTAAATAAAACAGTCATTAATACACAAAATAATCCTTATCAAATTCAGCAGCTAGAAATAGAAAAATTACACAATCAATTGCTGCAACTTTCTCAAAAGATTCAAACTTTAAAATCTGCACTTGAAGAGCAAATGGAGAAAGAATATCTAGGTATCATTGACGAGAAAATACTGGCATTAACACAACTTGGTAAGCAAGCTGATTTAGCTATTGCTCGATTAACTTTTTCATCAGTGAATACGAATAGCAAAGATTTTAAAAAAAGTGAAATGAAAATAAGTGAGGGCGAAAATGAATAGCGCCTTCAAAATCTTGTGTATTCTCTGCATATTACAAGTGGTGGGTTGCGCTCAGAAACCCGTTGAAAAAACGCCTGCTTTATCAGAAGCTAGTTTACAGGATTTGGCATTCACACCAAACGTGTTACCTTCCACGCAACTCCCTCAACCCAGTTTAGAGACTGCCAAATCCAATTATTTAAGGTTACTCGCTGAAAACAAAAAAGAGCAAGTACAAGTCGAGTCTTTACAACGATTGGCCGAAATAGAGGCAATGCAAGCAGAAGTTGCATTGGATGATAATGAACCTCAAGTGATGCAAAGTCATTTGCAGCAGTCGGCACAGTATTATCAAATCATACTTGAGAAATACTCACAAGGGGTTGAGCAGGATAAAGTGCGCTATCAACTTGCCAGAATCATGGACTTACAGGGAGAGAAAACCTCCTCATTGCAACTGCTGCAACAGTTGAATCAGCTTAAGAGCGAAAATATGGAGCAGCTAGAAGCGCAGTTTCGTTTGGCTGAAAATGCCTTTAGCAAGAAAAACTATCCTGATGCGCTTAAGCTCTATAGCAAAGTGTTAGCACATCCCAATGACCCAGAAAAACGGCTGTTCAATAATTTTTTTCAAACAGCCTTATTTAAAAGAGGTTGGACCTATTTTAAACGACAAAATTATGCGCAAGCTTTAGATGATTTTATGCATTTGATGGATGAACTCGATTCATTCGCTTTACAGAGAAATCAAGTTCAGCAAAATTTACTTAGTGAAACTATTAGAGTGAGTGCCTTAACAGTTTCATACATAGAAGGCGCTAAAACATTATCTGATTATTTTTTCAAACATGAGCATAGAACCTATGAGTCAGAAGTGTATCAAGGTTTAGCCGATCTGTATTTATCACAAAAAAGAATTCAAGACTCGGCCAATACTTACTTCACATTTATAAGCTTCAATCCACAGCATTTACTAGCTCCAGATTTTGAACATAAGGGTATAGCAATTTTAGCAAACTCAAACTTTTTGGATTTGGAATTGATTGCTAAACAACAATTTGTAGAGCATTATGCAACAGGCGCAAAATATTGGATAGAAACGGGACGAGTTCGCGATGAAAAGGTCTCAAAATGGCTTTATGATAATCTCAGCGATCTAATGAGTTACTATCATGCCTTGGCTCAAAAAAATAAAAAATCTGAGGATTATTTATTCGCTGCTAAATGGTATCGAATTTTTATTATGAGCTTCCCAGAGCATAAAACAGTCTTAGATAAACGTTGGCTGTTGGCTGAAATTTTAAACGATGCTGGAGCTATTTTGCAATCTTTAGATCAATATTTTATTTTAGCCTATCAAGAAAATTCTTTGAGCCTAGAGCAACAGCAAAAAGCAGGTTATCGTGTGGTTTTAGCGAGACAGTATTTATTGCAAAATGAAAAAAATGATCAAGTTAAATATGAATTAAAAAATGCAAAAAAACAAAAAAACAGAAAAATAAATACTCCTCCAGAAATTGTTAAATTGAGAGCTGATCTTATCAATGATGCTATAAAGTATGTTGATAAATTTAGCGGTTTTCCCTTAGTGCCTGAAGTTCTAGCGCAAACGATTGAACTTGAGCTTGAGATTGATGCTATTGCCAAAGCGGTGCAATTTTCTCATCAATTACTCAGCACTGCACACGCACAACCACTGGCATTGAAACGTGCACGTGAAGTTATCGCGAATGGTGAATTTGATTTGGGCCATTTTGCAAAAGCTGAAGTTGCTTTGAATCAAATTATTAGCAAAGATAGTTATCCTGCTGATCGGTTGAATATTTTACATGAGCGCAGAGCAAAATCTATTTATAAACAAGCTGAAATAGCGAAACTAAATCGACAACCACAAAAAGCTGTAGATCATTTTTTGCGCTTGGGTGAGGTTGAACCCACTTCAAAAATTCGCGCTCATGCAGAATTCGATGCCTCAAATATTCTCTTGGAACAGCAGGATTACTCTCAGGCTATCCAGGTTTTAAAGCCATTTGTGAAAAGATTTCCCAACAGTCCACTCACTTCAAATATTCCTGCCAAACTTATTGTTGCCTACGAGGCAACCGAGGATTGGCGTGGCGCTGCCAAACAATATTTACTGCTGGCAAATCGAGAAAGTGACGATAAAGAGTCTGCTCGTAGCGCTCTATGGCAAGCTGCAACTAGCTTTGATAAGCTCAATACACAGGAAGATAAAAACCAATCCATCAATCTTTGGAAGCGTTATATCAATCAATATCCCACTCCCATTGATTTCGCTTTGGAAGCCAGAAATAATCTGGTCACGAACTATGGTGAATTAAATATTAAGTGGAAACAGGATTTTTGGCGTCGGAAAATTATTCAGGAAGTTGATCATCATCAATTACAAGATCTGCGTTCAAAAACTCTTGCAGCCAATGCTTTGGATAGTTTAGCCAATGATGCATTTGAAAAATTTAAACAAATAAAACTCAACCAACCCTTAGCCAAATCACTGAAGAATAAACGTAAACATCTTAAGCTGAGTTTACAACAATTCTCCAAACTCATTGATTATAAAATTCAGTCTTTTGCAACAGAAGCCGGATTCAAAATGGGGGATGCTTATCGTTTATTAGCGGACTCTATTTTTCATTCAGAAAGACCCAAAGGCATGAGTGATTTAGAAAAGGAAGAATACGATACCTTATTAGAAGAAAAAGTATTCCCATTTGAAGATGAGGCGATTGTGGCTTTTGAGTCCAATGCTTCACTGACTCAACAGGGAATTTGGGATACATGGATTGAAAAAAGCTTGCAACAGTTAAATAAACTACTCCCGGTGAGATATAACAAACCTGAGGTGATAGATGACTACATTAAAAATCCTTAGACTGATTATTTCTCTCTTTATGCTGACGCTACTAGCCTCATGTAGCCTCATAACAACCAACAAAGATGATTCTACTCGTACAAAAACTGAAGTGAAAACTGCTGAACCATTGGATAGTGAAACGCCAGTTGCTGTGGAAAAAATCAACTGGCCAGCAGCAGCGCTGGAGCAGTTTCTTCAGGGAAATGAACTGAGAAGCCGTGATGCAAAGATGGCCATACAGCATTTCCAGCGAGCGATTGATATAGCACCAACCATGGGATCCGCCTACTATAATTTGATGCATTTATTATTGGATCAAAAGGACTATACGCAACTAGAGGAGTTGGATAAAATGCTTGAAAGCGCGCAACTCAAGTCAGCGCCTTTGTTCAATCTGTTGGCTGTTGCCCAAAGAGAGCAAGGTCACTTTCAACAGGCTGAAGCCTATTATATGAAAGCACTTTTAGCGGATCCAAACCATCTGGCTTCATTGGCGAATATGGCGATTTTACAGGATATTTACTTACGCCAATTAGCATTAGCAAAACATTATTATGAACAATACCAAACTCAGTTAGCCATTCAACAAAAAGAAGATAAGCGAGTTAAAAACTGGTTAATTGATCTACAGCAGCGGCTGAATAAAGAGCAAGCGAAATAGAGGATGAATTGAAAATGAAAATAACCATAAGTCTATTTATTATGCTAATTTGTCTCCAGAGCACGGCCCAAGCTGAAACGGTTCAGGTAAAAACTCAAGGCCTTATTGCAGAGAAAGCTACAGAGAAAGCTACAAAAACAGTTGAGGCAACACCAAGTGTTCCTAAATCAAAAGATAACAAAAAAAGTTTAAAAAACAACCGTAACAACATTCATTCTACTATGCTAGGCATGAGTGTGACGGGAAATAGTGAATCGCCAAGAATGTTAACCATTGTTCCATGGCGGAGTGCAGAAAAACAAAGTCAATCCGCCAATATTTCGCCTGTTTGGCAGCCTCACTTGGGATTATTAGATCCAGACTCCTATGGTCGAGAAGTGAGGCAGTTTTTAGACAATAAAAATAATTCGCATGAAAAGAATGCGAACTAGATATCAGATGAGCTAATAAGATTTCTTTATAATTCTAAAAAGTAATTTGTGAAAAGTAATTGATAAAAACGCGTGTTAGAACTATTACATTGAGATTTTTCAATAAATTTAGTGCTGACATAACTTAAGATATGATTAAAATTGAGGTTAAGTATGATCCCACAACTCCTAGCATCTGCCGCTGATTCATTAGCTACAGCAACGGTTTTAACGTCCTCGCCAGATGAAGGGATGTGGAATAACATTACTCGATTTATGCAGGAAGGTGGCACCTTTATGTATATTATCTTAATAGTATTTATCATTGGATTAGCTATTACCATTGAACGCTTTGTATTCTTAACTCGAGTGAAGTCTCGTAACAAAGTTGTTTGGCAACAGATTTTGCCGATGTTACAACAGGGCAATTTTGCTAAAGCGGAAGAAGTCACTCAATCAGCGAATGCTGATATTGGTCGAATTTTGGCCTATGGCATGGATCAATCAAACCAAGGAAAACGCCATGACGATATCGAATTAGCCATGGAAGAAGGTTTAATGGAAATTATTCCTCAATTGGAAAAAAGGACGCCTTATCTGGCTACATTTGCCAATATAGCGACTTTGCTCGGACTATTAGGCACCATTATGGGATTGATAAGTGCATTTACTGCTGTTGCTAATGTGGATCCTGCGGAGAAAGCGAATCTACTTTCTGCCAGTATTTCTGTCGCCATGAATACCACAGCATTTGGACTGATGGCCGCCATTCCTTTGTTATTGGCTTTTAGTTTTTTGCAAACCAAAACCACAGAAATTGTGGATAGTTTAGAAATGGTATCGGTTAAATTTATTAATCTGCTAAGAAAACGTCAGATCCAGCTTGAGAAAATGAAAAAAAACGCAGCCGCTAAATCTCAAGAAAAAGCCTAATTATGTTTTACAAACGTATCCGTCGCAGTAAAGCACTGCATACAGAATTGAACATCACTGCCTTTATGAATTTAATGGTGGTGTTGGTGCCATTTTTATTAATTACGGCGGTGTTTTCTCAGGTTTCTATTTTAAAGCTCAATTTACCTGGTAGTAAAACCACAGAAGAAACGCCTAAAGATCCACCGATGCAATTGGAAGTAATTTTACGTTCGGATCGCCTAGTGTTAGCTGAGTCTCAAAGTGGCGTGATTGCTGAATATCCTTATACAGCGCTGCAATCAAATTTTTCTGTACCAGACTCTTCTGTACAAGACTTAGCATCAACCCCTGTAGCAGATCAGAATAATGCTGTCGATCAAACAGATTCAGATCCTATAGCTTATAATGCCTTCAATGCGCTGAATTTAAAGTTACAGCAACTGAAAGCACGCGCTAACGAAGCCACCACTATTAGTATTTTAGCGGAGCCAGATACTCCGTATGATCTGATTATTCAAACCATGGATGCTGTTCGGTTAATTCCACCTGCTGTTGGTTCGGAGGAATTATCCGGTGAATTATTCCCTGATGTCTCTCTTGGCAGTGCGCCTATGGATGATGTTTCTGGTGCTGCATCTGCTGCAACCAACCCATCTGAACAGGGAAGCGCGCCATGAAAAAATCAATGCGTGCAGTGCGCATGGAACGCCACCACAAAAGAAACTCAGGGGCCTCGCTCAGTTTAGTCTCTTTAATGGATATATTTACCATTTTGGTATTTTTTCTATTGGTGAATTCATCTGGTGTTCAACAATTACCTAGTTCTAAATCAGTCAAATTACCGGAGTCACAGTCACAAGAATTACCCCGAGAAAATCTGATTATTATGGTGAGTGCGACAGATATTTTAGTTCAAGGACAAAAGGTGGCTGATGTTGCTGAAGTGATGCAATCATCTGAAACTCAAATTGAAGCACTAAAGAAAAATTTAATGCTTCAGTCAGCTAAACTCTGGGATCAAAAGCAATTGACCACAGACGAAGGTGCAGAGATTACCCTTCTTGCCGATAAAAAGATCCCTTATGCATTGTTGCGTAAGATCATGCATACGCTGACAGATACCCCTTTTAAGAAGATTTCATTGGCGGTGAATAAAAAAACCAAGGAGAAGCATCCATGAGATGGTTGGTCATTGAACCACAACTTCCTTGGGATGCTGATGGTTCACAACAAAAAAATTATTGGTTATTATTATTCAGTTTACTGGGTTTCGGTACTATTTTTTCTTGGATGGTTTCTCAAGCCGTTCTTCCAGAGAAAACACTCAGAACTAAAGCAGAAATCTCAGAACGTTTTGTTAAATTAGTTTTAGAACAAAAAAAGAAAATCGTCACGCCTTCACCACCAAAGCCACAAGAAATGAAGAAAGTGTCGGAGAAAAAAACTGAAAAAGTTAAACCCAAAGAAGTTGAAAAAGAGCTAAAACCTGTTATTAAAAAAAATAAAAAAGTGATTGAAATTACACCTAAAGGAAACCGCAAAGATGCTATTGAAAAAGCCAAACAACATCTAGCGGTATTTGATGCATTGGCAGATCTCAGAGAATCCACGGCGAGCCAAAAAATATTAGATCAAAAAAATCTTAGCCAAAATGTGGCAAAAGCCAAAACCATTGATCGACAAATTTTTAATAATCAGGCAAAAGCCAGTAGTGGTGGTGTCAATCTGACCAAAGCCAGTCATAATATTGGAGGGCTTGGGCTTGAAGGGGATGGAAGTCGTCAGGTGTCCAGTAATTTAGCGCAGAAGATGACGCAACAGATTACCGGTGCTAGAGCCAATGGCAAAGCTCTAAGACCCTCAGATAATATTGAAAAGTTCATGGATAATAATAAGAGCTCATTTTTTACGCTCTATAATCGTGCTTTAAGAAAACAACCGGATATGCAAGGCGATGTAATTTTCAGGATCACTATTCAGCCGAATGGAACTGTTTCTGATGTGGTGATTGTTTCAAGCCAATTAAATAATCCTGAGTTGGAAAAGAAGATTCTGACCAAAATTCGAACCATCCAATTTGGAGCGATGAATGTTGAAACATGGCATGATAATTATAGAATTAGTTTCATCCCCACCTGAGGACGTAAAAATCCGTAAAACACTTTCATTAGAATTCATATTCAGTGTACTGGTGCTGATGTTTGTGATGAGTACCAATGTATCTGCGCAATGGTTTGATCATAGTTTTGCAGTCATGGGAACAGAGGTTAGAATCAGATTTTGGTTGGAAGATCCCGCTCAAGGTGACATTGCGCAACAAGCGGTTGTCGATGAGATGCAGCGCATTGATAATACCATGAGTCCCTATATTGAAAGCTCCCTGCTTTATCAGATTAATCAGCAAGCGGCACTCAAACCTTTTAAATTGAGTCGCGAGCTTTATCAGCTGATCGAAAAATCTATAGAGATTTCTCATTTAACTCAAGGCGTTTTCGACATCACTTTTTCAAGCGTCGGTTATATGTATGACTATCGGTTAAAACAAAAACCCACAGCGCAACAGCTCAAAAATAATCTTTCATTAATCAATTATCATTTGATTGAATTAGATCCTGAAACACACAGTATTTTTTTAAAAAAGAAAGGTGTGCGTATTGATTTAGGTGGGATAGCAAAAGGCTATGCTGTGGACAATTGTATTTCAATACTCAAAAGATTTGGCGCAAAAGATGCCTCAGTTACTGCTGGTGGTGATACCTTTGTTTTAGGTGATAACCAAGGAAAATTGTGGCGAGTAGGGATAAAACATCCGCGAGCCGAATCCAAGCTGGTCACTGTATTACCTTTGGAAAATAGCGCCATATCTACCTCGGGCGATTATGAGCGTTTCTTTATTGAGAATGGCAAACGCTATCATCATATTCTCAATCCCAAAACAGGTAAATCAGCCTCTGAAGTTGAGTCTGTCACTATTCTTGCTGATACCAGTACCTTTGCGGATGCATTGTCTACCAGTGTTTTTATTTTAGGTGTGCAAAAAGGTTTGGCATTAGCGGATTCTCTACCACAGGTTTCTGCCATTATCGTGGATAAAAATGGCAAGATATTTTATTCATCTGATTTGGTGGTTCCTTAATAATGTTATTTCCCAATCTACAGCCGCTACAGTTCTTATTATTCCTTGTGCTTGCCTAGGTTAGACAATCTGGGGTAGATTGTCTAAAAAATAAATGGGTGTCCAAAGATGCGCAAAGATGCGTAATCAGTCAGCAATGATAATCCGTTTTCTGAGTTAGTCTTTCGAACCATAAAGTACCGACCAGAATATCCCGAAAAATGTTTTGCTGATTTAAGTGCTGCTCGTGATTGGGTTAAA
>Ga0210050_1002660_pt1 | contig 16819 bp, 15 predicted proteins | sample CryGey132114_all_FD_185463 | JGI IMG/M metagenome (GOLD analysis project Ga0210050, IMG submission 185463) | Groundwater microbial communities from aquifer - Crystal Geyser CG22_combo_CG10-13_8/21/14_all (SPAdes) (version 2) | ecosystem: Environmental > Aquatic > Deep subsurface > Groundwater ...
CTTATACTGCCCTAGTGTTTATTTTGGCACTTATCTTTATTGAAGCAGCATTCAGTCTTTTTTCTAAAACAGGCTTTAGCGGATTTTTACAAAACTTTTCCTATCCATTTGTCTTAAAATACCTTGTGGCCAAGTTATTAGGTGGCTTGGTTTACGGTCTTTTTATGGCATTTATTTTAAAACGAAGGGCTAAAAAGAGGTCCCATTAAAATCATTTAGAATTGAAAACGCCTTTTTAAAGCTATCCGAGGCGGGTTAACAAACACAGTATATTTCAACCCGTCTTGGCTAGGATTTGTTACTTGCAATGTTTTATTACTCTACTTCGGTATTAAATTCTAAATAGGTGTTAGTTTTCATTATGTCGATTTTAAAATCACCTTTTGAATCTTTCGTGATAATTACACTATCAAATCCTAGTTTATCCAATTTTTCTGTTGTCGCAAGTTCTCCTTCTTTTAATTGCAAAACTCTTCGTAATAACCAGTCTGACAATGACTTATTTGGATTTGTCATTAGTGCTTTTGAATTTTCTTGACAGACTTTAGCACTAAACACTTCACCTGTTGGAATTTGTAAATTAAAATCTTCGTCTCTTGTTGGGAAAAAGGCGGGATATTTTTTATGAAGTTCGGCAGGAATAGGTATGTAAACTTCACCAAAATTTCTTTTTCGACCATTGGCATTCCATTGATTCAATCCACTTCTTTCAAAGACAAATTTCTGTTTATTTTTAATACCATAGAGAGGTAAGACAACATAATTTACTCCTTTTATAAGTTTATCTGTTGCCGGTTTTAAATCTTTGTTTTCAAATAATTCAAGTAGTAAATTATAAGGATTTTCAATTATATCAATTGGTAAACGAAAAGCATTTTGAGGAATTATAAATTTTCTAAATAATGTACTTTTAGAATAATTAAAAGAGTAGGAATTATTTCCATCCTCAAATTGTAAGCTTGCATTATTTTCCTTTATGGAATGAATATTTGAAACATCGATGATATTATAATCTGTTTCATATAGCAGTAATTCTTTTTCTTTTCTAGCGACAATATGGTAAAGAGAATCATTTATATCATAAAGACGATTTGCTAAATTTATACGATCATTTCTGAATTCACCTAATTTAATGGCTAATTCTTTCCCTTTAAAATCTTTTAAAACTCTAGATAATGAATTAAATTCTGCAACTTTTTCTGTGCTACTGTTATTTGAACAAACAAATGTTTTTAAACCAATTCCTATGGAATTATAGTTTGCATCAAATGCTGTATCTGAACGTGATAAATTACCTGCATCAAAACTTCTACAAAATATATTTTCAGCAACTCTATAATTAACAAAAGGAATGGCGCTTTCACTGAAAAGAAAGGTTAGAAACTGATTTTTTTCAAGAGCTATTTCCCACTATTCATTTCAATCTTTTTTGGAGAAGAAAAATCGCCAAAAAAGGATTTCCACTTCTATCGGGGGCTAGGGCTATCCGTTTTCTATGAAATCATAGATGAAATCATTAATTTGTTCGCTTTCTTCATCAAATTTTAAAACAATTCTTGATGATATTTTTTCAACCCAATTATCAATTTCAGTAAATGATACAAAATTATTTAAAAATATTAAGCGTTCATTCTTGACATTAAATTCATCAAAAAAAACAACAATTTCTTCTTTGAAATTGTCATAATAATTCCCTTCAGTTTTATTCAAACTGTTTTCTAAATAAATTATTTTCTCTTCAAAAGTTAGCATATGTCTTTTGATAAATGATATTCTTTTGTTTCTTTTGATTTTATTATTCTTTCTTCAAATTTTAAGTTATTTGTTGGATTTTCAATAGTTAAGAAAGTTGGTAAATCATTCATATTTAAAACCAAAGTAACAATGTAATCGTTTTTATATTCAGAAGCCATTAAAAATTCTTTTTCAGTCAATCTAAATCTTCCTTTTTTCTCTCTAATTCCTTTAACTTCGGCTAAATAAGAATTTTCATTAACGTTAATTTGAAAATCATAACCATCACCATATAATCTAGCATCTTCTAAAATTCCATTATTAAAAGATGAAATTTTATTGAAATTATTCATAAAATAGAGTTCTGCTTCTAATCCAGTTTCTTGAAGTTTTTTAAATCTTGATTTTACAATTGGTTCAACTTCAACTAATAACTCTTTTATTTTATAATTTTCTTTCAAATATAATTTAACAATATCAGAATATCCTTTTACATTTTCATTTCCAAATAAACTATCTATTAAATATTTTCTATGAATGTAAGCATCGCCTTTTTGCCACCAACCTTTTCTTCCATTATTTGGAAAAAAGGGGTCAAATAAATCCATTCTATTTTTTACAACACTTCCTGTTTCAACTATTCCAATCTCAACAAAATAATTGAAGAAATTAGTTTTCGTTGTAAAACCAAATTCTTTTATAAATGCATTATCAAATTTAGACAATCCGTATCCAAGTAAGTTTAGAATTTCATAATTTTCGTGTTTATTTCCTTTTTGTTCCATAAATTAAGCAACAAAATTGAATTTAAAATAATTTTCAACTTGATTAGGATCAAAAGCTACAATAAAAATACGCTCTCTATTTTGTGGTATATTTGCGTGTTTCATTGAATTTAAAACCTTAGTAAAAACTTTATACCCTAATTTTTGTTCTAAAATCTCAACTAATACTTTAAAGGTTTTTCCTTCATCGTGAGATACTAAATTTTTGACATTTTCTAAAAAAACAACTTTTGGTTTATGTTTTTCAATAATTTGCTCAATATCAAAGAATAAAGTTCCTCTTGTGTCCGAAAATCCCTTTCTATATCCAGCAATTGAAAAAGGTTGACAAGGAAATCCAGCACATAAAATATCAAATTCTTGAGGAATGTATTGTTTTATCCTTTCTTTTGTAATATCTCCAAATGGTACTTCACCAAAATTTGCTTGATATGTTTTTTGTGCATTTATTTCTAACTCACTTGTAAAGACACATTTACCTCCAACATTTTGCAGTGCTAAACGAAATCCACCAATCCCTGCAAATAAATCTATAAACTTAAACGTATAGTTTTCAGGAGTTGGAAATGGTACATTTTCTACTTCAAAAAGAAGCTGTTGCAAAGCATCTTCGGCAACAATTGAGATGTTTTCCTCAGAAATTTTATATTCAACAAAGTTCACAAGAACTTTCAAAGCATCATCTTTATAATGTTTAGAAGCTCCATTATGATAATTGTGTAAATAATGAGTAATTAAAGCCTTATCATTTGGTTCAATAAGTTTTATTTTATATTTTTTACCATCAAATTCCTCAATACTTACTTTTTGTTTTACATCTATCAATTTGTCTGTTATTTTGTTATTGTAAAATTACAATTTAATTCCTAAATCCAATATTATCTTCGTAATGAATTTTTTTCAGTTAGTCTGTTTTGTGACATTGAAAACGTCTTGCTAAAGCTAGCCGTTTTTACCTAAACAGTTTATAAATATCATTTCCGTTGGCAAATAATAGCAACGCAATTAAAATGATAAATCCGGTAATTTGGGCATATTCTAAAAATTTATCACTCGGTTTTTTACGCGTGATAATTTCAAATAAGGTAAACATAACATGACCACCGTCTAAAGCGGGAATTGGCAACAAATTCATAAAGCCTAAAATCAGTGATAAAAAGGCCGTAATGCTCCAAAACGCTTGCCAATTCCACTCTGATGGAAAAATACTTCCAATGGCGATGAAGCCACCAACCCCTTTATAAGCACCCGTACTCGGATTGAAAATTGCTTTTAGTTGTTGCACATAACTTAACAATTTTTCTTTAGATTTTTCCAAACCTACCGGTACCGATTGCAATAAAGAATAATCCTTGGTTTCAAAGGTATAGATGTTCATTTTTTCTAAATCGGCAAAGGTAAAATCGTAGAGACCAACGCCTAATTTGCCATTGGTATCAATTTTTAGATTGAGTGTTTCTGATTTTCCATCGCGAAGCACCATCACGGGGACTTCTTGTCCTTTTAAATTTTGTAAAATTGCACTCACTTCGTCAAAATAATGAACCGGTATTGTGTTAATAGCCACAATTTCATCTTTTAACTTTAGGCCACGTTCAAGATTTGGCGATGTTTTAGAGATGGAACCGATCACAAAAGGAATCCGCAAGCTTATAAACTGCCTTTGGTCGGCATCAATAATTTGAGAAATAAAATCATTCGGAATGGCAAGGTTCATAATAGAATCATGACGGTTAATGGTTATTTCTTTTCCAAATAATATCTTTAATTGAATGTCGGAAAAATTTTTAACTACTTCATTGTCAATTGTTAATATTTTATCACCATTGTTTAAGCCCAATTTAAATCCGATAGAATCGCTAATCATCACCCCATCTTTTACGTCTTGATTTGGCAGGTATTTGTCTCCATAAAAATAAGCCATACCAATATAAATTAAAATGGCAAGCAAAAAGTTAACGGTAACGCCACCTAACATAACAATAAGGCGTTGCCAAGCGGGTTTTGTTCTAAATTCCCAAGCTTGAGGTGGCTGTTTTAATTGCTCCTTATCCATACTCTCATCTATCATTCCCGCAATTTTTACATAACCGCCCAAAGGCAACCAGCCAATACCATATTCTGTTTCTCCTTTTTTAAAGCTGAAAAGTTTTTTGCCCCAAGCGTCAAAAAATAAAAAGAATTTCTCAACGCGAATTTTAAATAATTTGGCTGGCAAATAATGTCCAAATTCGTGTAAAACAATTAATAAAGAAAGACTTAAGATGAATTGTGCAATTTTTATAAATAATTCCATGTAGGGCTTTTTTTGTTTTTAAGTGCACAAATGTACTGTTTTATAAATAAAATCGAAACTTAACGCGTTTCAATAATTTGTTAAATAATCTCAATTTAAACCGATACTGATAAAAAGAATTATAATTGTAAATTTGCGACTCTTATTTTAAGCTTATGGAATTGTTAAAATTTTTTAAAAAATCGCTCCCAACCCTATTGTTTATGCTGTTATTTTCGGTTGTAGCTATTTATTCTTTTTATAAAATACAAACACCTAAACAGGTTTTGCCCATTATTAATCCGGTTGATGTAAATCCAAAATTGGTAGATCCTTCTATGCGTGGCGTTAGAGAACATCACAAAATCGCTCCTTTTAAAATGATTGATCAAAATGGTGATACCATTACTGATAAAACTTATCGCGATAAGATTTATGTAGCCGATTTTTTCTTTACACATTGTCAATCAATTTGCCCAATTATGACCAATTATATGGGGCAAGTTCAAGAAGCTTTTAAAAATGATGGCGAAGTGATGATGCTTTCCTTTTCGGTTACACCAGATATTGACAGCGTTTCGGTGCTTAAAGCTTATGCCGATAAAAACAAAGTTGTGGCTTCAAAATGGCACATGGTTACCGGTGATAAAAAAGAAATTTACAATCTTGCCCGAAAATCGTATTTCGCCGTTTTAGACGAGGGCGACGGCGGTGAACAAGACTTTATCCATACCGAACATTTTATACTCATTGATAAAAATCAGCAAATCAGGGGAATCTATGACGGCACTAATAAAGAAGCGGTTCAAAAATTAATTACCGATATTGATATCTTAAAACAAAGCTACCACAAACCTTGATAAATGGCCTGCTTAAGCGTTCTTAATTTAGTATATTTGCCACTATTTATATTCAATCTCAATAGCAATTGAACACAACGGTAGCCGATTTAAAAAAAGGAGAACGCGGATGCATCGAGCAAATCGCTTTAAAAAGCATTCCCTTAAATTTACTAGAAATGGGCTGCCTTCCCGGAAAAGTAGTTGAACTCATTCAAATAGCGCCTTTTAAAGACCCCCTCTATATAAAAGTTGATGGCAATTATTTGGCTATCAGAAAAGATGTTGCCAGTAAAATTCAAATTATAAAGCTTTAGTATTTTTAAATATGGGCGACAAAAAATTAATAAAAATTGCCTTAGTTGGCAACCCTAATACGGGTAAAACCTCTTTATTTAATCAGCTTACCGGATTAAAACAAAAAGTAGGTAATTATCCAGGTATTACCGTTGACCGAAAAGAAGGTTTTTTTAGGCTAAATGCTAAAACCGCCGCCTCAATCATTGATTTACCGGGCACTTACAGCATTAATCCCACAACTTTAGACGAAAATATAGTTCTCGATACCCTATTAAATCCTAACGCCAGCGAATATCCCGACGTTATTGTGATGGTAGCCGATGTTGAAAATTTAAAACGAAACCTCCTATTATTTTCTCAATTAAAAGATTTAGAAATTCCCATTGTATTAGCCATTAATATGGCCGATCAAATGAATAAAAAAGGAATTTCAATAGCTATTGAAGCGCTTAAAGCGGATTTAAATACCGAAATAGTTTTAATAAGTGCCCGCAAAAATACGGGAATTGAAATTCTGAAAGAAGCTATCTTAAACTATAAAAAATTTAGTACCATAACCTTAGATGATTTATCTGCTAAAATTGACGAAGCGTTTTTTGAGGACTTAAAACGGGCTTTCCCAAAATTACCTTTATATCAAGCATGGCTTACCATTACGCAATTTCGAAATTTGAAACATTTAGATGAAGCGCAAAAAGAAGCTGCAAAGGCGTTTCTAAAAAATCACTCTAAGGTAAAACAACTTCAGCATCGCGAAACCATTTTGCGTTACCAACAAATTAATAACATCTTAAAAAAAGATTATGATGTAAACCGCGTTGAAGGAACCGATTTACGCGCTAAAATCGACAGCATTTTGATGCACCGAGTGTTTGGCTACCTCATCTTTTTTTTAATTCTTTTTGTAGTATTTGAATCCATTTTTGACTGGGCAAGTTTGCCTATGGATTTAATAGACCATGTTTTTTTGCAGTTGAGTAGCTGGGCAAAAACACAATTAGCACCTGGTGTTTTAACTAATTTAATCATCAATGGCATCATACCCGGAATTGGCGGCATTGCCATTTTTATTCCACAAATCGCCATCCTATTTTTGTTTATTTCCATTTTAGAAGAAACCGGCTATATGAGCCGCGTGGTTTTTTTAATGGATAAAATCATGCGTGTTTTTGGATTGAACGGCAAGAGTGTTGTGCCTTTAATGTCGGGAACCGCCTGTGCCATTCCGGCCATTATGTCCGCTAGAAACATTGGCAGTTGGAAAGAGCGTTTAATCACAATTTTGGTAACGCCTTTTATAACATGCTCAGCCAGGTTGCCTATTTACGCCATCATCATTGCGCTTATTATTCCCGACAAACGTCTTTTTGGCTTCATCAGTTTACAAGCTTCGGTTTTAATGGCCTTATATTTAATTGGATTTTTAACCGCAGTTTTGTCGGCTTATATTTTAGACAAAACACTCAAAATCAGAAAGAAAAAGTTTTTTATAATTGAAATGCCCAATTACAAAATACCGTCACCTAAAAATGTGGCCTATGCCATAATAGAAAAGACAAAGGCTTTTATTTTTGGTGCGGGAAAAATCATTTTGGCGCTTTCAATTGTTTTGTGGTTTTTAGCCTCAAACGGACCTTACCATTTTAAAAATGCTACACAAATTGTAAAACAAGAAAATCCCGAATTACCTGAATCAAGTACCGCCTTTACCAAAAAATTAGGTTCTTATAAATTACAACATTCCTATATTGGCACTATGGGTCATATCATCGAACCCCTTATAAAACCTTTGGGCTACGATTGGAAAATAGGCATTGCCTTAATTAGCTCATTTGCAGCGCGCGAAGTTTTTGTCGGCACTTTAGCAACCATTTATAGTGTAGAAAACGAAGGTGATACTAAAACCATTCGTGAACGCATGAAAAACGAAATCAACCAAAATACCGGCAAGCCCCTTTTTGATTTTCCAACCGGCATGTCATTGCTTTTATATTATGTTTTCGCCATGCAGTGTATGAGCACTTTAGCAGTTGTGAAACGCGAAACAAATTCTTGGAAATGGCCAATGTTGCAACTCTTTTTTATGACAGGATTAGCATATTTAGTGTCGTTTATAACCTACACAGTTTTATCCTAATCAAATTATAGCAACAACTTAAAAGTGTACTTTTAGGATTTTATTGACACTTTCAATTAATAAATTGTTCTTATCTTTACCACTTTAACCCATCTAAATATTTCGGAATGAATTACGGCAATGAATTTAAAAAATACGCAACCAAGCATCACGGTATTAATAGCTTGTATTACGATAAATTGGTAAGCAGTGTAACGCCTTACATTATAGAAGAGCGCCATTTAAATGTAGCGCAAATGGATGTTTTTTCGCGTTTAATGATGGATAGAATCATCTTTTTAGGAACGGCGATTGACGATTATGTGGCAAATGTTATTCAGGCGCAATTGCTATTTTTAGAAAGTGTGGATGCCACAAAAGATATTTCAATTTACATCAATTCCCCTGGCGGTGGCGTTTATGCCGGATTAGGGATGTATGATACCATGCAATTTATTAAACCCGATATTGCAACGATTTGTACCGGAATGGCCGCATCAATGGCAGCGGTTTTAATGTGCGCCGGAACTAAAGGAAAGCGTTCGGCATTGCCCCACTCTCGAATTATGATTCACCAACCACTTGGCGGTGCACAAGGCCAAGCCAGCGATATTGAAATTACCGCCCGCGAAATCTTAAAATTAAAAGGTGAATTATATGCCATTATCGCAAATCATTCAGGCCAAACCCTTAAAAAGGTAGAAAAAGACAGTGACCGCGATTATTGGATGAAAGCCGACGAAGCCAAAGAATACGGTATGATTGACGAAATACTAAAAAGAAACTAATTTAAAAATATGGCAAAAGAAATTCTAACTTGTTCATTTTGTGGTAGAAAAAAAGCCGAAACCAATTTATTGATTGCCGGAATTGAAGCGCATATTTGCGATAGGTGCATTGAACAAGCTCATGGCATTGTTTTAGAAGAAATGAGCGATAGCAGCGTCAAAAACCTTGCTGCTGAACTTGTTTTGCGAAAACCAAAAGAGATAAAAGAATTTCTTGATCAATACATTATTGGTCAATCACAATCAAAAAAAGTAATGTCAGTAGCGGTTTATAACCATTATAAACGCCTGCTTCAAAAACCATCGGAAAACGATGTTGAGATAGAAAAAAGCAATATTATTTTAGTGGGCGAAACGGGAACCGGCAAAACACTCATTGCCCGAACCATTGCCCGAATGCTAAATGTGCCATTTGCCATTGTTGACGCAACCGTTTTAACCGAAGCCGGCTATGTTGGCGAAGATGTTGAAACCATTTTAACGCGTTTATTACAAGCCGCCGATTACAATAAGGAAAAAGCCGAAAAAGGCATTGTTTTTATTGACGAAATCGACAAAATTGCCCGTAAAGGTGATAACCCATCTATCACCAGAGATGTTTCGGGTGAAGGTGTGCAACAGGCGCTTTTAAAATTGCTTGAAGGAAGTATTGTAAATGTACCGCCAAAAGGTGGACGCAAACATCCCGACCAAAAATTTATCGAAATAAACACCCAAAATATTCTATTTATTGCGGGTGGTGCTTTTGATGGTATCGATAAAATTATTAGCAAACGCCTTAATATGCAGGCTGTTGGTTATAGCGCTTCCATTAGCGACCACAAAATAGAAATAAATGATTTGTTGCAATATATCATCCCTAAAGATTTAAAAAGCTTTGGATTAATTCCCGAAATAATCGGTCGTTTACCTGTTTTATCGTATATGAGTCCGCTTGACGCCGATACTCTAAGAGCTATTTTAACCGACCCTAAAAATGCAATCGTAAAACAGTATGTCAAACTTTTTGACATGGACGGCATCGAATTAAAATTTGAAGAAAGTGCTTTAAATTATATAGTTGATAAAGCCATAGAATACAAATTAGGCGCGCGTGGATTGCGTTCTCTTTGTGAAGCTATTTTAACCGATGATATGTTTGAATTACCCGGTACCGACACCAAATTTTTGAGCATCAATAAAAAATATGCCGAACATAAATTGACTAAATCCACTCTCAAAAAATTAAAAGCGGTTTCTTAATAAACGAAACATACTTTTAGGTTTTCAATATTAAATGATTAGCAGAGCTACCATAGACCTTATTTTTCAAACCGCACAAATAGATGAGGTGATAGGTGAGTTTGTACATTTAAAAAAAGCGGGCAGTAACTATAAAGGACTCAGTCCATTTTCGGATGAGAGAACCCCTTCGTTTATGGTATCGCCAACCAAACAAATTTGGAAAGATTTTAGCTCGGGCAAAGGCGGTAGTGTGGTTACCTTTTTGATGGAGCACGAACATTTTACCTATCCCGAAGCGCTTAGATACCTCGCCAAAAAATACAATATTGAAATTGAGGAATTACAACAAACCGACGAGCAAAAACTAGAAGCCAACGAACGCGAAAGCATGTTTTTAGTTACCCAATTTGCTGCCGATTACTTCCATTTAAACCTTATAAATACATCACAAGGCAAAGCCATTGGCTTAAGCTATTTTAAAGAACGTGGTTTTACCGATGAAACCATTAAAAAATTTAAGTTAGGTTATGCACTTAACGACCGTGATGCCTTTACCAAAGCCGCTTTAAACAAGGGCTTTCAAATAGACTACCTCGCAAAAACAGGGCTAACCATTGTGAATGAGCAAAGTGATTTCGACCGCTTTAAAGGCCGAGTCCTATTCCCGATTCTAAGTATGAGTGGACGAGTTTTGGGTTTTGGTGGACGTATTTTAACATCTGATAAAAATGTTGCCAAATATTTAAACTCACCCGAAAGCGATATTTACCACAAAGGCAAAGTTTTGTACGGTCTTTTTGAGGCAAAACAAGCCATTGCCAAAGCTGATAATTGCTATTTAGTTGAAGGTTATACCGATGTGATTTCGCTACATCAAAATGGTATTGAAAATGTGGTAGCTTCGTCAGGCACGGCATTAACACCTGACCAAATTCGCTTAATTAGTCGGTTGACAAAAAATATCACGGTGCTTTATGACGGTGATGCACCAGGAATAAAAGCCTCATTTAGAGGAGTTGATTTAATTTTAGCCGAAGGTTTGAACGTGAAAGTACTCACCTTTCCCGATGGCGATGACCCAGATAGTTTTGCACGAAAATCCTCTCAAGCCGAAATAAAAGAATTTCTAGAAACCCAGGTAAAAGATTTTATCACCTTTAAGGTTTCGTTATTGCTAGAAGAAACCAAAAATGACCCCATTAAAAAGGCGGGATTAATTAGAGAAATTGTGTTGAGCATCTCTAAAATTCCCGATTTAATTCAGCGAGAAATTTACCTACAAGAATGTGCGCGGCTGATGAATATTTCGGAAAGTGTGCTATTTAATGAACTCGCTCAGCATCTTAAAAAAAGCAATACCCAAACAATTCAACAGCTACAACAAATTCAAAAGGAAGCCTTTCAAGTTGTTAAAACAGAAGCTCCATCTGATATAAATACCTTGTTTGTTTTAGAAAAAGCGATTATAAAAATCTTGCTACTTTACGGAAATAATGAGGTTGAATTTGTTGATTTTGTCGCCAATACCAATGCCGATGGTTTGGAACTTATGGAAGAACAAATCATTGTCAACACAGTGGCAAAAGAAATCTATTTACAATTGCAGGAAGATGAAATTGAATTTTCAAACGAACTTTTTAAAACAATTTATTTCGATATCATTCATCAGTTAAACCAAGATGAAAAAATTAATATTGATGCGTTTGTTACTCACAAATCGCCTGATATCGCTCAGGTTATTACCGATATTTTAATGGAAGATGAAAAATATCTTATCAGCAATTGGGAACTAAAAAAAATCTATCCTCCAAAAATAGCCGACAAATTATCGCAATGGGTAACCGACACTATTTTAAATTTACGTCGGATATTGATTTTACAAAAAATTGAAGCCCTTAAAAAAGAAGTGCAAGAATCACCTCAACTACAATTACTTGAGCAAGTTCAAAACTACATCCACTTAAAAAAATTGCTGTGCGAAAAGTTAAAAAGGGTCGTGTAATTTTTAAAGGCTTTGTTTATATTCCTTAGGAATCAAACAAACCGGAATCGGTTCCATTTTATGTTTATTGGCTTGATGCAATTTGGTATAAATCGTTAAAACTGCTCTTTGCCGACCTTTAAAATCAGTGGGTTTAAAGTTTTGGTTGTGCATGTTCATCGCCCATTCTAATTCGGGATAGCTCGCCCCCAATTGGTCTTCGTCCGTGCGGTCATCGCCCCAAAGTCCGTCGGTTGGTGGCGCACTTATAATTGCCTGATTAACGCCTAAATGGCGCGCCAAGGTGTAAACTTCTGTTTTGGTTAAGTCGGCAATTGGACTTAAATCTACACCACCATCACCATATTTAGTAAAAAATCCGACGCCAAAATCTTCAATTTTATTACCCGTTCCCGCCACTAAATAGTTGTGTAATCCGGCAAAATAATACAATGTCGTCATTCGCAAGCGCGCTCTTGAATTGACTAAAGCCATCACGCGAATTGCTTCGTTTTCTACCTTTGGCAAAGCGGTGATTAACCCGTTGTAAACCTCCGTCAAAGACACCTTTTCAAAACGCACATTTTGATGACTTTGTTGCAACCATTTTATATGCGCATGTGCCCTATCAATCTGATTTTGTGCTTGATAAATTGGCATATCAACACAAATAACAGGCAATTCCGTCAAGGCACAAAGCTTGGAAGTTAGCGCCGAATCAATTCCACCCGAAACGCCAATTACAAAACCTTTTGTATGTGATTTTTCGGAATACGCTTTTAACCAATTGACGAGATGTTTTGTGATTTTTTGTACCTGCATTGTGTAAACTATTTAGTAGTTTTGCCAGCAAAAATAAGGATTAATATTTTTTACTACATCAATTTATGAAGCTTTTTAAACTATTTGTTGTGTTCTTTTTAAGCGTTCTTGTTTTGGGGGCTTGCAAAAACAAAGACAAACTGGCGGTTGACACTTCAAAAATTGATGTAAAAATTGAAGTCAGCCGATTTGACAAGCTATTTTACAGTGCGACACCACAAACCTTGGCGGAGATAAAAGCGCAATTTCCCTATCTTTTTCCGAATCAAGAACCCGATAGCGTGTGGCTAAACAAAATAAAAAATAAAGACAACCGCTTTCTTTATGCCGAAGTGCAAAAAACCTTTCCCGATTTTAAGGAGCAAACGGTTGATTTAACCAGCCTGTTTAAGCATATAAAATACTATTATCCAAAATTTAATGAACCCAAAGTGCTCACCCTAATTTCGGAAGTCGATTATTTAAACAAGGTTATTTATGCCGACAGTTTACTGTTAATTTCGCTAGACATGTATTTAGGGAGCAAACACGACGTATATGAAGGGTTTCCTCAGTATTTAAGCGCCCCTTTTGATAAAAAATATTTAATGGCCGAGGTCGCTAAAGCCATTGCTCAAAAAAATTTACCGCCTCAAAATACCCAAACATTTATTAGCAGTTGCATTCAGCAAGGCAAATTGTTATATCAAAGCAAAGCCTTTTTGCCAAGCCTAGCCGACAGTACTTTGTTGGGATATGACCCTCAAAAACTTCAATGGGCACGTGCTAATGAAGAATTTATTTGGAAATATTTTGTAGAAAACCAACTGCTTTTTAGCACCGATAAAAACTTGATGGCGCGCTTTATAAACCAAGCGCCCTTTTCAAAATTTTATCTTGAAAATGACCGAGATACTCCCAGTGAAATTGGCACTTATATCGGTTTTCAAATTGTAAAATCGTTTGTGAAAAATAACGCCATTAGCCTTAATAATATGTTGCTGATGCCTAACGAAACCCTCTTTAAAAAATCAAAATACAAACCTAGAAATGATGACAAATAAAAGTTCGAAAATAGAATTCAACGTTAGCCTAGACGAAAACCAAATTCCAGAAACCATTCATTGGACTTCTCAAGATAACAACATTTTTAATGCCGATACCAAGGCGCTTTTACTGTCGGTTTGGGATTCAAAAACACACGAAACCTTGAAAATGGATTTGTGGACTAAAGAAATGCCCTTGCAAGAGATGAAAGTTTTTTTCTACCAAACTTTAAGGTCGTTAGCCGATACTTACCAGCGCGCTACAAACGATGAAAAAATGAGCGCTACCATGCACGATTTTTGTGAATATTTCGCCGAAAATCAGGGTTTAAAAAAGAAAAATTAAGCCTTAAAAGCTTTGATTTTTTGTATGAGACTTTCATAATCTTCTGGCCTATTTACAAAATCAAAATTAGAAATATCTATAATTAAGGTTTTTAATTTTTGATCTGATTTTATAAAAGTAGCATAGCCTTGGTGGATTTTTTCTAAATAATCAGTCGTAATATTTCGCTCGTAATCGCGCCCACGCATCTTTATATTTTCTAATAAACGCTCGGTGTTTTGATAGAGATACACATATAAATCGGGCTTAGAAATCTCTTTATAAATCAAATCAAACATGCGTCGGTAAAGATTGTATTCATCTTGTGTTAGGGTTACTTGAGCAAAAATAAGCGACTTAAAAATGTAATAATCAGATATAATAAAATTTTTAAACAAGTCGAATTGCGCCAAATCATCCATTAATTGTTGATACCTATCGGCTAAAAAACTCATCTCTAACGGAAAGGCAAAGCGCTCTTTATCGTCATAAAATTTTGGCAAAAATGGATTTTCGGCAAAGCGTTCTAACACAATTTTTGCATTAAAATCATCCGACATCATTTTGGCTAATGAGGTTTTTCCAGCGCCAATATTTCCTTCTATGGCAATATAATTATATTTTTCAACCAATGAAAGTGGCCGTATTATTTGTGCTTCAATTTTCTCAACCTTAGAAGCATCTTCACAGTTTTCGTTAAGGTTTGCTAAAATTGTTTTTTTTGTAATGGGGTGAATTAAATTAGGCGCAATTTCGGCAAGCGGAACCATCACAAACTGGCGGTTTAACATCGCTTTATGTGGCACAATAAAATTTTTTGAAACAATAATTTCATCTTCAAATAACAAGATATCTATATCGATAATCCGCGGCTCATAAACATCCTCAAAAGGCCTAATACGCCCAAGTTTTTGTTCAATATTTAATAATCGCTCCAATAAGACTTCCGGTATTAAATTGGTAGTTAACTGAAGGCAAATATTCAAAAAGTCATCACTTTTAAAACCCCAAGCAGCGGTTTTATAAACCGATGAAATACAGGTAATATCACCAACATTTTGAGCTATTAAATCAACCGCATTTTGCAAATTTTGCATGCAGTTTTCTTGATTGCTTCCTAACGATAAATAGGTTGTTCTTTGTATTTTCATTTGTGCGCTACAAATTAACTAAATCTATCGCATAATATTTTATCTTTACAGCCCAACTTATAAACATTATACCTTAATAATATGTCCTTTTTTAAAAATCTTTTAGCCTCAATATTAGGTGTTTTTATCGCCTTTATTTTAATGACTGTCGTTTTTGTGTTTATTATTGGCGTTTTTGGTTCCGCTTTAAGCGATAAAGATGCCGTTACCATTGATAATAACAGCGTTTTAATTCTTAATTTAGACTATGAAATGCGTGATAATTACAGCGTTTCTGACCCCTTTATCGACGCATTTGGCATAAAAAACCACAAAATTTTAAGCTTAGATAAGGTTTTAATTGCCATTGAAAACGCTAAAAACGACGACCGTATTGAGGGCATCAGTATCGAATCAAAAGACCTAAACGCCGGTTTTGCCCAAATGCAAGCCATTCGCAATAAATTAGAAGATTTTAAAACTTCGGGTAAATTTGTCAACGCTTTCGCGGATGGATATTCTCAAAAAAATTATTACCTCAGCTCGGTTGCCGATTCTATTTATATCAACCCAATTGGCAACATTGATTTTAAAGGATTATCAGCCGAAATACTTTATTTTAAAGACTTTCAAGAAAAATATGGTCTTAAAATGGAAGTCATTCGTCACGGCAAATATAAAAGCGCCGTTGAACCATTTTTAGAAAACAAAATGAGCGATGCAAATCGCGAACAAATAACCTCTTTTTTACAATCAATTTGGCAAACTATGCTTGCCGATATTGCTAAAAGCAGGTCTAAAACCGTTGAACAATTGAATGTGATTGCCGATAATTTAGACGCTCGAAATGCAAAACGCGCCTTGCAAAATAAAATGATTGACGGCGCTTTGTATCACGACGAATACGTTTCAAAATTAAAAAAATTAACGGGTATTACTGACGATGAAAAATTGTTAAAAGTCGATTTAATGGACTATATTGACAGTGGCAAAGGACTTATCACCTCTACGGCTAAAGACAAAATTGCCATTATTTATGCCGAAGGTGAAATTATGAATGGCGAAGGCAACGAAGATTACATTGGGCCAGAAACCATGATTAAGTATCTTACAAAAGCGCGAAAAGACAAAAACATTAAAGCCATTGTGTTGCGTATCAATTCACCGGGTGGCGACGGATTGGCATCCGACATCATTTGGCGCGAAATTGAATTGACCAAAAAAGAAAAACCTGTAGTGGTTTCTATGGGTAATTACGCCGCTTCTGGTGGCTATTATATGGCGTGTAACGCCGATAAAATATTTGCACAACCCACAACCATTACAGGGTCTATCGGCGTTTTTGGTATCATCCCGAATGCCAGCGGATTTGCTAAAAATATTGGTGTCAATTCAGAGCAAGTTGGCACGAATAAAAACGCTGAAAATTACAGTCCGTTTAAACCTATGTCCGATCATTTTAAAGGTGAAGTCAC
>Ga0210050_1002670_pt1 | contig 16770 bp, 17 predicted proteins | sample CryGey132114_all_FD_185463 | JGI IMG/M metagenome (GOLD analysis project Ga0210050, IMG submission 185463) | Groundwater microbial communities from aquifer - Crystal Geyser CG22_combo_CG10-13_8/21/14_all (SPAdes) (version 2) | ecosystem: Environmental > Aquatic > Deep subsurface > Groundwater ...
GAACCGCGCGATTTTCTGCTGGCGAATCATTTCATTCCGCCCGACATCGATGCGGCCTATCGCAGCGTGGCGCAACAGGCGCTGGACGGCGTGCGCCATTGCTTTGACCGGGCGGGCGAGGTGAAGCAATTGCGCCTGCACGGTGACTGCCATGCCGGCAATGTGCTGTGGACGGACGACGGCCCGCACTTCGTGGACTTCGACGACAGCCGCATGGGGCCGGCGGTGCAGGACTTGTGGATGCTGCTCTCCGGTGAGCGCGCAGACCGCGTACGCCAGATGGGCGACGTGCTCGCCGGTTACGAAGATTTCTGCGAATTCGACGCGCGCGAACTGCACCTCATCGAAGCCCTGCGCACCCTGCGTTTGATCCATTACTCCGCCTGGCTGGCGCGGCGCTGGGACGATGCCGCCTTCAAACAAGCCTTTCCGTGGTTCAACACGCAGCACTATTGGCAGGATCGGATATTGGAATTGCGCGAACAGATCGCGCTGATGGAGGAGCCGCCGCTGTGGCAACCCTGATTCGCATCTCAATAAACCTGCTGCGCAGCCTGATCGCTGCATCACGTGCGCGCTCATTCCTCGCCTACCTGTCTGGTATGTCTTCGTCATTCGCTGCGCGGTTCCTTGCGCCCATGCTTGCTCGCCACGGTTTCTAGAGATGCGAAAGAACTCAATAGAATTTTGCCTCTGCGGCAGCGGCAAGAAAGTCACCGACTGCTGCACCCGCTACGTGGACGACAACGAACCCGTTCCCAGCGCCGAAGGACTCATGCGCTCCCGCTATACTGCCTACACCCTGCTGCGCGAAGACTACCTGCTGGCGACCTGGCATCCTTCCACCCGTCCAGCCGTATTGGGTTTGGCAGAAGAGGCGCCTACCAAGTGGCTCGGTCTCGACGTGCTTCGTCACGAACAACAAGACGCCGACCATGCCATCGTCGAATTTGTTGCGCGTTACAAAGTGCATGGCCGCGCGCAGCGGCTGCATGAAATCAGCCGCTTTGTGCGCGAGGCGGGGCGGTGGTTCTATCTTGACGGTGAAATCTAGCCCTTACCCGTATCCGTGCAGAGTCACTACAATGCAATCATCCATCTCACCACGAGCGAAACGCGAGTCAGTCAACCATGAATACAGAAACTGAAATCAATTATCTGGTGATCACCGCCTCCGGCGCAGACAAGATTGGCCTCGTCGACCGCCTTGCAGGCCGCATCGCCGATAGCGGTTGCAACATCGAAGAGAGTCGCATGGCCGTCCTGGAAGGACAATTCGCGCTCATCATGCTGGTCTCCGGTTCATGGCATGCGCTTTCCAGGCTGGAAGGGCAGATGGTCGCACTCGGTGAACAACTCGGTCTGACCATCCTCCATGGGCGCACCCGCAAACGCGAACGGGCCGAGCCGGCAATCCCTTATAACGTCGAAGTCGTGACCATGGATCGCCCCGGCATCGTGCGCAGCCTCTCGGCTTTCTTCTCGCGCAACGGCATCAGCATCGAGGAGCTGCAGACCAATACCTATCCGGCACCGCATACTGACACGCCGCTGTTTTCCGTCGTCATGACCGTTGGCATTCCGGCTAAAGTGCACATTCCGACCCTGCGCGGCGATTTCCTCGATTACTGCGACGACCTTAATCTGGATGCGAGCTTTGAGCCGGTGCGGGGCTGAGGTGAGCGGATCGAGTAAAGCTGAGTGTGGTTAGTCAGCGATCGACACCAGCCGGTCTCCGAAACGGCGCAGAAGAGAGCGTGCCGAGAACGTGTGTGAATGCAGGTGAAGTCCACTCGATTATTTCGGCTTGACGCGATTATCCATTTCGTTTTACGCTTCAAACCCATTGGCGGTTTGCGCGGTTACGGCACCGCCATAAAATGAACCGAATGACGAGGTGGTGGGGTGATGATCAGCAGGGAAACTGTCATGCAAACGGTGAAATGCCTTCCGAGCCAATACCCACAGATGCTTGAGGAGAAGTTCCCTCATATCCTGAACAAGATCGTCAAGCTCTGGGATTCGCCTGATGGCGAAGCATATTTCGCCGACCTGTTGCAGCCTAATGGCCGTAGCGGCGGCAGGTTTGACCGGGACGGTTTTCCGGAGCGGGCTTGGCAGGAGATCTTGCAATTGAGCCAGCTCTACAGGAAGCCCCGTTCAAAACCGGCAAGATGAGCAACCGGCGCGCTTGCTAGTGCGCAGGTGGGTGTCCATTACATTATCTCGGCGCATTGATGGAAAATGCGGTTGATTTTGTTTGCTCCGCAGGGATGTTTGATAGCGGGATTCCTGCTTTCGCCGGAATAACCAATTCCGCGCTGGTACCTTACAGCTTCTCCAAGCTGTACAACACTGCCAGCCGGTGTGTCTCGCCCGGTGCAATCGTGAGCGCGTTTTCCAGCGCATTGCCACTTTCGACGCACACCATGCCGCGATAACCGTTGTCGCCGAAGTCGCCCATCTGGTTGGCTTTTTCCGTCCACGGATTCCAGACGATGGTTGATTTGCTGCCCTGTTTGGCAATGCGGATGGCGCGTTTCAGCCCCTTGTCCTCGATCACGCAATCGGCTTCGGTATTGACATACACCCGATCTACTTCGCTTTCGATGACGATGCCGTTCTGCTGGTTGAAGCGCGCGGAGTTATTCACTTTATCCATGTACTCGCAATTCTCCAGACCACGAATGGTCATGTTGCCGAGATCGCTGATGTGTAAATAGGTGTGCAGCGCCTCGCCCAACTCGAATGGCGCAGCACCCGTGTTGGTGGTGACCAGTTCCACCCGCAGCGCCTTGCCCACGGTGACTTCGAGTTGGACGGTCGCGGGGTGCGGCCACTGTGCACGCGTGGTATCAGTTTCGATCAATGCGAAGCGAAGGAAGGTGGCACCATCCTCCAGCGCTTTGGTTTCCAGCAATTCCCAGGGCACGGTGCGGGCGAAGCCGTGACCGGGCAGTTTGCTGTCGGCGGGATGGGGACCAAACCAGGGCCAGCAGATTGGCACGCCGCCACGGATGGATTTGCCCGGTGCGAATTTCGCTTGTGGCGACAACCAGATCACCGGCTCTTCGCCGCGCGGCTGGAAAGTGGCGATGTGCGCCCCTTGCAGGGCGATGTTGGCTAGCGCGTGCTGGTTGGCAACCTCGGCGATGACCACACCGTTGGCGATTTCCCGCAGTTGCACATGGTTCTCGATGGCGTGACGCTGGTTAAGCAAGTCCAGAATACTCATTTCTTCTCCTCCTTTTAAATCAGTTTTGGTCGGCGGGCGGCGAAGTTTTCAGCACTTCTTCCAGGGTTGTCAACCCGGCAGCAACCTTCTGCGCGCCAGAGATACGCAAGGGTTTCATCCCTTCCCGATTTGCCTGCTCGCGCAGACTGACGAGATTCATGTCGGTATTCACCAATTTACGCAATTCAGGTGACATGAGCAGGATCTCGTAGATGCCGATGCGCCCGGAATAACCGGTCATGCGGCATTCCAGACAACCTTGTGGACGCTGCAATTGCTTCGGTCTGGCCGCCTTCCACGGCGCGACCAGATGATCCCATAGTTCGTTATCGTTGTCCCGTGCCGGGTGCGGTTGTTTGCAATGCGGACAAAGTGTGCGCACCAGGCGCTGCGCCATGACGCCGAGCAGCGTGGCATTCAGCAGATAAGGCGGGATGCCCAAGTCGAGCAGGCGGGTGATGGCGGAGGGTGCGTCGTTGGTGTGCAGGGTGGATAGCACCAGATGGCCGGTGAGGGCAGCCTGGATCGCCATTTCCGCGGTTTCCAGATCACGGATCTCACCCACCATGATGATGTCAGGATCCTGCCGCATCAGGGCGCGTACGCCGTCGGCAAAAGTCAGATCGATGTTTTGCTGCACCTGCATCTGATTGAACGCGGGCTCGATCATCTCGATCGGATCTTCCAGCGTGCACACATTCACTTCCGGCGTCGCCAGTTGCTTGAGGGTGGAATACAACGTGGTGGTCTTGCCGGAGCCGGTAGGGCCGGTAACCAGGATGATGCCGTTTGATTTGGAGGTCATTTGCGCCCAGCGCGCGCGGTCATCGTCGGAAAAACCCAGTTCCGAGAAATCGCGCACCAGCACCTCTGGATCGAAGATGCGCATCACCAGTTTTTCGCCGAAGGCGGTGGGCAGGGTCGACAGGCGCAGTTCAATCTCGTCACCCGCTTCGGTGCGGGTCTTGATGCGCCCGTCCTGCGGGCGGCGTTTTTCCATCAGATCCATGCGCCCCAGCAGTTTGATGCGGCTGGTCATTGCGTTGACCACCGACATCGGCAGTTGGTGCACCTGATGCAGCACGCCGTCGATGCGGAAGCGCACGATGCCGACCTCGCGCCGTGGCTCGATGTGGATGTCCGATGCGCGCTGGTCGAATGCGTATTGCCACAGCCAATCGACGATGTGTACGATATGCTGATCGTTGGCATCGAATTGTTTGTTGTTCTTGCCCAACTCCACCAGTTGCTCGAACGAGGCCAGATTGGACGAATCGGCATTGCTGCGTGTCGCGCTGCGCACTGAACGCGCCAGATTGTAGAACTCGACCAGATAGCGCTTGATGTCCAGCGGCGAAGCGACCACGCGGCGGATGTTCTTGCGCGAAGTCTGGCGCACGACGGGTTCCCATTCGCGCAGGTAAGGCTCGGCGGTCGCCACGATCAGATCCCCCCCCTCGAAACGGATCGGCATGATGGAAAAACGCGCCGCGTAGTCGCTCGACATCAGGTCCGGCATGTCAGTGAAATCAACCTTGAGCGGGTCGATGTGCAGATACTCCAGCCCAACCTTGCCGGCCAGCCATTCGGTCAGTGTTTCCAGGGTGAGTGCGCGATTTGGCGCGAGCAGGGATTTCCAGTTCTGTTCGGCGAGGACGACCAGCGGGTGGCTGGTTTCGCGCTGGGTTTTGCGCTCGGCGATGAGCGCATCGGCATCGGCGCGCTCGATCATGCCGGCCGCGACCAGCAGGTGGATCAACTCGGTCAGTTTGAGTTTGTGGTTGGGTACGTCCGGAGCGCTCATGTGCATGCTTTGTGTAAGTTCTGGCGACTATACCGGCAACGGGCTGGAGCTTCAATGACGGCAAGCGCGGGTTGATAAAAAGCCGCCGCCAGGGATAACTGCTCTGCTGCTGTCGGGAGCGGACGGCCGCCCGAATCAAAACCGAATCGCCGGAATGACTGCCTAATCGATCATCCGCGTTTATCGCAGTCTCATGGCAAGTTATCCGAAATAGGGGCGTTCTTGGCGCAAAGGCGCCGTTGCAGGTGATGCGCCAGCCAGTGGAAGCCAATATGTTCCTGCTCCAGGCGCAGTCCCGCGCGAATGCGGTTGTCGCGCAGATCGTCGTAGAGGGCCTGCTCTGCGGGCGTCAGTCTGCACAAATCCGTCAGCAGGGGCTTGTCTTCGTTTCCCCAGACGGCGGCATGCGCATCAAGGGTGGCCCGGTCCATCAAGAACGAATCGACGTGACCAAAGCGGCCGCGCAACTGATCCAGAATGCCAAAGCCATGCGTATCGATATCGCCCCAGTAATGGATCGCGCAGCGCTTCAACCAATGACTGCGCGCCAGTGCATCCCAACCGTAACCCGCGCCAAAAATAACGATGGCATCGGGCACCTGCGGAAATGCCAGGAAGTTGGTCTCGTTCTCGGTGATGAACACGCGCCGCACGGCGAGCTCCAGGCGACTGAAGCTATCAGCATCCAGTGTCACGTCGGGACATGCCAAACCCGGCACTGACTGCAGCGCAGGATCGAGCACACGGAAGCGGATGCGCGTCGGCTTTTCCAGAAAGCCGTAACGGGCAGCAAACAGGCTGAAGCCGGTTTTGCTGATGTCCACCGCGTCAGCGGGCAGCGCCAGGTCGAGTAACTCGGCCAGCACGCCGCGATGGGCTTCGATAAATTTGCTGTACACGCCCGGCAAGTCCACCTGTCGCAAGTAGATGCCCGGGCGGGGATGCGCGACTAGCCACGTCACCACGGCCAGCAAGCGGGGCCATTCGGCGCACAGTTCCAGCGCCTGCAGGGGGCGCTTTTCCAGCCAGGGCAGCAAGGCGGGATGGGTTTGCCGGGTGGCGGAAAGCTGCGCCGTAAAGCGGTCCCACTCGCGGCGCTTGCCCAGCCAGGTCAACGCGTCCTCCAATGTCTCGATCCACGCACTGGCCGGCAATTTTTGCGCGCCCTGGACGCGGTGTCGCACCTCCTGCCACTCAATACGCACTGAATCTGTAGCCGCCAATGCGGCGGCCCAGGCACGGACGGCATCGAAGCGGTCCGTGATGTCCGCTGAAGCCGGGGCCTTGAGCGTCAGGCGCAAAGGGAAACGTGTATTGCCCGATACCGCGTCCCGCAACAGTTCACCGCGCTGCCACAGCCGCGCCAATTGTGCCTTCAACTCCTGCGGGTCGGTCCACGTCACCGCGCCAACTCCTGCACTGCTGGCGTCGATGCCTTCTGTGCCCGGTATTCCTCGATAGACAGGTTACGCAGTTTGGAAGCTTGTCCGCCCTCGTTATGCACGAAGCCGACACTGGAGACGTAAGGTTCGATGATGTGGATCTTCTGCAGCGGCGTCACGATGAGCAACTGCAGGTTGAGTTGCCGGAACAGCTTCAGCCCGTATTGCGCCGACTCATCCGAGCCGCGCCCGAACGCCTCGTCGATGACCACGAAGCGGAACGAGCGCGAGCGCCCCGCGCCCCATTCCAAGCCGAATTGATAGGCCAGGCTGGCGGCCAGAATGGTGTAGGCCAGTTTTTCTTTCTGCCCGCCCGACTTGCCGCCGGAATCGGAGTAGTGCTCGTGCTCGCTGTCGTCCTCGCGCCAACGCTCGCTGGCGGCGAACAGGAACCAGTTGCGCACATCCGTGACCTTGGCCGTCCAGCGCCGATCCTGTTCGGATAAACCTTCGCGCCCGCGGAAGCGGTCGATGATGGCCTTGACTTGCAGGAACTTGGCTTCGGAGTACTGGGCAGCATCCGAACCGGTTACAGCGTCTTCGGTGCAAGCGCGCAAATCCTGCTGGAAGTCGCGGATCTCGGCATCGGTGCAGGTCTGCGACTCCAGCACGATATAGCGCCCGGGGTTGTAGTCGATCTCGCCTAGGGACTTGTTGATGTGCGCGATACGCTCCTTGATGGTTTCGCGCTCGCGGGCCAGTTGTGCATTGAAGTTGGCGATCTCGTTGATGGTGTTCACGTTGAGCAGTTCCTTGAAGCGCGCGACAAAGCGCGGCAGGTCGTCGCGGTTCAACTGCGCCAGCAGGTTTTCATACTCAAAGGCCGCATCGAGGCTGGCATCCACCTCGGCTGTCTCCAGCTTGAACGCCTCCTTGAAGGACGCCATGGCCTTGATGATCTTTTCGGCCAAGCGTTCGAGCCGCTTCTGTTCGGCATCGATCTTGTCTTGCAACCATTTGCGAACTTCCTGCTCGCGGTGGTCGCAGGACTCCACGGTCAGTTGATGTTCGCCCAGCGCCCCGGCCCGCATGGATTCGAGCGTTGAGGACAGCGCCTCATCCGCGACAGCATCTTGCAGAATCGCCATGGTTTGTTGACGCAGTTCCTGCGCGTCCGAGCGGCGCTGTTCCACCTTGGCCCGCTTCTCACGCGAGCTTTGCAGCTCCGTGTCAGTTTCCTTCTGCGCCTTCTGCAACGCGCGCAGGTTGTCGTTCAACTGTTTCAGCACATCCGATGCCGACTCCAGCCGACTACGCTCATCCATCAGTTGCGCAATCTCGCTGGCAACGCTGGCCCAATCCAATTCATCGAACACCGTGAACTCTTCAAGGCGAGCCAGCGCATCGAGTCGGCTCGCAAGTCCGTCGCGCGCCTTCTGAATTTCACCGACCCGGCTGCCGACCTCGCCCAGACGCGTTTCGAGCTGGTGGCGCTTGTCCTCCAGTGCCGCGATCTTGGCGCTGTTGTTCCAGCCCAGCACATAACGGCTGCGGTCATCGATGCGGTGGCGGTCGTCTTTTTCGTGGCGGCCGCTCGGGTCTTTGATCTGGCCTGCGCGGGTGATTGCACGCGTCTCGCGGCGGAACTGTTCTTGCGTGGCGCAGCAGGCCACGTCGAAACGGTGGGCAAGCTCGCGCTCCAGCCAATCGTAATGTGGAGAATCCGGCTTGATGGCCAGCCTGCGCACCAAGGAATCGCGGTGCAGATCGGGCAGTTCTGCGGCCTTGCGCGGACGTACATGGAAGTACACCAAACGGCCGCGCAAATGGGCGCCATCCACCCATTCGGCCACCGCCTTGTAATGAGCATCGGGCACCAGCAGTGCCAAGCCGAAGCCATGCAGCAGGCGTTCGGCGGCGCCTTCCCAATCGCGCTCGTCATCGCGCACCTGGATCAACTCACCGGCGAAAGGCATGTCGTCCACGTTTAGATTAAGCGCCGCACACATCGCCGCGCGGATCTGAATCTGCCGGTCATCGATGTTGCTGCGACGACGCTTGAGGCTGTCGATTTCAGCACTCAACTGCTCGTGTTCCAGCTTGCCCTGACGCAGGGTCACGCCGTGCTCGGTAAGCGTGTTCTGCAAATCGGCATCGTGGTTGCGCGCTTCCTCCCGCCAGCTTTGATAGTTGCCATGCTGCGCGGCAAAGGTGGCGGCGTCTGCTGCCACCGGCTCGCCCAGCACGGCGGCCAACTCCCCGTAGCGCCCGTCCTTGGTTTTGCGCGCATCCCGCAACTGTTCTTTCTTGCGTATCTCTGCGGCAAGACGCTCCAGCCGGTCACCGCCGTTGTCATTGATCGCCTGCTTCAGCTCATCAACTTGCCGGCCTCGCTCTTCATGTACGGCATCAAGCTTTTGTACTTGAGCATCCACGCGCGCCCACTCTTCCGCCAGCAAGCTCATCCGCTTGTCGATCAGCCCGAGTTTCAGGCCTGCGAAGTGAGGGTGCAGGTTCTCTCGGCACCCGCGCAAGCTTTCGACCTCGGCCAGCAATTCACGATGGCGTTCGCAGTCCGCAATCAAGGGCGTGAGCAATTCAACCTGCTGCTTGGTTTTCAGCACCGCCTGATGGGCGCGGTTGAGGTCGTCGAAGTGGCCGATCAGGGCCTGCAGGCGTGGGCCAACCTCGAAGGGTTCGAGCATATGACTGCGCACGAAGTCGGTCAGGTTGCCCACCGACTTCATCGACACTGTCTGGTGGAACAGTTCCAGAGCCTGATCGTTCTCAATGCCGAAACGCCGGCGGAACCAGGCCGCATAGGGCGGGAAGCTGTCGTGCAGGTCGGTGCCCAGCCCGCGCAGCTTTTTGCGCAATTGGGCAATGTCCGAGCCGAAATGGGCGAAGTCGGAGGCGATCGACAGCTCGCGCTCCGCCCCCACAAAGAACCGCGCCGGCTGCCCCTGCGCTTCCTTCATCCAGAACACTTGGGCCAGCGTTACCGTCTGGTCGTAACCCGCGTTGTGGAACACGCCCAGAATGACGGAGTAGCTGTTCTGGTGGCGCAGCGATACCGGTTTGGCTGCGCCCGTCACTTCGTTGCGCTCGGATTTGTAATGCCCCAGCACGTAGGAGCGCAGCGTCCGCTCCTTGCTGTCCGCCCCCGCTGCCTTGTTGTAGGCGATGCGGTTGGCAGGCACCAGCAAGGTGGTGATGGCATCCACCAGCGTGGACTTGCCCGAACCGATATCGCCCGTGAGCAGGCCGTTTTTGCCATCCAGTTGCAGCGTCCACACCCGGCTGTCGAAGGTGCCCCAGTTGAACACTTCCAGCCGAGTCAGGCGAAAGCCAGACAGCGTGTCATCGGCACAGAAGTCCAGGCCTAATGATTGCGGGTCATTCATGGACTGTCCCTTTCCTGGCATTGCTCACGCTACCGAGTTGCGACTGGTAAGTGGTCAGACGCGCATCGAATTCCGCCAGCCATTGGGCATCGACAAAGGCCTTCAGGATACGCCGCACTTCGTAACTGGCCGGGCCAGCCGAAGCGCCGCCGGCAGGTTTGAGTTTCTGTAAAAATCCCAACTCGACCACCTTGTTGAGCGTGCTTTCGATCTGGTCGATCAGCTTGGCTTCATTCGGGCCGTCGGGCAGGAACACCCGCACCAGCTCCACGATGTCGTCGCGGGAGAGCACCAGCCGCGTGTCGCCGCCGCCCGCGTCGAATTCGGCCAGCTTCTTGCGCAGCAACGCCAGCAACAAACTCACCGCGAACGACAAGGGACGGCGCACCACCAGACGCGGCAGGCGCGGGGCCGGGTCGTCGTCGGCAGGCTCGGGATGGCTCTTGAGAAAGGCATAACCCTCTGCCTCATCCAGCACCAGATCAAGATTCAGCACCGCCACGTAATCACGCACCCGCGCCTGCAGGTTCAGCAACGCTGCCCATTGGCGTTCGTCGCCATCACGGTACAGCACGCTTTTGAGCAAGCCGATCAGCAATACCGATAAATCTGCGGCGGGCGCCGGTGCCGGTTGGGGAGGCGAGCGTTCTTCTTCCATTCCTTGTCTCAACTCTATGTTCTGCTTCAACGCATGAAAATCACGCGTGGCAGCCGCGCGTTGCGGGTGATGGCCTGGCCGTCCGTGGCCACCGTCTGCCAGCGGATGGACTCGGGCGTGTCCTCATCCACCACGGTGCTGAAGGTCTCGCTGCCCAGTTGCAGATAGGCTACCAACTCGGCCAGTCCCTGCTGCAAAGGCTGGCTGGCCACCAATTCGTTCAGGGTGATCTGCGCCTGCTCCTGCAAGGCGTGGCGGATATGGCGTGTCAGGCGCGCCTTGTCCACCACCACCTGAACGAACAGCGCCGAAGGGTCGATATCCTCATCGCCCGCCTGCAAGATCAGGTCGGCAATCACCGGCTTGATGGCCGGGGTGAACAGGGGGCGCTCCATCGCCAACTCGATATCCGCGCAGGCCTCGGCCATTTCCATCACGTTGCCGGCGGGCGGCGCATCCCGCAGCGCCAGCGCCTTGCTTTCGATGCCGTGCAGAATGTCCATGATGCGGCGGTTTTCCAGCCAGGCCTGGTCATCCAGAAAGCGGCGCAATTGCTGTGACAAAGCGGCGACCGTGCGCTGCGTGTGCTCGCCCGCTTCCATCCAGTCGTAGTGCACGCGGCGGGTACGGCTGTCGGGTTTCATATCCGCCACCGCAGGCAGCGCCAACACGCGATCCAGCAGCTCGGTCAATTCTTCCTGCCGACGGCTGGAGAGCAGGAAGTCCCAGAACGCGCGAAAACTTTTGCCCTGATCGGAATCGGCAATCGCATCACGCTCACCCAGGATGTCTTCCAACAGCGCACCCTTGCTGCCCTCCCACAACGCAATGCGCTCACGCACGCGCCGGTCGAGCTGGCGGAAATTGCACTCAACCTCACGGAAGTCGGTCAGCAACTCGCGCGCACCCTGCATGAACTGCTGGAAGCGGTCCTTCAGCGCCGTGTCATCCAGCAGCGGCGCATCGCCAGCCCGCACCCGCGCGATCTCGGCATCGAGGTCATCGCGTTTTTTGTTCAGCTCGGCGATGCGCTTGGCCGGGTCGGCCTCGCTGCCCTCGCTCATCTGCTTGAGCAGGCCGAACAGCGTGAGCAGGCGCGACTCGGTGCCGACGAACTGCCGTTCGGACAATTGCGCCAGCCAGGCGATGGCCTTCTCGGTGGCGGGCGTCAAATCGAACTGCGCCTCGTCCGTGCCCAGGCGGTAGAACTTGCGCAACCAGCCCTTGTCGGGTGCCGCCCAGTCGTTCAGATAATCCAGCGCCGGCTTGGGGAAAGCGGTCTCGCCCAGGTGCACGCGCAGGGCATACAACTCGTCTTCCAGCGCCTCGGCCAGATCCGCCGCCGCCATCACGCGCACATTGGGTACCACGAATACCCGCTGCAGAAAACTCGCCACCAGCGCTGCATGGTCCGAACGCAATAGCCGCCACGCGGGGTGGTGGGTGCGCAGGGTGTCGAGGGTGGTGAAGTCAAGGCTCATGTCAAAAGCGGCTTAATCCAATTCTGCCGCTTGTCCTGACCATCACGAACCGGCCCGGCCCCGGCGGCGGCAGGCGGAACGGCACTTCCTGGCGGTGTTTGACGCCCGCTTCATTACCTATCCTGTTCAACGTTGGCATTCAGCCCATCCCCTCAAGCCTTGCGCGCTGACGTCTCTGGCCATCGCTGTGTTGCGCTTCATACGCGCTGCCCGCGCGCTCCCTTCATCTCATCCACCTCGGACAACTGAAATTTCTACCTCCGGCAAGATGTCTATGTAAAATTTCCGTTTAGAATGGCTGTAGCCATGGTGCTTACCTCCTGTCAGGTGCGTTGTGGTCAGGCGGTTCGGGTGTTGACGCACCCTTTCCGCCGCTCTCTCATGATCCGCATGGGGGGGTGGTGATACTCGTTCAGGCCGCGATCAGCTCGGCACGCTGCACTTTCGGCTTGAATATCTTGCGAGCCTGCCACAGGTCATAGGATGCCTGCTCTGCCAGCCATACATCAGCCCGACCGCCATTCTCTACCCCTAGCCATTTCTCGATCCGCAAGGCCATTTCCGGCGATATTGCGGCGCGCTCATTCAACACCCTAGACAAGGCCGCGCGCGTCACACCGAGCTGCGCCGCGGCGTCAGTAACGGTAAGCCCCAAGGCCGGCAATACGTCCTCTCGTAGCGTTTCTCCAGGGTGGGGCGGGTTATGCATTCTGCTCATGTTCATGCTCCTGTCAGTGATAGTCCTGGTAATCCACCAGCACGGCGACGATTCCTTCAAAGGTGAAGGTCATGCGCCAATTTGCGTTGACCCATACCGAGTAATGCCCGGCCATATCGCCGCCCAAGGAATGCAGCTTCCAGCCGGGGATGTTCATATCTGTTGCGCAGGACGCTTCGTCCAGGCGGCGCAACTGCCGCTGCAGCCTTGGCGCATGGCTGGGCTGTATGCCTGCTTTGCTGCCGGTTTCGAAAAACGCTTGCAGTCCTTTATGCCTGAACGTCTTAATCATGACTCACTGTATAGTGTAGCGTTTCGCAAGTCAAGCAGCATGGTCGTGTAGCGGTATCACCCCCGCCCCTGCTTTTTGCTTGTCCAGATAGTCCGCCCATAGCTGCATCATCTTGCGGCGTTCGGCCAAGTGTGCGGTGCGGTTGTATGCTCGCCCGTTCGGATCGCGCACGGCATGGGCAAGCTGGTGCTCGATATAGTCCGGGCGCACCTGCAACACTTCATCCAGTATGGTGCGCGCCATTGCCCGGAAGCCGTGGCCGCTCATCTCATCCTTGGCAAAGCCCATGCGCCGCATGGGCGGCAAGGATGGCATTATCACTCATCGGGCGCTTGGTTGTGCGTGCGCCGGGGAAAACATACTTGCCGCCGCCGGTGAGGGCGTGAAGCTCGCGCAGGATCGCCACGGCTTGCGCAGCCAGCGGAATCAGGTGCGGCTCGCGCATCTTCATCCGTTCGGCGGGGATGTTCCATTCGGCCTTGTCCAGGTCAAACTCTGCCCACTCTGCTTTGCGCAGTTCACCAGGACGCACGAACACCAGCGGGGCGAGGCGCAGGGCGCACTTGGTTACATACTGCCCCTGGTAATCGTTAATCGCGCGCAACAGCGCACCGGTTGCCTTGGGGTCGGTGATGGCGGCAAGGTGTTTTTCTTTCACCGGGGGCAATGCGCCCTTGCCCCCAATGTTGCCCCCAGATGTCAATGCACGGGGTTGGACGCCAGAAAACAAGAAACCCGCAGAAAGCTAGGCTTTGTGCGGGTTTCGTTACCCACGGAAACATAAATAAGAAATCCGTAGAGCGCGCCCAGCGCCTTCAAGAGCAACCAGCTTTTTTTGTTATTCAGACCGCGATCAAAGCGGCCGCGCAAGGCAGGCCTGATGTGCTGACTTTTGTTCGGCGTATGGCGGATTGCGGCATTGCCGTCCGTCCGAATTTGAAACAGAACGAGCTGAATGGGTTTGGCTATCAGTACGGCGAACAAAAGTTCACGGGAAAGCAGCTTGGATTGAACTGGATGGAGTTAAAGGAAAGGGTCATTTATGAACCGAATGAGCACCTTGAAATTCTTGCCGACATCAAACGAGAAATTGATGCAGGAACTGCGAGACCTGACCGCGCAGGATTTGGCGCTTCGACAGAGATTGGAGTCACTAACGGCGAACAGGCTTCTGTGGAAAGAAGCAGCAGAGCAGAGGCAGACAAGAATCGAGACGCTAAACCAACAAGGCAGGAAGTCAATTCAGGAAATAGAGAGATTTCGGAATCGTCAACACATCCTTCAGCTAGTTATATTCTTGCTGGGTTGCATCGTCGTTTGGCAGATCGTCGAGCCCGATTTATTCGGCTCTCAGAGCGTCTCAAGGCCGATTGCGAAGGGGATTCCCTCGCAGAGCGTTTCCGTGCGGCCCTAGACCCTGAAATGACAGATTCCGAGGTCGCTCAGTTATTTCTAAAGAAAGAGCTCGGCTCGGCGGCGGCGCGCAGTTTGGTAGAGGTGCATCTCGTTATGTCCAAGGATGAGCTACGGGCAGTCTTGCTGCCCTATCAAGAAGCGATCAAAACCGAGGAGGAGCACGCTAAAAGGATGGCTGGAGCAGAACGGCAATCGCCCAAGCCAACGACCAATCCGAGTGTGGGAGATTTGCCATCTATGTAGCCTCCTTGCCGTCTGGGTCGAGGCGGTGGTGCCGCACCGATGTGGGCGTTTGCGCACTTGGATACGGATGGAGAAGGTATCTCACGCCTCATTGATCTTGCATTCGCTGAGTTCAGTATCACAAAAAAATTCATAGATTTGCAATGCATATTTATCCATAACTATCAATGCATTAAAAAAATTCATAAAAAATAATCATTGACTTTTAATGCAATAAAACAATGAGTTGCACAATTTTGTTCTTGCAAAAAACTTTTACAAAAACAAAAATGCCTGCCAGCGGTTGAAATTAATCATCCGCAATGAAATGGGGGGAATCATGACTGACGAATTACTTCGACATGGTGAGGTGTGCAGGTCAGATACGGCTAGCACGCACTACGGAAAAAAACGCGTGGGACGTGGTAAGTGTATTGCATCACCCTCTCCAGCCGATGTTGATCGTCTCAATCAGAAGCTCCAATCAAATCACAATATGCCGATAACCAACATGGGATCTAAGTAGCTATGACTAATAGACGTATACAATTTATCGAACCGCTGAATCCGCTGTGCGAAGAAGCTATCAATATCCGTCATATTCTCAAAAGTATTCAAGACTTTTCTGATGACGATGTCTTGCATGAATTGCGATCACACGTATCGCTTATCCCTGCAACTCAAGCACTTCTTGATGCATTGGTCACACCTCGCGGGGTCTTTCTGTGCAACTCAACACTACATAGTTTTAGCGAGTGGCTTGCGTCATCGATTGATGATATTGATGAATCAATCGGTTGCGATTCTATGGATTATGAATGCCTATCGATGCTGGAGCGGCTTATAGAATGGAGAAAAGAGTCGGATGGTTCGATCGGCTTTGTCACCAAAAGTGGAGTTTTGAAACCAATGGACATTGGCATTGATATTCATCGTGAAGATATCGATGAATTCCTGAAGATTGTAGAAATACAAAATGGCGGTGATGTCCGTTGCGATTTGGTTGGATTGATTGCAAGCTATGACTTTTATGATTTTTCAACTTTGTAGCCAGTCTGGGGCAGGCCTGTAAAAATATATTTGAAAGCGCTTGACAGAAGCCGAATGGTTAATATAATCATTTCCGTCTTCGGTAACGTCTGGTAGTAAAAAAACCGAAAAGCTCGCATCGCTGTTAACCGGCGAAACATAAAAAACAATATCTCCTTTGAATACTTGGTCGGCACAGACGCTGGTACGAGTGATCCACCTCAATACTCTTTTCTCCCAATGCACATTGGGTGTTGGCCACGCCAGTTGGAAAGTTGCGTTTAGCCTTTTGGTGCTGGATGAGGAATGGAACCTCCAGAACATTGGAGGTGTTAGAAAAGTAGCAGTAAGACAGCAAAGCTGTCATGTGTTGATGGAACCTCCAGAACATTGGAGGTGTTAAAAAGTAGTAGGCCCCGCTTCATTTCTGGTGAAGCGGGGCTCCCCTAAGACGAATAACCAGAAAAAGAAAGGAGTGCGGAAAATGAAAACTACAACCCGAATATGCAACAGGCACCTCGTTCTGGTTAGTCGTATCACCGCAATGCGTATCTGCTGATCCGCATTCGCCGCCCGCACGGGCAGTAGCACAACCAAACCGACGCAGGACAGCGCAGATGCAGCGCTGGGGGCTTCTATGCCCTGCAAAAAGCATCGCACATACAGAAGGAGCTTCGATATGGATCAACAAAACAAAGGGGAAGTTATCGCTGCTGTTGCAGATGCAGACCTGTGCATCGAGCCTGATTGTGAACAAATTGATGATCTTGACGAGTTGGCCATCGACGAGCTGCTTCAGAACGGTGACCTCTCGTCAGAGGGCTTCATGCAGTCTCTGACTAAAAAAGCATACTTGGAAAACAAGAAGCATCCGGATATCGAGAAGCGCGTTGCCTATTGGCGAGATGAAGCAAGGCTGATTCAAATTGCGGACAGCAGCAGCAAGAAGTTCTTCTCTGAACTTTTCGGAAAAGAACACTGCGGCGATACGCTGGTCGAGATGCTGGCGGAGGACCTTGCCATCCAGTCCGAGGTGTTATCTGCGTACCGGAAAGCACAGACGAGTTTGCGGCTGGAGATCATCCAAAAGGTCAGGGAAGAGAACAAACTCAAAGAAAAATACGGTTTG
>Ga0210050_1002684_pt1 | contig 16693 bp, 15 predicted proteins | sample CryGey132114_all_FD_185463 | JGI IMG/M metagenome (GOLD analysis project Ga0210050, IMG submission 185463) | Groundwater microbial communities from aquifer - Crystal Geyser CG22_combo_CG10-13_8/21/14_all (SPAdes) (version 2) | ecosystem: Environmental > Aquatic > Deep subsurface > Groundwater ...
GATGTTTGATGCTGTCCTGGGGGAGTCGATTATAAAAAGGGCTCAAGAGAAAAAAGTCGTTGAGATAAATATAATAGACTTGAGGTTGTTTTCAAGGGATAAGCATAGAAAGGTGGATGACAAGCCTTTTGGCGGCGGGCCGGGCATGGTGATGAATGCAGAGCCGTTTTTTGAAGCAGTCAATTATATAAGAAGAAGAACAAAGGATCTGAGACTAAAAACAAGGACAATACTCCTCAGCCCTAAGGGCAGAAAATTTAATCAGGCGCTTGCTGCAAAATTGTCAAAATATGAGCATATGGTGCTATTGTGCGGCCATTACGAAGGCATAGACCACAGGGTGGCCGAGCACCTTGCAGACGATGAGATATCAATAGGAGATTTCGTAATGACCGGAGGGGAATTGCCGGCAATGGCTGTAATTGACAGCGTTGTAAGGCTGGTGCCGGGAGCGCTGGGAGACAAGGATTCATGTAAAGATGAATCCTTTTCAGAAAACCTTTTGGAGTATCCGCATTACACAAGGCCGGCTGATTATAGCGGCATGAAGGTTCCCAAGGTGCTTTTGTCCGGGGATCATGAGCAGATAAAAGAGTGGAGAAAAAAAGAGGCTGTCAAGCTAACCAGGAAAAAAAGGCCGGATTTGTTAAAATTAAAGGGGGAAAAATGGACATAATCAGAGAGTTGGAAAAAGATTTAATGAAAAAAGATGTCACTGATTTCAAGGTTGGGGATACCGTCAGGGTGGCAGTCAAGATCAAGGAAGGCGATAAGACAAGGAACCAGGCCTTTGAAGGGATCGTGATTGCCAGAAAAGGTTCGGGCATGAAAGAAACCTTTACCGTAAGGCACATATCTTTCGGAGAGGGCGTTGAGAGGGTATTTTTGATTCATTCCCCGCAAATAGACTCGATAAAGGTTGTTAAAAAAGGCAAGGTTAACAGGGCTCGGCTTTATTATCTGAGGAAAAGAGTTGGCAAAAGCACATCGGTTGAAGAAGAAAGAGATGTTGTCAAAGGCCAGACAAATGCTGGCCTGGGAGAAAAAAGCGCTGCTTGAAGGCGCCTCTATTGTAATAGGCGTTGACGAGGCGGGCAGAGGGCCTCTGGCAGGCCCTGTGGTGGCGGGCGCTGTAATTCTCAAATCCCCTGACTATAAAACCAGGATAGACGATTCCAAAAAGCTCAGGCCTTTACAGAGAGAAAAAGCGTTCAGGGAAATACGAGAGAAGGCGTTTTTCGGCGTAGGTATAAAAGATAATAAGTACATAGACAGAGAAAATATACACATGGCAACGCTTGCGGCGATGAAGCAGGCAGTTAAAAATCTGGTATCCAAGTTTTGCCGCCTGACTGATAAAAAAGAAAAGAACATCCGAAAAGACATCTGCGTTCTTGTGGACGGATTATTCGGCGGTTTTCTCCCTTATAAAACAATCCCGATTGTAAAAGGCGATTCCAAAAGCCTTACCATAGCAGCGGCATCAATAGTCGCAAAGGTGACGCGCGACGCGATAATGAAGCGATATGATAAATTATATCCGCGGTACGGTTTCTCAAAACACAAAGGATACGGCACTAAAAATCATCTGGAGGCCCTGGGACAATATGGGCCATGTCCGATACACAGAAAAACCTTCGCGCCATTGAAAAATGACATTCGACAGAATTAGTTCAGGAAGAAAAGGGGAAGAAGAAGCTGTTTTTTATCTGCGCAAAAATGGCTATAAGATAATAGAAAGAAATTACAGGACAAAGCTCGGGGAAATAGATATAATAGCGGATTATAAAGGCTGTATTTGTTTCGTGGAAGTGAGGGCTAAAAATAGTCCCGCGTTTGGTTCTCCGGAAGAAACGATATTAAAAAAGAAACAGCTCCAGGTTTCAAAGGCAGCACTGGCGTATATAAAAAAATTCAAACTTGAAGATAAAAGCTGCAGGTTTGATGTGGTTTCAGTGGAAGGCGTGGATAGGCCCAGGCCTGAGGTAAGATTGATTAAGAATGCCTTTGAGCTGGATGACAGGTGGAGGTAAAGATGAAAAATATCCCAAGCGATCTTGAAATAGCCCAGTCTGCCAAACTGAAACCCATTCTTGAAATAGCAAAAAAAATAGGCATAAAAGAAAACGAGCTGGAGTTATACGGTAAATATAAAGCCAAGATAACCCTTTCCATAGTAGACCGCCTGAAAGATAAGCCTTTTGGAAAATATATAGACGTTACTGCTATTACGCCCACTCCTTTGGGAGAGGGAAAGACCGTAACAACTATCGGTCTGAGCCTCGGCCTTAACAAGCTGAAGAAAAAAGTCATAACTACGCTCAGGCAGCCTTCGATGGGCCCGGTATTCGGGATAAAAGGCGGGGCTGCGGGAGGAGGATATTCCCAGGTCCTGCCAATGGAAGACATTAATCTTCATTTCACCGGAGACATACATGCAGTAGGCGCTGCCAATAACCTTCTGGCTGCGTTTATCGACAATAGCGTCACAAAGGGGAACAAGCTCAACATAAATCCGGACACTATTATTACGCGCAGGGTTGTAGATATAAGCGACAGGGCTTTAAGACAGATAAAAACCGGGTTAGGGGGAGAAGAAAACGGAATCCCCAGGGATACGGGCTTTGACATAACAGTCGCAAGCGAGGTGATGGCGATACTCGCGCTTTCAAAAGATCTTTCTGATTTAAGAAGCCGCATAGGGAAAATAATAGCAGCCTTTACTTACGACGGAATGCCCGTTACAGCCCAGGATCTGAAATGCGCCGGGGCCATGACAGTGCTTCTCAAGGACGCTATCAAGCCAAACCTTGTCCAGACGACAGAAAATACGCCGTGCATTATGCACGCAGGGCCTTTTGCCAATATCGCGCACGGCAATAATTCTATATTAGCGGATATGATAGCTTTGAAATTGGCGGATTATGTGGTTACGGAGAGCGGTTTTGGAGCAGACTGCGGAGCGGAAAAATTTATGGACATAAAATGCCGGGTAAGCGGGCTTAAGCCGCCTGACGCCGTGGTGATAGTATGCAGCATCAGGGCTCTTAAGATGCACGGAGGGGCTTTTAAAGCAGCGCCTGGCAAAAAGATAAATGAAGAGGCCCTGAAAAAGGAAGACGTGGAAGCTGTTAAAAAAGGCAGCGCCAACCTGGAAAAGCATATTGAGAACATGAGGCTATTCGGAGTGCCCGTAGTAGTGGCCATAAATAGATTTTTATATGATACGGACAGCGAGATAGCTGTAATAAAAGAGATAGCCGTAAAGGCAGGGGCGAGCGACGCTGTTGTGAGCGAGGTGTGGGAAAAAGGCGGGGCAGGCGGAATAGAATTGGCCAAGGCCGTAATAAAGATATGCGGAGAAAAGTCAGATTTCAGGTTTTTATACCCCCTGGATATGCCCATTGAAAAAAAGATAGAGACGATAGCGAAAAAGATTTACGGGGCAAAAGAAGTGAGTTATTCAGAGGAAGCTAAAAAAAAGATAGAGCACTATACAAAACTTGGCTATGATAAATTGCCGATATGCATGGCAAAGACCCATCTGTCTCTTTCCCATGACCCTGAGCTTAAGGCAAGGCCGATAGATTTTATTTTACCGATAAAAGACGTAAGGATTTCAGCAGGCGCGGGTTTTTTATATCCGCTATGCGGCCAGATGCGCACTATGCCGGGGCTTCCGTCTGTTCCTGCAGGAACAAAGGTGGACATAGATAGCGATGGTAAGATAGTAGGATTATTTTAAGCGGAGGCGGTTATATGTATATAAATGAACCGGTAAGCAAGTACCTTAATGACCTCGCTGCAAAACAGCCTACGCCAGGCGGAGGAAGCGCGGCAGGCTTGACCGGAGCGCTGGGCATAGCCCTGTTGGAGATGGCGTGCAATTTTACAATCGGAAAGAAAATTTATAAAGATATCGAAGCGGCGGCAATGGCCCACCTGGCAGCTTTAAAAAAGATAAGAGAAGAGTTTATGTCTCTGGTGGACGAGGATGTCAAGACATATGAAACTATACTAAGCGCATTCAGGGCAAAAGATGAAAAAAATATTGATAAAGCGCTGAAAAGCGGTTATCATATTTCTTTAAAAATGTGCGAGCTTGCAAAGTCAGGCATGTTGATTGCGTCTGAGGTGGCGGAGAAATCAAACGTCAATCTGATAACAGATGTGGGTTGCGGCTCAGAGCTCTTAAAGGCAAGTTTTAATTCAGGCGTTTTTAATTCCGAAATAAATCTTAAGGGCATCAAAGACGTTTCTTTTGTAGAAAGAGAAAAACTGGTCCTGAGCGCCCTTAAAAAAGAAATAGCAGATCTGTATAAAAAAGCTGTTTCCAAGACAAACGAAAGGATGGTATAGGCATGCCTGGTAAGCTTCTGGAAGGTAAAAGCGTCGCTTTAAAAATAAAAGAAAATATAAAGCTGGAAGTAGGATCGCTGAAAACTAAATACGGCTTAAGTCCGAAACTTGTCAGTATGCAAGTAGGGGAGAATCCCGCTTCAGAAATATACATAAAATCCCAGGAAAAAACAGCCAGGGATCTCGGAATAGACTATGAGCTCAAAAAACTGCCGTCCGATATCAATCAGGATGAGTTTATAAAGGCGATAGAGTCTCTCAATAAAGATAAATCAGTGAACGGGATAATAATTCAGATGCCCCTGCCTCAGCACATAGATGCGAAACTAATTTCCAGATACTTGTCCCCGCTGAAAGACATAGAGGCGGTCCATCCCCAAAATATGGGCGAGATAGTTTTTGGAACAGCCAAGATCTTGCCGTGCACGGCAGCCGCATGCATGGAGCTTTTGAATTCCATAGACTTGCTTGAATTATACGGCAAAGAAGCTGTTGTCGTGGGCCACAGCGAAATCGTAGGAAAACCGCTGGCGCTGCTATTATTGAATAAATTTGTGACGACCACGGTCTGCCACATAGCTACAGGCAAAAGAGGCACGCTTCCGGAATTCGTAAAAAAAGCGGAGATTTTAATAGTGGCTGTAGGAAAAGCAGGGATTGTAAAAGGCGAGTGGGTAAAAGAAGGCGCAATTGTAATAGATGTCGGGATCAATCGGGTGGAGGGAAAGATAGTGGGCGATGTGGAGTTTGAGAGGGCTGTTGAGAAAGCCTCTTACATCACTCCCGTCCCGGGCGGGGTGGGGCCCTTGACAGTAACAATTTTAATGCGTAACGTGGTTGAGGCATTCAAACAGCAACAGGGGGTTTAGGATTATGGCGCTTTGCGATAAAATAAAATCTGGAAAGTTTATAATTACGTCGGAGATAGCTCCTCCCAAAGGTATCGATGTTGAAGAAATATTAAAGGATGCCGAGCTTGTAAAAGGCAGGGTGGATGCGATAAATGTGACTGACCTGCAGAGCTCTGTAATGCGCACAGGCTCGCTTGCAATATGCAAACTTTTAATAGAGCGCGGATTAGAGCCTGTGTTCCAGATAACCTGCAGAGACAGAAACAGGTTAGCGCTTCAGTCAGACCTTTTATCAGCGGCTGTTTTCGGAATAGAGAATGTGCTGGCCTTGACCGGGGACCATCCCGCGCTGGGCGATCACCCGGGAGCAAAGCCCGTTTTTGACCTGGATTCAATGCAATTATTGGAAGCTATAAGAGATTTGCAGGCAGGCAAGGATATGGCTGGAAAAGAATTGAAAGGTTCTCCTAAATTCTGCGTCGGGGCTGTTGTGAATCCCGGGGCGGATCCGATCGAGCCAGAGATAATGAAAATGGAAAAAAAGATACAATCAGGCGCGCAGTTTTTTCAGACGCAGGCTATCTACGAGATGCACCTTTTTGAAAAATTCCTCAAAGCGTCGGAGCATTTACATACAACTATCATAGCGGGCATAGTGCTTTTAAAATCAGCAGGCATGGCAAGGTACATGAATAAAAATGTTGCCGGGGTATTTGTGCCTGATAATTTGATCGAAGAGATAGATAAGGCAAAGGATAAGAGCGCCAAGAGCATAGAGATAGCGGCGCGGCTCATAAAAGAATTGAAACCCATGTGCCAGGGCGTTCACGTTATGCCCATAGGATGGGATAAAAAAGTTCCGCTGGTATTGGATGCCGCGGGATTATAAAACACGGATTTCCTTAGGTGTCATTGCGAGGAAGTCGCTAAAGGCGACTGACGAAGCAATCTATAGAGATTGCTTCGCGGAGTTTACACTGAGCGAAGCGAATGTGCTCGCAATGACGTGAATCATGAAAATAGCGGTAAGCGGAAAAGGCGGAGTAGGAAAAACTTCAGTAGCAGCGGGACTTGTAATATTTTTTGAAAAACAGGGCAAGCGCGTAATAGCTATAGACGCTGACCCTGATGCAAACCTTGCGGCCACGCTTGGGTTTTCGGTTTCCGAGAGACCCTCGCCTATATCCGAATTAAAAAAGATTATTCTAGAACGCACAGGCGAGGTAGGGACGTTTTTTAAATTAAACCCCAAGGTGGACGATATCCCGGATAAATTTTCTGCCAGGAAGGGCAATATCAGGCTCATTGAAATGGGCACTGTGAAAAAAGGCGGGGCAGGCTGCGTTTGCCCTGAAAGCGCTTTTTTAAAAGCGTTATTGAGCCATATTTTTTTAAACAGGGATGAGGTCGTAATCGTAGACATGGAGGCCGGGATAGAGCATCTTGGAAGAGGCACTGCGCAGTCTGTTGAAAAATTTTTAATAGTAGTGGAGCCGAACAACACTTCGCTTGATACTGCAAAAAAAATAAACTCTCTTGCGGAAGGCCTTGGGATCAAAGACGTTTCGGTCATAGGAAATAAAATCAGGTCAGACAAAGATAAAGATTTTATAGATAAAAATTTAAAGGAGATTAAGGTGCAGGGATATATAAGTCTAGACGAGGAGCTTTTAAATTCCAGGGGCATATTGCCGGAAGATTCGAAATTTATAAAAAATTTGGCGGAGGTATTTAATGGCAAAACCAACGGGTAATCCTATTAACGATCATTTACTTGAGATAGCTGCTCAAAATAACATTTCTACCATATGGGACCGCTTTATGGAGCAGGAACCTCATTGCGGATTCGGGACGCTGGGAGTCTGCTGCAAGATCTGTAATCTTGGCCCATGCAGGATTGACCCATTCGGAGAAGGCGCCCAGAAAGGCGCGTGCGGGGCAGACGCTGATACCATAAGCGCAAGAAATCTGACGCGCAATGCTGCAGCCGGTGCTGCCTGCCATTCTGATCATGGCCGCACAATGGCAAAGACTCTCCTGGACACGGGAAAAGGCATAGCAAAGGATTATTCCATAAAGGATCCGGAAAAATTAAAAAAACTCGCTAAGGAATTTGGCATAAAAATAGAGAATAAGAATGATTTAAAAATAGCTGAAGAGCTCGGAGAGGCTATATTAAAGGAATTCGGGCAGCAGGAAGGGGAGTTAACTTTAACAAAAAGAGCGCCGAAGAAACAGCAGGAGATATGGAAAAAAACAAACGTTAATCCGAGGGGCATTGACATAGAAATTGTGCAGGCAATGTCCAGGACTCACATTGGATGCGACAGTGAATACAAACATGTTTTGGAGGCTGCTATAAGGGCGTCGCTTGTGGATGGCTGGGGCGGGTCCATGATAGCCACGGAGCTTAGCGATATATTATTCGGTTCTCCTCAACCTATACGCGCGGAGATAAATTTAGGGGTATTAAAAGAAGATGAAGTAAATGTTCTTTTGCATGGTCACGAGCCAGTGCTTTCAGATATTATAGTTACGGCAAGTCAGGATAAGGAAATCCAGGAACTCGTAAAAAAGAACGGGGCTAAGGGGATTAATCTGTCTGGCATTTGCTGCACTGCAGCAGAAGTCCTGATGAGGCACGGGGTTCCGATGGCTGGGAATTTTTTGCAGCAGGAGCTCGCCATAATTACGGGCGCTGTTGAAGCAATGGTAGTCGATGTTCAGTGCGTTATGCCGAGTTTAAGCGAGGTGGCAAAATCCTTTCATACAAAACTTATTTCCACTTCTCCGAAGGCAAAATTTGTCGGCATGGAACATATAGAATTCCACGAAAAAGAAGCGTTAGAGACAGCAAAAAAGATTTTAAGGATAGCCGTTGAGAATTACAAAAACAGGGATCGCTCTAAAGTAAATATTCCCAGGGAAAAGATGACCCTTGTAGCCGGCTTTACCATGGAGAATGTTTTTTATAATTTGGGCGGGAGTTTCAGGCCGTCGTACAGGCCTTTAAATGATGCGATTATAAGCGGAAGGATACGAGGGGTTGCAGGCGTAGTGGGCTGTGATAACCCTAAGAATGCGTCTGGAATGTGCCACGCAGACATGGTAAGGGAGCTTATAAAAAATGACGTACTGGTTGTGCAGACAGGATGCTCAAGCGGCGCGTGCGCAAAGGCAGGGCTGTTGACCCCGGAAGCTGCTTTCAAGTTTGCGGGAGAGGGATTGAAAGAGATATGCGAAACGGTCGGGATACCTCCGGTATTACATACAGGGTCATGCGTTGACAATACGAGGATTCTTACAGCTTGCTGCGAGATGGTAAAAGAAGGCGGGATCGGGAACAGCATTGACGAACTGCCGGTCGCAGGCGCTGCTCCTGAATGGATGTCAGAGAAAGCGATTGCAATAGGATGGTATTTCGTAACATCTGGGATATTTGTGGTTATCGGGACGCCTTTAAGGGTGCTGGGCAGTAAAAATGTCACAAATTATATATGCAATGAAATAGAGCCGATATACGGCGGCAAGTGGGCATTTGAAGGCGATCCGATAAAAGCAGCGCATTTAATGATAGCGCATATTGATAAAAAGCGCGAGGCCCTGAAATTGAAGCCTATGATGTACGCTAAAGCATAGCATAAACCCTGGTCAACCTGTCAGGTTACCCATCTGGGTAACCTGACAGGTTGACCAAAAGCAAGAAATATGAAAAAGATATATTGTAATATCAAAAAATGTCTTGGGTGTGGATCTTGCGAGATTGCATGCGCAGTAGAGCATTCCAAATCCAAGGAGTTGAACAATACGATTTCGGAAAGTCCGCTGCCTATCAAAAGGAGAAAGGCGGAATTTGTTGAAGAGGGCGTTGCCATATCTGCAGGCTGCCAGCATTGCGATAACGCAGCCTGCGTTACAGCATGCATGTCCGGCGCAATGTACAAGGAACTAAAAACAGGGCTTACCCGGCACGACAGGGATAAATGCGTTGGCTGCTGGATGTGCATCATGTCATGTCCTTTTGGGGCTATTACCAGGGAGAAGCAGGAAAAACAGGTTGTAAAATGCGACCTTTGTCCGGACAGGGATAAGCCTGCCTGCGTAGAGGCCTGTCCTACAAGGGCATTGTCTTTAGGCACTTTTAAGGAGTTTAAAAAGTTATGCAATATGTAATTATCGGATCCAGCGCAGCCGGAATAAATGCAGTAGAAGCCATAAGGGCTAAAGATAAGGATTCGAAAATAGTCGTTATCTCTGACGAGAAAAAACCGCTTTACTCCAGATGCCTGATTTCTTATCTTTTGGCAGGCACAATAGATGAGAAAAAGATTTGGTACAGAAAAGACAGTTTTTTTAAAAATAATAAAGTAAACGCTTTTCTCGGCATAAAGGCCGTAGAAATAAATGCAAAGAAAAAAGAAGTTCTTCTTGATAATAAAGAAAAGGTTGTGTTTGACAAGCTGCTTGTTGCAACAGGCGCTTCGCCGAAATTGGAAAATATTCCCGGCATAGATAAAGCAGGCGTTTTTCCTCTGAGGACCATCGGGCATACAGCTGAAATCCAGTCAATGCTTGAGAAGGTAAAAGCCGTGGCAGTGCTCGGAGGCGGGTTGATAGGCTTGCGCGCCGCGTATGCCTTGAAAGCCAGGGGCAAGGATGTAAGTGTTTTTGTAAAATCAGGCTCTATTCTTTCCCAGATAGTGGACAAAGACGCTGCCAGCCTTATGCAGAAGCGCATAGAAGAAAAAGGCATAAAGATATTCACAGGTGTGGCCGCGAAGGAGATTACGGGCGACAGGTCAGCGAAAGGCATAGCGCTCGACAATGGCTTGAAACATGGCTGCGAGCTCGTGATTATAGGCAAAGGGGTTTCGCCCAATATAGAAATAGCCGGTGGTAGCGGCATAAAAACAAACTGGGGAATTTTAACAAACGATTCCCTCGAGACCAATGTAGAAGGTATATTTGCCGCGGGCGATGTGTCAGAGACTAATGATATTGCGCTCGGGGAAAGCTCTATAAATGCAATCTGGCCGGCTGCGTGCGAGCAAGGCAGGATCGCAGGGTTGAATATGGCAGGCGAAAGAGAAATATACGAAGGGTCCCTCGCTATGAATTCCATAGAATTTTTTGGCCTTCCGGTAATTTCAGTGGGCATAACAAAGCCGAAGAGCGATGCTTACGAAGAGATTGTCAGAAAAGATGCAGCCAGAAATATTTATAAGAAGGTAGTATTAAAAGACGGCGTTGTTGCAGGGGTTACGTTTGTAAATTCAATCGAAAATATAGGCATTATCGGATCCTTGATCAAGAATAAAACGAATATCGAGGGAATTAAAAATATAATTTTAGAAGATTATTTTGATTACGGGAAAATAATCCCCCTTATCAAAAAATCTAAGAAGGGCTTCAGAGAGCCGGAGTTTAAAGAGACGATACTGACTTTATAGCGAAGGAGAGGCAATGTCAAAGATAATCGCGTCATGCGCCATAAGAGGCGCAAGAGAGATTTACAGGCAGGCAGAGGAATTTCTGGAAAAATCAATTAAGGAAAAAGGCGAATCCTGTGAGGTAAAATTTCCGGACACAGCTTTTTATTTCCCGATGGCCTATGCGCTTTTGGGCGAAGAGGTGAAGAAGCTCAGCGATGCCAAAAAGGTTTTATTGCGCGCAAAAACGCTTTTGCACGAAGACCCTTCTGAAAAAATATGGCTTCCTTATCTGGGCAATACGCTTGATTCCGGCGTGTCAGCGCTTTTATGCGAAGAGATAATAATGGCGTTAAGATATCTGTATGGCCAGGAGCCTCAAGATGGCTGCAACGGATTTTTCTCGGATACGATCCTTCGCACATTGGGCATTCAGCTCGTAGACGGGAGAATACCGGGATTTGCAGCAATATTAGGAGCTGCTAAGGATAATAAAACAGCGGTATATATTGTGCGCGAACTGCAAAAGCGCAGCATAATGACATTTGTGGGCAGCAATGTAAACGGGAGAAGTATAATAGACCAGCTAATTGAAGAAAAAGTAGAGATGGGCTGGGATACCTATATAATACCGTACGGAAGGGATACCTTAAGCGCAATATATCCTTTGAATTGGGCAATCAGAGGCGCCCTTACTTTCGGAGGCCATAAAAAAGGCGAGGCCCTTAAATGTCTTAAATATTGCCAGAACAGGGTGTTTGCATTTGGCATGGTTTTGGGGGAATTGGATGATATTAAATATGCGACAGGCGCAGGCGCAATTAACATGGGTTTTCCTATAATAGCTGATACAGATATCCCTGAAATAAAACCCAGCGGCATATGCACATATGAACACGTGGTAAAAGAGCTTGATTATAAGAAAATAGTCCCGCGCGCGATAGAGGTGAGAGGTCTAAAGATAAAGGTTACGGAAATAGATATACCGGTAGCGTATTCTCCGGCTTTTGAAGGAGAAAGAGTGAGGCGGGAGCAGATGTATGCGCAGTTTGGCGGGAAATATTCTGACGCATTTGAATATGTAAAAATGGTAGCGCTCGATGAAATAGAGGATGGAAAAATAGAAGTGATTGGCTCGGAACTGGAAAAAATAGCTGAAGGCGGGGCAGCTCCGCTTGGAATATTTGTAGAAGTAGCAGGGAGAAAGATGCAGAAGGATTTTGAGCCTATATTGGAAAGACAGATACATAGTTTTTTGAACGAGGCGATGGGTGTGTTTCATATGGGCCAGAGGGATATGTGCTGGATAAGGATATCGAAAGATGCCAGGACGAAAGGATTTTTATTGCGTCACTTTGGCGTAATTTTGCATGCAAAGTTTCATGGCGTGTTTAGCGCTATCGTGGATAAGGTGCAAATCACGATTTATACAAAACAGGAAGATGTTGAAAGGCTCGTAAAGGAGGCCCAGGTTTCATACAAAGAAAGAGACGCGAGGGTTGAGAAAATGACGGACGAAAGCGTGGATTTATTCTGGACATGTACGCTTTGCCAGAGTTTTGCGCCTAATCATCTGTGCATCATTAAACCGGAAAGGCTCGGATTGTGCGGGGCGTATAACTGGCTGGACGCAAAGGCATCTTATGAATTAAATCCGGCAGGCCCGAATCAGCCTATTAAAAAAGGGGAATGCATGGATCCTGTTAAAGGAGAATGGAAAGGCGTAAACGAGGTGGTGCTGCAGAAATCAAACCGTACTCTGGAGAGATTCTGCGGTTATTCCATAATAGATTCGCCGGAGACCAGCTGCGGCTGTTTTGAATGCATAATAGCGATACTTCCCGAGGCAAACGGTTTCATGGTGGTAAACAGGGAATATTCCGGAATGACGCCCGCAGGAATGACATTCTCAACGCTTGCCGGAACAATAGGCGGAGGACAGCAGACCCCTGGCTTTATGGGAGTAGGAAGGCTTTATATTGCCAGTAAAAAATTCATCTCTGCTGAAGGGGGACTTAAAAGGGTCGTGTGGATGTCCAAGGAATTAAAGGAAGCCCTGTCCGATAAACTGAAAAAGAGGTGCGAAGAGATGGGCGACCCGGATTTTTTAAATAAAATTGCAGACGAGACTATAGCAACAACTACGGAAGAGCTGTTGCCTTATCTGGAAAAAATCAGCCATCCTGCGTTAAGTATGCAGGCAGTGATGTAAATGGGGAGCCCGACTCCCACAGGGAGTCGGGCTCCCATAGTAAATCCAAGGAGATTTCAATGGCATTATCAGGTTTAGACATATACAAGTTACTACCCAAAACTAATTGCAAAAAATGCGGCTCTCCTACATGTCTTGCGTTTGCTATGAAGCTGGCGATGAAAAAGGCGACTTTGGCCGAGTGCCCCGATATAACAGCTGAGGCCAAAAAAGCGCTGGAAGAATCCTCCAGGCCGCCCATTAGCTTGATAAAACTCGGTTCAGGGGATAGCGCCGTAGAAATAGGCGGGGAAACTGTCTTATTCAGGCACGAGAAGACGTTTTATCATCAGACTGCCCTGGCAATAAGCGTGGACGATACGCTTTCGGATGCTGAGCTTTTGGCCAGGATAAAAGAAATAGAAGACATAAGCTTTGAAAGAGTAGGCCAGCATATCGTGATCGATATGATAGCAGTCGTAAATAAAAGTTTGTCAGGCGAAAAATTCTTGAGCGCTTTGGATAAAATCCTGGCGAATTCAAAAAAGGCGATTATACTGGTAAGCCCTGATTCGAAAACTATAGAGAGCGCGCTGAAAAAATGCTCCGATAAAAAACCTTTGGTGTGCGGAGTTGATTCTAAAAATTTAAAAGATATGTGCGCCGCAGCCAAGGCTTATAAAGTCCCGCTTGCGTTAAAAGCCGGGAATCTGGAAGAGCTTGATAAGTTATCCCAGGAAGCATCTAGCCTTGGCGCCGAAGAAATAGTGCTTGATCCCGGGTTTGAAACATTGCGCGGGTCTCTGAACGATTTGACGCAGATAAGGCGCCTGAGTCTTAAGCGCAATTACAGGCCTTTTGGTTTTCCTGTAATAATGTTTATAAAAAATGCCGATAAGCATCAGGTGGTTATGAATTCCTGCACGCTTATCGCTAAATACGCGGGAATAATAGTGCTGGATACTACAGAAGATGACGTGCTTTTGCCGATTATAGCTATGCGCCAAAATATCTACACAGATCCGCAGAAACCTGTTACGGTGGAGCCTAAGCTGTATAAATTCGGCTCTCCTGATAAAAATTCTCCGGTTATGGTCACCACTAATTTTTCCCTGACATACTATACTGTTTCTCCTGAAATAGAAGGAAGCGGCCAATCCGCGTACTTATTAGTTACTGATTCAGAGGGCATGAGCGTTTTGACTGCCTGGGCAGCGGAGAAATTTACCCCTGAAATAATAGCGGATACAATGAAGAAAATAGGCCTGGATAGCATTGTTTCTCATAAAAAAATAATAATACCCGGATACGTGGCTGTCTTAAGCGGAAAACTGGAAGATGCTTCCGGGTGGCAAGTGCTCGTGGGCCCCAAGGAAGCGTCCGGGATACCGAAATATTTAAAAGAAATCTGGAAATAATGAACCTTGCAAATAAGATTTCTATATTACGTATATTATTGATACCGTTTTTTATAGCGTGCATCCTGTATTACGGCGAAGGAAGGGAATATCTTAGATTTGTCGCGCTGGGCATATTTTTATTGGCTACCATTAGCGATGCTGTTGACGGCGGGATAGCCAGATTAAAGCATCAGGTAACAGAACTCGGCATGGTATTAGACCCTATAGCGGACAAGTTTTTGATAATAAGCGCATTCATATCTTTATCTATGATAAAGATTGTTCCCGAAAACTTGCGCATACCGGCATGGGCGGTTTTGACAGTCATCAGCAGGGATGTGATGATAGTGCTGGGCTCTGTAGTAATATACTTTATTAAAGGCGACCTGAAGATAAGGCCTAGCTGGCTCGGAAAGGCTACGACGCTTTTTCAGATGCTTACAATACTTGTTTTTTTGGCCGCATTCAAATACCACAGATTGTTCCTTTATTTGGCAATTCTTTTTACGGTGCTTTCCGCAATAGATTATATCTGGCGCGGCTCAAAGCAACTAAATGAAACCCACAAAATATAATTTTCATAAAGTAGTTATCGTCGGAAGGCCTAATGTAGGCAAATCCACGCTTTTCAACAGGGTTCTGCAAAAACGTAAGGCTATAGTGGAGGAATTCGGCCCCACCACGCGCGACAGGATAGGCGCTATTGTCAAATGGTCCGGCAAGACTTTCGAACTGATAGATACCCCCGGTCTTGATTTTGAAAAAAAAGAGGACCTTTCAAAGCTTATAGAGAAACAGATAGTGTCCGGCATAAAAGAGGCTGATCAGCTTATTTTTATGTGCGACGCTATTTCCGGGATTTTGCAGATGGATTATAAGATATGCGATATGCTCAGAAAAGCTGATAAAAGTATTATATTGGCCGTAAATAAAGTGGACAGCAGGAATTTAATGCGAGATATGGCTGATTTTTATAAATTAGGTTTCGGTGAGCCAATGAGCATCTCCAGTCTGCACGGCCTCGGGATAGGAGATCTCCTGGATAAGGTTACGGACAATATGGATCCGGGGGCCGGCGAAGGCTCCGGCAACAGGGAACACGCAGAAAAACACGCCGTAAAACTGGCTGTTATAGGCAAGCCCAATGCAGGGAAATCTTCTTTCGTCAACGGTATTTTGGAAGAAGACAGGATTACCGTAAGCGATATCCCGGGCACTACAAGGGATTCCATAGACACATATTTTGAAAAAGACAGGAAATCTTTTATTATAATTGATACGGCCGGCATCCGCTCCAAGGGCAAGATCAAAGACGCTGTTACGTATTTCAGCATATTGCGCACGGAAGAAACCATTAAAAAAAGCGATGTTACCGTCATTCTGATAGATGCGCCGCTGGGGATAACCAAAGAGGACCACAGGATAATAGATATTGTGCAGAAGAATTTCAGGCCGTTTATCCTGGCGATAAATAAATGGGACCTTGCGGAGAAAGAGGGCGTGAATAAAATAGGCTACGAAAAGGTGATCCGCGAAAATGTCAGGTTTATGTATAATGCCTCTATAGTTTTCATGTCCGCGCTAAAGAAGACAAATCTTATGGAGGTACTTGACCTAGCTTATAAGCTGGCGGAAAAAACCAGCCAAAATTTTTCAACAAGTGACTTAAACGACATCCTTAAGTCCGTGGAGTTTAACCCGACCAGGCTTTATTCTGTAAGGCAGACGAAAAATTCTCCGCCTGAGCTTGAGATTATTGCAAAAAATCCGGGAGATATAAAAACTACAGAAAAAAGTTATTTAGTAAATATTTTCAGGAAAAAATTGCATTTAGAGGGCATACCGGTCATTATAAAATTCAGAAAAAAGGAATTTAGGGGAGGGTGATTATGGGGTATTTTATATTGTTTCTGGGTTTTATCGCGGCTTACGTAATAGGATCTGTTCCTACGGCTTATATATTCGGCAGGGTGCTTAAAGGCATAGATATAAGGGAATACGGTAGCGGAAATGTCGGAGCCACGAATGTATTCAGGGTCATAGGCAAAGTGCCCGGGATAATAGCCTTGATAATAGATATCATAAAAGGTTTTGTTTGCGCGACATACCTTGCCTCCGGTTTTATGTACCTGGCCCCCGTGACAAGGCCTGAGCTTTACAGGATATTGGTAGGGCTTTTTGCTATTGCCGGCCATAACTGGACGATATTCCTCAGGTTTAAGGGCGGAAAAGGCGTTGCCGCGAGCGCAGGCGTTGTGATAGGCCTTATTCCAAAAATATTTTGGCTGGGATTTTTAGTATGGCTTATAACATTTTTTATAACAGGATTTGTGTCTCTTGGATCAATCATCGCGGTTATTTCAATCCCTATTTTCACGCTCGCATTCGGAGAGCCTGCTGAGATAGTTGTCTTCATGTGCCTTTTATGCCTGATTATAGTCTATAAGCATAAACCTAACATCA
>Ga0210050_1002688_pt1 | contig 16683 bp, 16 predicted proteins | sample CryGey132114_all_FD_185463 | JGI IMG/M metagenome (GOLD analysis project Ga0210050, IMG submission 185463) | Groundwater microbial communities from aquifer - Crystal Geyser CG22_combo_CG10-13_8/21/14_all (SPAdes) (version 2) | ecosystem: Environmental > Aquatic > Deep subsurface > Groundwater ...
CGGGTATATTCAATTCCTTGCTCATCACTGCCATCAGGTCTTTGTCACTTATCATACCTTCCTTAACAAGTATTTTACTGAGGTTCCCGCCGTCTTTTGCCTGCAGATTCCTGGCCCGCTCAAGATCCTTATGCGCAATGAGTTTATTATCAACTAATGCTTGTATCAATCTGTCTTTTAACGATTTCGCCATAAATTTTATTCGTCTGCCACTGTTACGCGCAAGACCTCTTCAAGACTCGTAAATCCTGCCAAAACTTTATCAATACCGTCTTCGCGCAACGTCCTCATTCCTTCATTTCTGGCAACCTGCTTTAATTCGTTTTCCCTGGCGCGTTTTAAAACAAGATTTCTTATTGCAGGCGTAACCGTAAGCACCTCGCATATCCCGACCCTGCCGGCATATCCCGTATGCAGGCAGGCGCTGCACCCTTTTGCCCTGTAAAATGAAACATCTTTAGACTTTTTAATGTCGACACCAAGCCTCGAGCTCAAAACATCGCCTGGCTTATACGCTTCCCTGCATTTGGGGCATAATTTCCGTATAAGACGCTGCGCCACTATTGCTATAAGCGACGAGGTTATTAAAAAAGGTTCGCAGCCCATATTTATAAGGCGCACCACTGAGCCCGGGGCAGTAGTTGTGTGGAGCGTGCTGAGCACGAGATGCCCTGTCAGCGCGGACTTTATCGCTATATCCACTGTGTCAAAATCCCTTATCTCTCCTATCATTATCACGTCAGGATCCTGCCTGAGGATCGACCTGAGAGCGCTGGCAAACGTAAGCCCTGCCTCAGCTCTTGCTGTAACCTGGTTTATGCCTTCTATCTGATATTCAATCGGATCCTCGACTGTGATAAGATTTTTTTCTGGAGAATAAACGTATTTCATTAAAGAATACAGCGTAGTGGTCTTGCCGCTTCCGGTCGGGCCTGTCACAAGGATCATGCCGTGAGGCCTGGACGCACATTTTTTTAATTTATCCAGGGCGCCTCCGGTGAACCCGAGCTTATCAATATCAAGCATAGCCTGGGATTTATCCAGTACCCTCAAAGCCACTTTTTCGCCTTTACTTGAAGGAAGGATGCTGACCCTGAAATCCACGTTGTTATTATTCATGTTCAATCTGAACCTGCCGTCCTGCGGAAGCCTGCGCTCCGCGATATTCAATTCAGACATGACCTTTATCCTGGAGACGATTGACTCGTGGGTATTTTTCGGAAGAGATTCTGCCTCCTTTAATACGCCGTCCACCCTGTACCGGACGCGCACTGAATTTTCCATAGGCTCTATCAATATGTCGCTGGACCTGGCTTTTATGCCGTTTTCAAGTATCATATTTGTCAGCTTGACAACAGGCGCTTCTTCCACCAGCCTAAACAGCCTTTCGGAATCTACTTTTTCTTCTGCGCCGCTTACCTGGATAAATTCTATGTCCTGCGCCTTTAGATCTTCCATCAACTCTTCTATGGCTTCGTGGGTATTTTCCCCGTAATACTGGTCTATGGCATCCTGAACCTCTTTTTGAAAAGCGATAATAGTACCTATGTCCAGCTTGGTAATAGCCCTCATTTCATCTATCGCAAATATGTTCAACGGATCCGACATCGCGACAGTAAGCATATTGCCTACCTTGGAAACAGGTATTATCTGATATTTATTCGCCACTTCGCGCGGGATAAGCTTTATGAGTTCGGGGTCTATTTTAAAACGAGAAAGAGATATTGGCGGAATGCCTAGGCCCTGGCTTAAAACAGACATCAGGTCTTTTTCTGTGATAAACCCTGATTGGACAAGGATATTTTTCAGGGAGCCGCCTTTATCTTTCTGGATCTTCAAAGCCTTGTCCAGCTGGGCCTTTGAAATAGCTTTATTATTGATCAATAATTCTATCAGGCGCTCTTTGAGTGAATACATAAAATTTTATTAGGCGCGGAGCTTCGCTCCGCTACTCCATTATTTATAATATTTTTCCACTGCCTTTTTTATATCCGTCGCTGTCGAGACAAAAATCTGCACGCATAAGCCTGACAATAGCGCAATATCCTCCACTGCCTGGCTGTTCAAAGGGTTTGCCATTGCTATTGTAAGATTAGTGCCTATCTTGTCCACGGGTATCAGGCAATATTGTATTGCCACATTCTTGGGGATTATCTTGACTATCTCAGGGTCTATTTCATAACTCTCAAGAGGCAGATAAGGAAAGCCATACTGCGCTGTAATAGCCTGCGCAATCGCCTCTTCAGTCACATAGCCCAGATCAACAAGCACCTGGCCGATGAGCCCGCCTTTATCTTTCTGGACCTCCAGGGCATGCTGAAGCTGGGTCTTATTTATAATCCCCAGGTCAGCCAGAAGCTCCCCCAGTTGTTTTAGATTTATACGATTAGCCATATTCTCTTTCACTGTCATTGCGAGGAGCAAAGCGACGAAGCAATCTCAGAGATTGCTTCGTCCCGACTTTTAGTCGGGACTCGCAATGACGTATCAATTATTTACCTTTCAGCATCCTCTCTAGATCCTTTACCTCTGTAGTGCTTGCCAGCGCCTCTTCTTCCGATATGACGCCTTTTTTGCAGAGATCCAAAAGCGCCTGATTCATGGTCTGCATATTATCTTTCTGGCCGGTCTGAATTATGGAATATACCTGATGAATCTTTGACTCCCTTATCATGCTCTTCAGGGCATGATTTGCAACCAGCACTTCTACTGCCAGGACCCTGCCTTTTCCGCTCTTGCGCGGCAATAGCTGCTGCGAAAGAACTCCCGTCAATACAAAAGAAAGCTGGGTCCTGACCTGGTCCTGCTGCCTTGAAGGAAAAACATCTATGATTCGGTTTATTGTCTGCGCGCTGTCAGAAGTGTGAAGCGTCGCAAAAACCAGATGCCCTGTTTCAGCAATCACCAGCGCAGCCTCTATGGTCTCCAGGTCCCGCATTTCTCCTATCAAAATTACATCAGGGTCTTCTCTGAGTATATGCTTCAACCCTTGCGCAAATGAATGGGTATCGCCCCCAACCTCTCTCTGATTTACTATGGATTTTTTATTTGAATGCACATATTCTATCGGGTCCTCTATCGTAATTATGTGGCAATCCCTATTTTTATTTATATAATCTATCATTGAAGCAAGGCTTGTAGATTTTCCGCTGCCTGTAGCGCCGGTAACAAGCACCAGGCCTTTCTGGCGTTTGCAGAAATCCTGGACCACGTTTACAGGAAGCCCGCATTCCTCAAAGCTCATTATCTTGAAAGGCAGCGCCCTGATAGCAGCGCCCACAAAACCTCTCTGCAAAAACACGTTCACCCTGAACCTGCTCACTCCTTCTATGGTAAACGCGAAATCCAGCTCCTTATCCAGCTCGAAACTGCTTTTATGCTTATCTGTAAGAATAGAATACACCAGGCTCTTAACCGCTGATCCGTCCAGCACCTCGCCGTCCAAAGGCACCAGTCCCCCATCCAACCTGATATGCGGACTAGCCCCCGCAACCAGATGTAAATCAGAAGCCCCTTTCTGAACTGCATCTTTTAATAGCTGACTCAAATCCCTTGCCATGTTCGCTCCTTTTAAACAGCCACCCTGTTTTTACCCAAGCTCTTGGCGCTGCGCACAAGCCTCTCTGCTTTTTCCATGAGTTCTTCTGCTGTAACGCCATCTATCGGATTCTCTGACACGCCTATAGAAACAGTAAGTTTTTTATCAGATTTAATTGCCTTTCCCAGCTTATCTTCTATATTTTTCCTAATCTCTTCAGCAACATGCGCGGCCTGCCTTTTGTTTTTCTCCGGCAATATTATTCCGAATTTGTCATCGCGCAAGCGACCTACCTTATCTATCTCTGTAACGGAATTTTTTAAAACAGCTCCTATTTCTTTCAAAAGCGTTTCTGCTTTTCCCGGACTGCCGGCTGCGGAAAATTCTTTAAAATCGTCCATATCCGCCAGCAGATACCCGCACGGCCTCTGGTATACAACAGCCCTTTTTATTTCCTCATCCAGCCTGGATTTTATATAATTATAATTATACAGGCACGTCACTTCGTCTTTTACGGATAACTCTTTTGATTTTTTTACAAGCATGTCATTTTCAACGGCTATCGAAATCTGCTTGGCAAATACCTTCAGAAGCTCTTTCTCATCATCCGCAAAAATAAAATCTTCCTCATTATTGCCCACTACAAGCATCCCGCATAATTTACCGGCAGCCATTACGGGAATACCGGCAATATTTTTCAATCCAAACTTTTTCATTAACATGCCGGCCGCCATATCCGATTCTTTTAATTTTACTCCAAACGCTTTTTCTTCCTCCAAATTGCAGCTGGACGCCACGGTATATTCATTTGTGCCGTAGTCCATAAGCAGTAAAAATGAGATTGAATTACTCTCCACGTCTGACACCTTATGTATTATAAAATCCAGGATGCCGGTCAATTCATTTGAAGACGAGATAAGATTCCCTATCTGCAAAAGCCCGGAAAGCGCCAGGACCTTTTTATTTATTTCCAGATTTATCAGCTTTGTCTTTTCCCCGTATGCCTTCAATTCCTCCATATTCTCCTTGATCTTCTGCGTCATGATATTCAGGGATCTGCTCAGATCGCCGACTTCATCTTCCCGGTTGATGTCTATGATTTTTGTCATATCACCTTCGGCTATTGTCCTGGCCTCCCCGGCCATTTTTATAACCGGGTCTATCATCTCTTTTGTGACATAAAGCCCTAGCATAGATATTACTATAGATATAACCAATATAAAGCTTATATTAGCCAGGCTGAGCCCAAAAAATAAATTTATATTAGGAAAAATATATGTTATGACAATCCACGCGCATACCATTGTAGGGATAAGCGACATAAGGGCAAAACCTATCATTGTTTTATATCTCAGGCCTTTGGGCACCATAGATATATCTTTTAATATTTTTAACATACATGCCTCCGCGTTTAACTCAAAGTATACAATACAATTACAGCAAGTTCAAGGGCTAAACTATAAACCCCCATGGCAAAATTTCCCCTGCCTCTTTTTTCTTTAAATAATTCTCCGGGTCAATGCCTGTTTCCTGAAAGGCCTGCTCCCAAAGATTATAATTAAAATGCTCTGTCCATGCCTGGAGCCGCAAGCCTTTCTCCCACGCCTTTAATATAACTCTCGCTGTATTTTTATCGCCTCTGGCCAAAGCCCCCTCAATCCTCGCTGTTTCCGGGCTGTGGAAATTCGCCTTTATCCTTGAACCTTTAGCCTGGAGCCTGGAGCTGAGGCGCTTTTGCTTCTCTTTTAAAATTTCCATACCTTCCATCCCTTCTCTTTCAAAATCAGAATGAGGTTTTGGTATAAAAGGGCTTACGCTTAAATTTACATTTTTTATTTTTCCGGCCAGATTCGTTATTGCGTCCAGGTCTTCGCCGGTCTCGCCCGGAAGCCCTATCATAAAATAGAGCTTTACCTTTTTCCATCCGGCATTTAAAGCAGCTCTGGATTTTTCCAATATTTCCGAATCTTGTATATTTTTATTTAAGGCATGCCTCAGGCGCTCGCTTCCTGCTTCAGGCGCAAACGTAAGGCCGGCCCTTTTTAAAGTATCCATGCCGCCGCGTTCTTCAAAAGATCCCACCCTTAAAGACGGAAGCGACACCTTTACCCCGAGCGGTTTGAATTTTTCTTCGAGCTTCCATGCCAGCTCCTCAATATGCGGATAATCGCCTGACGAAAGGGACAACAGAGACAGCTCTTCGTATCCTGTATTTTTTACTGATTCCTCCGCTATTTCCATAATCCTTTTTACGGAACGTATCCTGAGCGGATGAAAAATTTTACACGCCTGGCAGAATTTGCATTGATGCGGGCACCCGCGCATTATTTCTATGCCGATCCTATCGTGGATAATCTGGATATACGGAACGATTATATCTGTCGGAAAAAATGAATTGTCCAGGTCTTTGATAATGCGTTTACTTACAATCATGTCATTGCGAGCGACCCCAGGGAACGAAGCAATCTCTGAGATTGCTTCGGCCTTCGGCCTCGCAATGACGTGGTCAGGCACATACACGCCTTGTATCTTTGAAAGTTTTTTCAGCACAGCTTCTCTTCTGCAATTCACCCCCAAACCTTCACCTTTCGCCGCGCTTACTATTTCTAATATCGCTTCCTCCGCTTCTCCGATCACGAAGGCGTCAACAAAATCCGCCAGCGGCTCAGGGTTAAAAGCGCACGGCCCGCCGGCTATTACAATAGGCTCGCCTTCTTGCCTGTCTCTGGAATATAAACTCACGCCGCCGAGATCCAATATATTCAAAACATCCGGATAATTCATCTCATACTGCAGAGAAAACCCGACTATATCAAATTCTTTTAAAGCCCGTCCTGACTCAAGCGACGAGAGGTTTTCTTTTTTATCTCTTAATCTTTTTTCCATATCCGGCCAGGGCGTAAAAGCCCTTTCGCATATTACATCTTTCTCCTTATTCAATATGCCGTACAGAATCCTCATGCCCAGGTGGCTCATGCCTATTTCATAAACATCGGGAAACGCCAGCGCTATCTTCAAAGCGCTCTGGTCCCATTCTTTATGAACGGCATTCCATTCGCTATTTATATATCTTGCAGGTTTTAATATATCTATCATATATTCTGTTGATGGGAGTCCGACTCCCGTAGGGAGTCGGACTCCCATCAATATTAACGGTGGATGGCGACGCTTTCAAGAAGGCCCAATGCTATCATAGTGACTAAAAGCGACGAGCCGCCGTAACTTACCAGCGGCAAAGGCAGGCCCACAACCGGCATAAAACCCATTGTCATGCTGATATTTACGACCGCCTGTATCCCTATTATAGCGGCCATCCCGCACGCTACCAGCACCCCGCACGGGTCGTCTGTTTTTCTGGCTATCTCAATAGCCCTCCTGACCAGCGCATAATACAAAATTATCAAAATCACGCCGCCCGCAAAACCCCATTCCTCCCCTGCCACTGAAAATATAAAATCCGTATGCCGCTCTGTTAAAAAATTCAGCTGGTTCTGGGTGCCGCTCAGCCATCCTTTCCCGAAAACCCCGCCCGAACCAATTGCTATCATGGATTGTATGACAGTGTACCCGGCGCCCAGAGGATCTATGTTAGGATTTATAAAAACCATCAGGCGGTCTTTCTGATAATCCTTTAATAAAAACCATGCCAGAGGCGATGCCAGGAGCCCCGAGACTATCATAAAAAATAAATGCCTGAGCTTTGCGCCCCAGATATATAAAAGCGTAAAAAACACAGGCACGAGCATAAGCGCCGTGCCTAGATCAGGCTGGGCAAGTATCAACACAAAAGGCAGTGCCATTACAAAAAAAGCTGCTGCTATATTTCTGATCCCTTTTTCAGCCTTATGCTCCGTCAGGTACTGGATAAGCGCCAACGTGATAAATAACTTGGCAAATTCGGAAGGCTGAAGATTGAAATATCCCAGCTCCAGCCATCTTTGCGCGCCCAATCTCTTGGAACCAAAGAATATTACAAGCAGCAGCAAAATAATCGAAAAGAAATAAAACACATAACCCAGGCTTATGATTTTCCTGTAATTCACATTTATTATGCCGATAAAAAATAAGGCGCCTATCAAAAACCATGATATCTGCCTTACTATAAAATCTATATTTTTTGAATAAACGGCGCTGAAAAGGAATAAAAGCCCTGCGATAAATATAGCCGCTGCCGCGCCCAATAGCGCCCAGTCAAAATCTTTATATTTTTGTTTTTTTAACATATAATATTAGATTGCTTCGTCGTCCTGATAAATCGGACTCCTCGCAATGACATCAGGAAACGTCATTGCGAGTCCGCTTAGGCGGACGAAGCAATCTCCTTTATTGCTTTTTCCTAAACCAATATTCTACCGCAGGTTTTGCGATATCAGCAGCTGCGTCTCCGCCAGAGCCTCCATTTTCCAGAAACACCGCAAAGCATATCTTCGGATTTACAGAAGGCGCAAAACCCACGAACCAGCCATGAGGCCTAATGCCCGGACCCACCTGGACAGTCCCTGTCTTCGCTGAGACAGAAACGATACCGCTCGCTGCCCTGTTTCCGGTTCCATCAGGATCTTCTATGACTTTCCGCATCCCGCGCCTTATTGATTCTATATTTTCTTTTGCAACCTTAAGTTCTTCCGTGTCCAGATTAGTCAAGGCGACGTTTCCCGCAGGCTTTAAAACATGAGGCCTTACAAGAAATCCCCCGTTCGCAATACTTGCGACTACGGCCGCTATTTGTAAAGGCGTTACCATCATATCTCCCTGACCTATTGAAAAATTCGCAGTATCGCCCGGATACCAGGTTTGTTTTTTCTCCTGTCTCTTCCATTCTTTTGAAGGGACAAACCCGCTGGATTCACCGAAAAGCTCTATGCCTGTTTTCCTGCCAAGCCCGAACATATTGGCATACTCTGTAATTTTTTCCGCGCCTGTTAAAAGCCCGGCGTGATAAAAATATACGTTGCAGGACCACGCGATCGCCTTTTCCAGATCCACATATCCGTGGCCGTCCTTATTCCAGCAGCTAAACTTATCTCTGCCGATATTTAATTTACCGAGGCACACAAAACCCGTATCAGGCCTTATGCTTTTTGTTTCAAGCGCTGCCATGGCCGTGATAAGTTTGAATACAGAACCTGGCGGATACACTCCCATTATCGCCCTGTTTAAAAGCGGGGATTCTTCTGACCGGACAGCTTTTGCCAATGATTCGTTAGGATCATACGAAGGGCTGCTCACGAGGCTGAATATTTCCCCGTTATTCGGATCCATAAAAATCGCGGCCCCCTTCCGGCCGTCGAAAAGATTATAAACCAGTTTCTGCAGTCCCGCATCAAACGTAAGATAAACATTTTTGCCGCTTCTGGGCTTCCTGTAGCTCATGACCCTTACCTCGCGGCCACGATTATCCACCTGCACCTGCATACCCCCGTTTTTTCCGCGCAGTATCCTATCGCAGAATCTTTCAATGCCGTCCTTGCCTATCATGTCCTTTATGTTATACCCGTAAGGCTTGAGAAGCTCGAGTTCAAGCGGGCCTATCTCTCCCGTGTAACCCACCACGTGGCTAAAAACTTCTTTGTAATAATAATTCCTGAAAGGTATTTCTTTTACCAGGACACCGGGCATCTCAAACCTGGACTCTTCTATTGAAATCGCCGCTTTTTTCGAGACACCTCTAATGAGTTCGCACGGGGCAAATGATGCGGTTTTATTGCGTTTATAATTTCTTTCCAGAAGGCTTTTTGAAACTCCCAGGATCCCGGACAGGTTTTCCATCTCAGAGTCAATATCATCCGCCTCCTGCGGGACAATGAATACCCCGAACGAAAGCGTATTGCCTGCTATGAGTTTTCCGGATCTATCATATATATTTCCGCGCGGGGCGCTGATATTCAAAAGCCTGATGCTGTTTCTAAAGCTAAGGTCGCTATAAAAAGGGCCTTTTATGACCTGGAGATAGTAAAGCCATGAGCCGGTCAGAAAAAAAAGAATGGCAAAAAAAATCTGGAGAATTTTTATTCTCATAAAATCATTTACTACTATCGGAGTCCGACTCCCAACGGGAGTCGGACTCCGAACTACTCGGCAAGCCTGAATAATAAGGGCGAGATAAGACTTGAAAAAATTATCGCAAACAGCACGCTTGTTTGGATCGTCCTTGTGAATGCAAAATATGCCGTATAAAAACAAAGCATTCCGAAAAATGAAAAAATAATTTCCTGCCCTGCCCCTTCCCTGCAATATATCTTCTGCTTGATTATTCCTGCCAAAAGGCCGATCCCGCTGTAAAGCATCAGGTTTAAACCCTGGCTGGAAGACGAAAATACTTCGCTAAAAGAGCCGATAAATATTCCTACGCATAATCCCCAAATAGGCCCTTTCTTAATGCCTGCGAAAACAGCAAAAAGCCCGAGAAAATTTATATTAAGCTGCGCTGTGCTCTGCAAAAGTCCCGTTATTATTATCCATAAAAAAAGCGTCATCTGACCACCAACACTTCTTCCAGCTTCCTGATGTCCACCTCAGGCTTTACAATCGCATTCATATAAAGCCCGCTGGAATCCTGTTCCAAAGAAACCACCTCGCCTATCAATAAGCCTTTCTCAAAAACCCCATAAAGCCCTGATGTAATAACCTTGTCGCCTTTTGTTGCGTTGCATCCGATGTCCAGGTATTTCATGACAAGGCCAGCCCTCATACTGCCGGAAACCGCGCCCTCGTCCCTTGTGGTTTCAATAACCCCGCTGAAAGTGGAATCGTAATCAGTAATAAGAAGCACTCTGGATATCCTCCACCCTGTTTCTATGACCCTTCCCGCCAGACCGCCCCCGCTTATCACTACCATGCCTTTCTCAATCTTATCTTTCCTGCCCCCGTCAATCACGACAGTATCATTCAGGCCGGAAGGATCTCTTGCTATAACAAGCGCAGGCACGAACTTGCGCCTGTCAGATTCTTTAAAATCAAGAAACTTTTTAAGTCTTTCGTTTTCCAGAGCGGCTTCCCTTAAATTCAATAGTTCCATCTCAAGATTGGCGGTATTTTCTTTGAGGATTTTATTTTCCGCTCGGATTTCCATAAAATTAGCAACATCCCTCAGCGCATAGACAGAGCCTGAGATCAGTTTTAAAGGAATCCGCAACAGGTCAAGGGTTTTGACTCGAAAATCAGAAGAGAAAATCTGGGAGAGTAGAGTTACAGCAGCTATGAAAACAAGAACTGCTATTATAGGAAAGTTTTTCTGTGGCTTTATCACTTACGCACACGTCATTGCGAGCCCCTCGACTTCGCTCGGGGTAAACTCCGCGAAGCAATCATATTTTTTGAGATTGCTTCGTCGCTCCGCTCCTCGCAATGACATAAGCATCTCAAAATTCCATCCTGGAGCGTACCGTAACTTTTCTGAGATATTTTATTTCGCTGAGGACTTTGCCTGTGCCGAGCGCGACTGCCGTAGTAGGATCCTCCGCGACATGGACAGGAAGCCCTGTTTCTTCGCTTATAAGCTTGTCAATGCCTCTTAATTGGGCTCCTCCGCCTGCCAGCACTATTCCCCTTTCTATTAAATCTGCGGAAAGTTCAGGAGGTGTCCTCTCAAGCGTCATTCTGGCCGCCTCTAATATTGCTGAAACAGGCCCGGCAATAGCTTCCCTGATTTCCTCTGAAGATATGGTGATTGTCTTTGGAAGGCCTGCCACCAGGTCTCTGCCGCGGACTTCCATTGTCAATTCCTGCTCTAGCGGATACGCCGAACCTATCTTTATCTTGATATCTTCTGCGGTGCGCTCCCCAACCATTAAATTGTATGTCTTTTTAAGATGTTCTACGATCGCTTCATCCAGTTCGTCTCCGCCTATTCTTATTGAGCGGGAAAATACAATGCCTGCGAGCGATATGACGGCTATTTCTGTCGTGCCGCCGCCTATATCAATAATCATATTGCCTGCGGGTTCCTCTATTGGAAGCCCTACGCCTATCGCAGCCGCTATGGGTTCTTCTATCAGATAGACTTCGCGGGCGCCTGCGTGTTCCGCCGAATCCTTCACAGCGCGCTTTTCAACCTCTGTTATCCCGGAAGGTATGGCGATAACCATCCTGGGCCTTACAAAAACTTTTCTATTGTGGATCTTTTTTATAAAATATCTGAGCATGTCTTCTGTTATTTCAAAATCCGCGATGACCCCGTCTTTCATCGGCCTTATCGCGACTATGCTGCCAGGGGTACGGCCAAGCATCCTTTTGGCTTCTTCCCCGACCGCAAGGACAGCATGAGTGCTCTTTTGAATAGCCACAACAGACGGTTCGCAAAGCACGATGCCCTGGCCTTTTACATAAACAAGCGTAGTTGCCGTGCCAAGGTCAATGCCCATATCATTTGAAAACAGGCCTAAAAAATTATCAAAATACTTCTTCAATAATTTAAATAATCTGATCATTCGCCACCTCAGGTTTTAAGTTAATTTACTTAATTCTAACAAAGCCGGATTTCTTTGTCAATTCAATTTATAAAGATTGCTTCACTCATTTCATTCGCTCGCAATGACACATGCGGGAAAACCTTATGTCATTGCGAGGGGCCTGCCAAAGGCAGGCGACGAAGCAATCTCTCAAAACCAGGGAAGGATTTATTTATGCAATCAAGGCCTGTTACTATAACCTTGCCTTTTGTGCCAAGGCCGGCCACCAGCATGCTCATCGCAGTCCTGTGATCTCCAAAGCTGGACACCTTTGCGCCATGTAAAGGCCTGGCGCCGTTTATGATAATAGTTTCGCCATTTATCCTTATATCTGCTCCGAGTTTACGCAAATTAGTAACCATTGAATATACCCTGTCTGTTTCTTTAACCCTCAGCTCTTTTATGCCTTTTATGACAGTCTTTCCTTTTGCAAAACATGCAGATACCATTATTACTGGTATCTCATCTATGGCGCGGATGACTTCTTTAGACGAAATCGTAACGCCTTTCAATTTGCTGGGCCGGGCGATAATATCTCCGTACGGTTCATATGTATAATTTGTCATTGCGAAGCAATCCCTTTTTTTGAGATTGCTTCGCTTCGCTCGCAATGACATGCAAAAAACAATTTCAATATCCGCACCCATTCTTTTCAATATATCTATCACCCCTGTCCGGGTAGGATTTAGCCCTACATTTTTTAATACAATTTTTATGTCGGGTAAAATGCACCCGGCTACAATAAAAAATGCCGCGTTGGATATATCTCCCGGAATTTCAATTGCGCCGGGGGACTTTAATTCCGCCGGCCCTTTTAAACTAATAGTTCTCGACTCGGCCTTCGGCCTCGCTCGAACAATACCGTAGGGCAGGTTTAAACCTGCCCTACGGTTACTCTTCACTCTGCATCCAAACATCTCAAGCATCCGTTCAGTATGGTCTCTAGATTTTTCAGGCTCGCTCACGCTCGTAACGCCATCCGCATAAAGCCCTGCAAGTAAAATGCAGGATTTTACCTGCGCGCTGGCAATTTTTGATTTATACTTTATCGCTTTTAACTTTCCTCCATGTATTTTTAAAGGTGCATACATCTCCTCTTTTCCCTGCCCCTTTATACATGCCCCCATTCGCGTCAGCGGCCCTACAATACGCTTCATCGGCCGTCCGGACAATGATTTATCCCCTGTCAAAATAACTTCAAAATCCTGGCCTGCTAAAATGCCGGGTAATACTCTCATGGTTGTACCGGAATTACCTAAATATAACGGCCCGGATGGCTTCTTTAACCCGGCCATACCAACGCCACGCACTGCTATATTTACTCCATTGCCCCTGATTTCCACACCCATAGCGCGAAAAGCCTCTATGGTCCGTTTTATATCCTCGGCTATTAACAGATTTTTTATATGGGTGGTGCCTTTTGATACAGATGCGAGCATTACAGCGCGGTGAGATATTGATTTATCGGAAGGAACTTTTATACTAACGGCTTTCAACAATCACATTACCTTTCTTCATGTCATTTATCCTGGCGCCTGCAAGCACTGCGGCTGAAGACATCGTATCATAGACCTTGTCCACCTCTGCCTGACCAAGAAATTTCGCACCGTCCATCACATCAAACTTCATGCCTTTTTGAACATTTTTATCCTGGCCTATGTCAGTAACAATAAAACTGTATTCTTTATTGACCACCAGGATCTTGCCCTGCATAACAGGCTTCTGAGCCGGGCTGTCTTCGTTTGTATTAACGACTATTTTATCCAGGCTTACAGATTGTTTTTCCCTCAGTTCCAACATCCTTTTCTCGAGGTCCATTTTTTCATTAGAAAGCCTTATCGCTTCTCTTTTTGTTTTGTCATAATCAGACTGAAGCGAGTCCAGTTTTTTTGATATGATCAATTTCTCCTTTTTCTCGGTATCCAGGTCTACTTTAATTTTGGCCAGCTCTGTATTTTTTGTTTCAAGCTCAGCAATAGCTGCCTCTCCCTTTTGCCTGATGTCGTTCATATCCGCTGTGGCGCTTTTAAGTTTTTCTTCCAATTTTGTAATTTTCGCCTCGCTCTGTTCCTTGGCAGACTTTACTGTTTCTAGTTCCTTTTCAATCGCTCTTTTTCCTTTCAAGGTCATGGCAAGCTTATCTTCCACGATAAGCCTTTTCATGTATTCCCTCTCCTTGCCCATAAATCCTATTACAGCCATGGCTGCGGAAACAACGCTTACTGCTATCAATAATACAAGGGCTATCTTAAAGGTCTTGGACATAATACTTCGCTCCTTTTTCACAAAGTATATCCTTTAAAAAGCCCCTTGTCAAGACCTCTTTATTGTCCTTGCGAGCGAAGCGAAGCAATCTCAGAGATTGCTTCGGGCTCCGCCCTCGCAATGACATGCCTGATTCACTATTTCTCTTCTTCGTATGCCCCCAGCACCACTTCATTCAATACTTCCCTGAATTCTTTGGTCAAAGGATACGCTGTATCATGCCATTTCTCGTCTTTGCCTTTTCTGGCAGGCATGCCTACAAATAACCCGTTTTTTCCTTCCACAACCCTGATGCCTTTTACTATAAAAACTCCTGCGAACGATACATCCGCAAAGGCTTTCAGGCTTGATTCCCCGCTGAGTCTATGCAACCTCAGCACCTCCACTCCGTTATTCTGGTTTACCATATCTATCACCTCCTGCTATATTAGACACATCCGGAGGCGGTTTTCTTTCAAATTTTTTTTCTTTTTCAGGAATCCCCTTAAAAATCATTATAACCCTTTTAACGCCTTCACCTTCCATTGCCCACTTAAACCCTAAAATCACGGCTATCGCGAGAAATTGCAGAAAATAATGCCTGAATGCAAAAGATAGAGCAAAGAAAAAAATGGCACTAAAAAGCCACTTTAAGCCAAGTCTTTTCTTCTCTGGAATAGCGAATCGAGTTTTAGCGAGCTTCGCGCCAGCATCTGACGCGGAGCTGCGCTCCGCTACTCCAATATTGTTCTTTATTCTTTGTTTTAATGCCGCCGGGCACTTCTTGCCGCGGCCCAGGCTTTCGTATGCCACCAGGAGCATGTCCAGGCAGGTATTGCAATCCGCAATATGCCTCTCTATCTCTTTCCGCTCAACATCAGAAAGCTTCTCATCCAGATAAGAAGAAAGTGTCTTCTCATTTAAACACTTCATATCCCCTCCTTTCTCAAGAGTTTCCTTAGCTGTTCTTTTTTACGGCTGATAATCGTAGAGACTGTATTTATAGGTATCTTCATAAACTCCGCTATCTCTTTATGCGTCTTTGCGTGTATTATATTCAATTTCAATATAATTTTCTCTCTCGGTTCAAACGGCTCAATCGCCGTTTCCAGTTCTTCCGCCAGTTCCAGCCTGTTCGCTTCGCCGTCATCCGAAACTATGTTTTCTACTTTAAACAATTCATCCCCGGCTAAAAGCCTTTCTTTTTTCTTGCGCATATAATTCAATGCCCTTGTCTGGCTCACTATGCTAAGCCACGCTTTTATCTTATGCCTATCTCTCACTTCGCTTAATCTTGACTTCTCCCACATCTCTGCAAATACATCCTGGGCAATATCCTGGATATCTTCGCCGTTGAACCTGAAGCCATTCCTCGCCAGCCTTTCCCTGGCAGAATAATATACAAGCCCTGAAAACCTGCGGATAAACTCCAGCCAGGCATTTTCCTCGCGCTTTATGCAGCGTTCTATCAGTTCATGGACGTCGTCAAACATATTTCTGATAATAACATACCAAAAATATGCAGGCTACCTTGTTTCAGGCATAATATAATGACCAATAACCAGACACATTAAAACGCAGTTTTCTTTCAAAAAAATAAAATAAAAAAGATTGCTTCGTCGTCCCGATAAATCGGGACTCCTCGCAATGACGCTTACTCAATGTCATTGCGAGGCCCCGACTTGTCGGGGCCGAAGCAATCTTATTCTTTATGCCTTTTAATTATTAACTATTACTGCGCTGCCGGCTGCTGTTTCGGTATATCTCCCGCTTCTCTTATTTCCATGGCATCTCTATTTAGATCGTACATTTTGCTGGGATCCATCTTAAGCTTAAACTTTGATTCCAGCTGCTTGTCTATTTCCTGAAGATTGCTCTGCTCAAGCGAAAAATATGCCTGTAATACGCTCATCCTGCCGAACGTTGCCTGCTTGGCTACATAAAGCTTTTCAAATTCCGCCATCTGGTCCTTATCTTTGAATTTGCATACCACTTTTCCTTCAGGAACCGCAGGTGCTGGTATCGGTGCCGTTACTGTTGGTTTAGCCGTAGTCTTTTTATCCCTAGCAGCTGCAATAGCTGTATCGCTACAAATAAACACAAGTCCCGCCGCAAACGCTACAAGCGCTGCTAAACCTATTATCTTCTTCACTGCCACACCCCCTTCTTTTTTTTAAACCCCGGACATTAGAGGTTGAAATTACGCTTATCTTCCAAACCATCCTCTTCTCTTTGTAGGCTTTTTCTGTTTTGGTTTTTCTTCTTTCGCAGCTGTTTCTTTCTTCGCAGGTTTTTCAGGAGCTATTTTCATATTCGCTATTTCTTCAAGTCGTCTTTTCGCTTCGCTTTTTATCCACTCATCTTTTGCTTCAGCGATTGCTTTTCCAAACGCCTCCTTAGCTTCATTAAAATCTCCGAATTTATAAAGCGCTTCCGCGTATCTTAAATAAA
>Ga0210050_1002690_pt1 | contig 16674 bp, 16 predicted proteins | sample CryGey132114_all_FD_185463 | JGI IMG/M metagenome (GOLD analysis project Ga0210050, IMG submission 185463) | Groundwater microbial communities from aquifer - Crystal Geyser CG22_combo_CG10-13_8/21/14_all (SPAdes) (version 2) | ecosystem: Environmental > Aquatic > Deep subsurface > Groundwater ...
TAGGCTAAATTGGTGAATGAATATTCACTAAAACAAAAAGCCTGTGAATGTTAGTAATGAATTGCTGCCAATCCTGTATAGGCTATACTTTTACGCCTTAACTTACTTATATTATGAGTTTTTCACAGGCGACAGGATTGCATGATCAGTGGCAAGGCACGGTTGGACGAACATTTGATGTTGGTACTCCCGACAATGGCAAAGAAAAGCCGATGCAGCGTCACTATCTGGAAGGAAAAGGAGATTTTGATTTCGATGATCAGCAGTATAGCTTCCATGTCTCGTATTTAGATCTGCCTGAGCCAAATCAGTCTATGCCTGTACCTGCAAGCAGGGTTATTACCGAAGTTGCGCCTGATCTAAATTCACCACATGACATCGTTGTTCCTGTCTTAATGGGCTGGGGTGAAACTTCCGCTCAAATGGAGGGATCGATGCTTAAATGTTTACTTAGGAGCCTTAAGAAGAATGGATACGCCAACCCTCAAGTTATTGGAGTTAACTGTGTCGGCAAAGGTACGCCAGCATATTTGTACGCGGATAATCAGAGCGAAATAGGACTTGATGATGCGAGGGCTTTGGCAAAATACCTACACAAAACGGTCACCTTGGAGGCAACGTGTGCCTTGTAGGGCATTCTATGGGTAATCTGGCCGCATGTGCATTTTGGGAGCAGCTTAATGGTGCCAAAGAGGTAGAATCCGAGCGAGCGACTACTAATGTAAAGGTCAATAGACTCCTTGCGATGATGCCTGCTACAGATCAAAGACTTGGTCTGATTCGTCCTGGATTTTTGTCGGCTGTAATGAGTCAAGTGTTGCCTGCGATTTATAAAGTTCTTATTGATCACACTGGTCTCGATTTGGATTATGATGATTTTAAACGAATTATGTTCGAAGGGTCTATTCTAAATCAACGTACAGACTGGGTCCGTATAGTTCCAGATTCTGCCAAGAGGTTTTTGGAAGCGACTTTGATCTGGAACAGAAGGTTTGGTGATCTGTTCAAAGCGGCTGCTTCCGATCAAGATTTGGAAGTGCACATCTTTGGCGGAGGGAATGACACTCTCATACCTCGCTCTATGCTCAAAGACTACCAATCTTATCTTGGCGATCAGGGCATCACTGCCGATATAACTTACGGCGAAAAGTTCTCACATTCGATACCGTTTGATATGAGCTTAGCTCAAGAGGAAGAGATGGGTGCTTTCTTTGATAAAGCGTTTCCCACCAAGCAGCCAGAGTAACTTGCTTTGAATCTTCTTTTCAGATAACTTCTTCTTGCTATGTTTACAGGTATTATTAAATCTATCGGGAAGGTTGTCGAATCGAAAGCTGGCTATCTTGAAGTCCAGCATGACTTAAGGACTATTCCCGGCGATAGCATTGCTGTAAATGGCGTATGCTTAACTGTTAACAGAGATGGCTGCTTCGATGTCATGGACGAGACCTTGGGTTGTACAAACATCGGCAGTCTCAAAACTGGAGACACTGTCAATCTAGAACCCGGAATGTCGCTTGCAGACAAGATTGATGGGCATCTGGTTTCTGGTCATGTCGATTTCGTTTCTGAGGTAGTGTCTTTTGATGGCACGGTCCTTGAGGTCGTATTTCCCGCTGATTATGCGCGATTTTTTGCCGCCAAAGGGTCTGTCGCCATCAACGGCGTTAGTCTTACGGTCACAGATGTTTCCGAGAACACTCTCTCGGTTTCTCTCGTCGGTTTTACGCTTGATCATACGAATCTCGGCTCGCTAACAGCCGGCTGCAAGGTCAATGTTGAAGTTGATTTAATTGCCAGATATCTTGACCGTATAGTTTCTTTAAAAAAATAACCATGATAGGAGTCGTTGTTGCCGAGTTTAATGATTTCATTACAGACAAACTTCTCTCCGAGTGCGAACGTGGACTCAATAAGCTTGGTCTTAAGTATGAAGTTGCGAAAGTCCCTGGCGCATTCGAAGTTCCTCTTGCCGCAAAGAAGATGTCAGAAAAGTGCGACATTGTTATCGCACTCGGCTGCGTTATAGAAGGAGGAACTAACCACTATGATATGGTTTGCCGTGCATGCACCGATGGTATTATGCAAGTGCAGCTCGAAACAGGCATCCCTATCGTTTTTGAAGTTCTTATGGTAAAAAAGATGGAGGATGCGGCAAAGCGTGTTTCGAAAGGATATGATGCCGCTAAAGTAGCTCATAAACTTCTACAGAAATGAAAACTCTCCACGATTTAGACCCTAAAGACAAACGTGTTCTTGTCAGGGTGGATTTCAACGTTCCAATGGATAAGAATCGTGAAATCACAGACGACACGCGTATTAAGGCTGCCCTGCCTACTATAGAGTACCTCGCTGAGCGCTGTGCAAAGGTTATCATAATGTCTCACAGGGGACGCCCCAAGGGTCAACGCGTTGATGATCTCAGGCTGGATAAAGTTGCCGCAAGACTCGCCTCTTTGACGAAATTCCCTGTTTCCGATGTTCACGACTGTATAGGTCCTGACGTCGAGGCTGCCGTCTCGTCGATGGAGCCCGGCGAGATATTGCTCCTTGAGAATACTCGTTTTCACCATGGCGAAGAGATGAATGATGCCGAATTCACTAAGCAAATAGCCAAACTAGGCGACGCTTTCGTTAGTGATGCGTTTGGTGCGGTACATCGTGCTCATGCAACAACCGCTGGACTTGCCGATTTTCTCCCCGCCTATGCCGGTTTACTTCTTGAGCGCGAGATAGAGGTGCTTTCCTCTATACTCAAGGCTCCGAAGAAGCCCGTTGTGCTTATCATGGGTGGTGCCAAGATATATACAAAGATTGGCATACTCAAGAATTTCATAGACAAAGGCGATGCTTTCCTCATTGGTGGAGGACTTGCCAATACATTTCTTTATGCAGCCGGCTACAACGTAGGAGAATCGCTGTATGAGTCTGCGAAACGTGATATTGCCTGCGAGATCATGCTAGAGGCCGAGAAAGATATGGATCAATTTATTTTGCCCACTGATGTAGTAGTGGCTTCTCAAGCGTCGGAAACGGCAGAGACATTGACGATCCCTGTTTCTGATCTAGAAGGAGACATGAAAATATTCGATATTGGCAAAGAGACTATCACTCGCTTCTGTGACATTATTGCAAGAGCAGGTACTGTCATCTGGAATGGTCCTGTTGGTCTTTATGAAATGGCTCCATTCTCCGAAGGGACAAGAAGAATTGCCGAGGCTGTTGCTGACTGCGAAGGCACGACAATTATAGGTGGTGGAGATACTATCGATGCTATTAATAAATTCGGTATAGCTCCAGAAAGATTTACACATATTTCAACAGGTGGAGGAGCTATGCTCGAACTACTCGAAGGCAAGAAGTTGCCTGGGATCGAAGTTCTTTCAAGATAATCCGTTTACTTTTCATTATTCTTTCGATCTATCCACGCCTGCAATATAATCTGGGCTGCTATTTCGTCTATTTCAGAGAACTTCTTGAGTCCTTTGTCTATCAGAGCTCGTTCCGCCTGAATCGTACTTAAGCGTTCGTCAAAAGTCTCTATTGTGGCTCCAGGCATATGGGTTTGCAGTCTCTCTATAAACCTCCTAGTTGCCTCTGTTTGAGGAGTGTCTCCGCCCTGCATGTTAGTTGGCAATCCTATGACTATAGTTTTTATACTCTCTTCAGTACATATTTTCTCGATCTCGCTCAACAAAGTTGCTTCCTTCTTAAAAGAGAAAGTCGTGCGTGGAAAAGCTATGCCGGAGTCGGTGTCGCCGATAGCGACTCCCGTTCGACGTTTCCCATAGTCTAAGCCTAGAATTTTTGGCATTATTTATTTAGCTTAAAGCCCCCTCTACAACTACTGTAAGAGTAGCTGTGTGGCCACCTGGCAGCATCACTTTTATTTCGTACTCACCTACTTCTTTAAAATGATCCATCTTGATATTACTTTCGGCTAATTCAACCTTCAGCTGTTCCTTGATTGCCGCTACTACTTCTTTTTCTGTTACGGATGCGTAAAGCTTGCCTTTCTCGGAAGCTTTGTGTGTTACATTTACTGTTGCTCCTGACAATTTTTTCTCTACACTTGATGCGTTCTTCTCCAACTCTTCGAGACGCAAACCTTCTTCTTCTCGGACTTTATTGATTGCCGCCATTCTGCTCTCTGTAGTATTTACTGCCAGTCCTTTTGGCATTAAAAAATTGTGGAAGTATCCTGATTTTACGGTTTTAACTTCGTTTCTATGTGCTACTCCTGGCACGTCTTGCGTGAATATTACTTGCATGTTTTTTAGGGTTTAGGGTTGTAGGGTTTTTGCTGATATTTATTCGAAGTACCAATCTGCTATGGTTGCGAATCTGTCTGATGGGAATCTGATGTCTTCTATTGCTACTCCCTGTACTCTTTCGTCAACCAAGAAATAGTAGCTTGGTGTGTATAGGAATACTGCTGGAATATCTTCTTCTATCGTCTCGGCTAGAGACTTAAGTAGCTCGTCCTTATCGTCTTGGTTGAATGTACTCCTAATCCTCTCTATATACGCATCTGCATTCGGATTCCTATAGTTTGAAAGATTCAGTCCGTATTCTGTTGCCTGACTCGAGTGCCAGTAAGAATAAGTGTCGAGATTATATCCTAAGTTCTGACCATATAAAAGCAAATCGTACTCTCTGTTTTGGATTTTTGATTGCAATGTCTCGTTGTCGTAACCCTCCACTACTACATCAATGCCAATCGCCGCCAACTGACTCTTGATTATGTCTGCCGTCATGGACGTTATTTCCTCCTGTTTTGAGCCTTCATCGAATACTCTTCTTAGCAATGTCAGGGTTAGTTTTTCGCCATTTTTGTACCTAAAGCCGTCCTCGTCATCCAGATACCATCCTTCACCGTACAAAGCTCCCATAGCTTGCTCCTGATCAGCCTGATGTATCCACTCGTCCTGATTAAGCTCCAGCAGCGGAGTGTCTATAGTCTTCGTGTATCCTATCTGGTCTATTATGTATCCTTTGTCTATCGCTTTCGAGATAGCCAGCCTAATATCTCTTTTTCCCGTGTATGCGCCGTCAGTATTCATAAAAAGCGCTGTATATTGCGGCAATTCGTACTGGTAATCTCCCAGTCTACCTTCTTGAGCTTCTGCAAGTAGATATCTTGGTATTCGAGCTGTTCCGTGCCACTGGCCCTCATTCTCCAATAGCGATTCCGTATCCGGGAATGTATGGAATCTGATGTCCGTTATCGTAGGCAAGTCGCCGTAATAATCGTCAAAACGTTTAAGTTCGACGACAAATTCTCCATCATCCACCTCTTCGTACGGTGCAACTACCATATACGGACCTGTTCCTACTGGGTATTTGTTGAATTCGTTCGTATCTAATTCATCCACAGGGACGTCTCCTAATATATGTTTTGGTAAAAGTCCTACCGTTGTGTGGGTGAAGAAGAAAGAGTTTGTGTTCTCCAGTGTAAAAGTCACAGTTCTGCTGTCTATCATCTCCACATCTACTCCTTCAAAATTAGCTCTTAATATTGGATTTTGGAAGTCAGGGCTCTGTATCACATCGTGATATGTGAAGTATATGTCTTCCGCAGTTACTTCTGTTCCATCCTGCCAATATATATCGTTTTTAAGTGTGAATTGATATGTCTTTTCATCTTCCATTAAGATATGTGTCGCAATGTCTTCTGCTATTTCTCCTGTCTCCGGATCGTATTTGCTTAAGCCGGAGAAAATAAGACTGCTAATGTCCTGATCGACCTCGTTGAACTCCGTGAACACTGGATTCAAGTGTACAATATCCCCTACCAAGCCTTCCGCATAAAGCGACTCAGCGACTGACGTTCCTGTAACCACTTCCGAAAGCCTTTCATCTCTAAAAATAGGTGGCAATATTACGATGAGTATCAATATCGTGACAAGAAGTGATGATATTTTTTCTTTATTCGAAAAAGATCTCACCGTTTTTATCGATATCCTTAAAGCACCTTTTAAACCTTGGTAAATTTGTTTAAGTTTTTTCATAATCTTTTAAACGAAAAGCATAGCTATTGAGAGCCCAACGAATAAGACCACTAATACTATCGTGCCTGTTGCTAAGATTTTCTCAGCTCCTCTCTTAGTAGCGTAGAAATTGCCTCCACCCCCAAAAGTCATGGAAAGGCCAGATCCTCTCTGCTGAAGCATTATTGAGAAGACCAGTAGTAGTGAAACAATGATGTGAAGTGTTAATAGTGCGGTGTGCATTTTATATTAGGGTTTAGGGTGTTTTTTAGGACTTAGGATTCAGGGTTTAGGGGACAGGGACGGAGCTCTTCGAGCGAGATAGGCGGGGTAAGTTACTTCTTGAGAAGCCAGTGTTCAAGCCAATTTACGAGGCCAAAGATAATGGCTGCCCACAGATAAGTCAAGGTGCCTTCAACCTGAAGGTCGATTCCTGTAAAGTCCAACACACTAAGGACGTAGTCCATCATGCCGAGTATGACTGCATTGATGATTATCAAAAAAAGTCCTGCACTAATGAATATCGCAGGAAACGACAGCAGCTTGATGACAGGTTTTATTAAAACGTTTAGTAGACCGAGTATCGTTCCGGCTATAAGTAGGAACTGAATGCCACCTGTGAAATTGAACTTGTCGATAAGCAACGCGGTGACCCACAGTGCTCCCATGTTGACGGCTACAGTAAAAGCGACTTTTTTAAACATAATTTTTATTTTATATTCATGCGAGATTTTACTGGAGAATTCCGCATGTTGCAATGCTCTATCAAAGTTAGAGTCAGCGTTTTAAGGCGATTTTCACGTTCTGGCCCTCTAAATCCACTTCTTTTTCTATGTCCCAATCCGAACCCTCGATCTTGCCTGTAAGTTTGTTTGCCAGTGTTTCGCCGCTTATGTAGTCTGCGAAGCTATTTATCGCATCCGAGGCCTTTCCATTTGTCTCAATGCCAACCAGAATACGGTCTGACACGTTGTATTCCGCTTCCTTCCTCATATCCTGAATAATGCGTACCATGTCGCGTGCATATCCTTCGAGCTTGAGTTCTTGAGTGATCTTGGTGTCCAGAGCTACAACTACCCCGTCTTCGCTTGCGACGTCGTATCCTTCTTTACCTTCATAGCCGATCGATACTTCGTCTCCCGACAATGTGTACTCCCCTATTTTGACCGTATCACCATCGAGCTGGAACTCTCCTGCTTTTGCCGCCTTGATTATGTTCTGAACCTCTCCGCCGTATTTTGGTCCAAGTACTTTTGCGTTAGGACTTACTTTGAATTCGGCTACTTCCGATGCGTCATCAAGGATCTCAAGCTGTTTTACGTTTAACTCCTCGAGTATGACATCTTCTTCGAAGTCGTGTTTAAGGTGCTCCGGCAAAGCTATTTGCACTTTTGCAAGTGGTTGACGTACTTTGATCTGTTTTTGAGACCTAACGCCGTGACCAAGTGTTACTACTTTGCGCGTTACTTTGATTTCCATGCTCAAATCTGCGTCCACAGCATCCATGTCCGGCTTAGGCCAATCTTCTAGATGGACTGATTCCTTCCCTGTTAAATTGCAGAATATCTCTTCCGATATGAATGGACAGAAAGGAGCCAATACTTTTGATAACGTCACTAATACTTCGTGCAGAGTCGCGTAAGCCGAGTTCTTGTCTGAGTCATTCTCGTTCTTCCAGAATCTCCTGCGTGACCTTCGGATGTACCAATTAGTAAGATTATCTATAAATTTCGGGATTGCGTCTGTCGCTTTTTGGAGGTCGTATGCGTCCATATGCTCTGTTACTTCTCCTACGAGAAGCTGCAATTCTGACAATATCCATCTGTCCAGTTTATGACTTGGCTTTTCGCCAGAAGGTTCCCAGCCATCTATGTTCGCGTAAGTAACAAGGAAGCTATAACTGTTCCATACAGGCAGAATCACTCCTTTGATCACCTCGTCCACACCCTTTTCAGAGAATCGAAGTGTGTCGGCTTTTACCACAGGAGAATTCATCATATAAAATCTGAGGGCGTCAGCTCCGTGTTTATCAAAAACAAGTTTTGGCTCAGGATAATTCTTTAGTCTTTTTGACATTTTTTTGCCATCCTCCGCCAGTACAAGTCCGTTCACGATGACGTTCTTGAATGGAGATTTGCCAAATAGTGCAGTTCCCAGCACTACAAGCGTGTAGAACCATCCTCGAGTTTGGTCTAAGCCTTCCGCTATATACTCCGCAGGGAAGTTCTTCTCGAATCTTTCCTTGTTCTCGAATGGATAGTGCTCTTGCGCATAAGGCATAGCTCCTGATTCGAACCAGCAGTCCAAAACTTCCGGTATTCTTCTGTAAGTTTTTCCGTCTTTTTCGATTACGATTTCGTCTACGAAGTGCTTGTGGAGATCCGTGACTTTTTGACCTGAAAGCTTCTCCAGCTCTTCTATTGATCCTATACAGATCAAATCGTCATCTTCCGACCGCCATATTGGCAGAGGTGCTCCCCAGTATCTGTTTCGGCTAACACACCAATCTCGAGCGTTTTCTAGCCACTGTCCGAAACGTCCTTCTTGCAAATGATCCGGTACCCATCTTATATCTTTGTTGGCCTCAAGCATCTTCTCTTTTATCTCGGTGACTTTTACGAACCATGATGTCGTAGAGTAGTTAAGAAGTGGCGAATCACAGCGCCAACAGTGAGGATATGAGTGTTTGTAAGTTTTTGCTTCGAATACTTTTCCTTGTTTTTGTAAGAACTCGACGACCTTGCGATCTGTCTTCATGTGGTCATCAAGAGGCTTTACCTCTTCCCCAGCAAAATCCTGCATCTCTTCTTTGAATTTGCCGTCTAGCCCGACGTGTTGAACAATCGGGAATCCAAGCTCTTGAGTTATCATCATGTCGTCTTCACCAAATCCACCAGCGACGTGAACGATACCTGTACCATCTTCGGTGGAAACGAAATCCCCAAGGACGACGCGAAACCCACCTTCTTCTTTCATATGGGCATAGTATGGGAAGATCGGTTCGTATGTTTTTCCTTCTAAATCCTTGCCTTTGAACTCTTCGACTACATTGTACTCGCGATCTGCCATAACCTTCTCTACAAGTTCTTTCGCTAATATTAGCTTGTCTCCTTCGTGCTCTACTTTTACGTAATCTATGTCTTTGCCAAGTGCCAAGAAAAAATTCCCTCCGAGAGTCCATGGAGTTGTCGTCCATGCGAGAATGTATGTGTTTTCCTCACCGTCCAGCTTGAATTTCGCCGTAACTGATTGATCGGTAATGTCTTTATACCCCTGAGTCACCTCGAAATTAGAAAGAGGTGTGACGCAGCGCGGGCATATATGCATAGGCTTGTGTCCTTCGTAGACAAGCTCCTTGTCCCATAATTGTCTGAAAACCCACCAAATCGTCTCCATATACTCCGGATTCATCGTCTTATAGTCATCTTGGAAATCGACCCATCTACCCATCCTGTCTACTGTCTCCTCCCACTCTTTGGTATAGCGTAGAACTATTGATCGACATTTTTCGCAGAACTCATGAACTCCGTAGTTCTCTTCGATATCTTGCTTCCCAGATAGTCCAAGCTCCTTCTCGACTTCGTACTCAACAGGTAATCCGTGGCAATCCCATCCGAAACGACGTTCTATACGATATCCTTTCATAGTCCAGTATCGCGGCACTACGTCTTTGAGCGTTCCAGCAAGGATATGTCCGTAATGAGGAAGGCCTGTCGCGAACGGAGGGCCATCGTAAAATACGTACTCTTTGTCTTTGGATCTTTGATCTACTGATTTTTCAAAAGTTTTATTCTCTTTCCAGTGCCTGATTAGCTTTTCTTCCATAGATGGAAAGTGCTGTTTCGGGTCTACTTTTTGGAAGGGCATGGGGTTTAGGATTTAGGGTGTAGATGGAGCGTTTCACGCAAGATAGGTGGGGCAGATTATTTCTTTATTCAAAAAAGAGCTGGTTTCAAGGGCTTCCACGCTATTCGCGGGAGGCGGTACCACCTCGAGTTTGTACTTCATTACATTTTTTACAGGGTTTTATCCCTGAGGAGTTCTACTAGCCAGTAGTCTCTTGCGACTATTGATTTTCTTCTCCCCACTCGAGTGGTGATTGCCACTCTAAAGCGTGTTTGGCGTGTTTTTTTCAAAGGTCATGTCCGATTATAACAAGTATCTGAGAGAGTGCAAATTTATGAATTTATGATAAAATGGCTCACTTGTTAAACTCTGTCTGTGTATGAGCAAATCCAAAAGCCTTCGTATGTACAGCGTCCCTTATGTGGAAGATCTCGTCGAGAGTCGATCTTCATCTGTTGAGTCTATCGATGACCCTGATTTGTCTTTGATCAATCATCTCGCTATGTATTTTGGAAGAGACCTGCGTGCAACATTGAGATCAACTATGCGTCAACGCAAAAGATCGTATGACGCAGAGGGAGAATCATACAAAACCCCTTACGCATTGAGAAACGTAAAAGATAAATTGGAAAGGGCTATTTTGCTTAGCAGTATATCGGCATTCTCGACTACACAAGGTTGCACCGGAGGTTGTGCCAGATGCGGATATGACGCCCTTCTTACTAATGATATAGAAGTTATACCACTCGAACAAAAATTAAATTTTTACGACGAACTTGTCTCCGTGATATCTGAGACCGAACCGTCCTTGCTACCTGTTATTATTCGTCAGATAATGCAGTTCCATGACAGCAACTCGTTTGATGATCCCGACGTGGTGCATGTTGCCAGGCATGTGTATCGTCTTGCTGGAGCAGTGCCACAACTTTCTAATAACTCGTCTTCTGTCGGTATGGGCAATTTGATGTATTTAGCTCAGAGCTCTGAGAAGCATCGCTTACGAGAAGCTCTATCTGAATTAATAGCATACTTGAATAGGAACTTTTTCGGTTCGCGGACCATGAATCCGCGGATTCATGGTCGCTATGACCCTGTTCTTGAGGCTCTGGGGCTCAATGATCTCACTCATTATCTAGGTCTTGGCAATGACGAATGTATACGACAACTTCAAGGCGAATACGACAAGATTCATACCTCTCTCGGCGACGACCCTTATGCCAGCCTAATCAGGCTTAGCGTAGTCAAGCACCGTCCCGACATCAGCGCTACTTTGCCACCCTCCGTTGGAATTACTCATAAATCCGGGCCTTCTGCGCAATTTCCAATGATCGAAGGAGGCAAAGACTTCTATCTTTCCGGGACGTTGCTTGGTGGCTTCGGCATATCTTGCAAAAGCGGAATGGTAGTTACGCCTTTCGGCGTATTCTCTTCTGTGCCGGGTCTCAAAACTCATGAATATCCCCAGGCGCGAGTCTTTGCTCCTTATAGGGGATTATCGGCTGACCCATTATTGTTCCCACCAGATACCAATCTCGAAGCCGTTATAGACAAACTCATCGTGATTGATCGTCCTGCCTCGAGAGTACCAGGGAATGCCACTATCTGTGTTTTTGACGGGCTGAGGCGTATCAGGACCATCACCTATGACCAAGCACGCTACACTGTTGTTTCCGACACCGTATTGCATGAAGAAGTCGATTCCCCTAAATCTATTCTGCAAATGCGAGGCTCTTACAGCCTTAAGAATTCGTTGAACGGAAGTTTGGCGACACTATAGTCTCCCCGCTAATCCTATGTAAGTTCCAGGTGTCATCTTCCTAAGTCTCTTTTTGTCGGCATCAGGTATTTCCAGCGTGTCAATGAATGCAATTATTGCGTCTTGATCGAGTTTTTTGCCACGCGTGAGGTCTTTGAGCTTCTCATAAGCGCCTTCTATCTTGTACTTGCGCATCACCGTTTGAATAGGCTCCGCCAAGACTTCCCAGTTTGCATTTAGGTCGCTCCGTATAGCCGCCTTGTTGATCTCCAGCTTGCTTAGACCTTTTAGAGTGCTCGCATATGCCAGATAACTGTGTCCTATACCTATCCCCATGTTTCGCAAGACTGTGGAGTCCGTTAAGTCTCTTTGCATCCTTGAAACAGGCAGTTTTGATGCCATATGTTCCATGATTGCGTTTGCGATACCTATATTACCTTCGCTGTTTTCAAAATCTATCGGGTTTACTTTGTGTGGCATTGTCGATGAACCGACTTCACCCTTGATCACTTTCTGCGTAAAATATCCTTTTCCTACATACATCCAGATGTCTCTATCCAGATCCATGACTACCGTATTCATCCTGATTATATTGTGAAAAATTTCCGCCAAATAGTCATGAGACTCGATTTGAGTCGTGTATAAACTAGGCTTGAGTCCGAGACGCTCAATAAATCCTTTTGAAGCAGATTTCCAGTCGACGTCGGGATATGCAGCTATATGAGCGTTGTAGTTGCCACTTGCGCCGTTGATCTTGCCAAAATGTTCCTGTTTTTTAATTTGCGATATTTGCCTCTCAAGTCTTTTTGCAAATATCTTAAACTCCTTGCCTACCGTCGTAGGACTTGCTGGCTGGCCATGCGTGAAGCCAAGCATCGGTACTATTCTGAATTCCTTAGCCATGAAGTCCAGTGCGTCTTTAACACCTTCTATTTGTGGTATGAATACCTCTTCAAGCGCTTTTTTAAGCAAAGTTGCGTATGAGAGGTTTGTGATATCTTCCGATGTGCATGCGAAATGCACGAACTCAAGTAAGTCTTTCATGGAGCCTGTCATATTCTCTTTTATCATATATTCGACAGCCTTGACGTCATGGTTCGTAGTTTTTTCGATCTCTTTGACACGCTTATATCTTTTCAGAGCTTTTTCATCGAAATACATGTAAAGATCTCTCAGCTTGCCCTGTTCTTCTTTTGAAAGCTTCCTAGTGCCTTCCAACGTTATCTCGTTACATAGAAAAATAAGCCATTCCACCTCGACATAAGTCCGAGCACGGATCAGAGCTCCTTCCGAGAAGTACTCGCGAAGTGGGTCGAGTTTGCGAGCATAGCGCCCATCTAATGGTGAGATTGCTGTGAGCATTGTTTAAGGTTTAGGATTTAGGACTTAGGACTTAGGGATTAGTGAATGGTTAGAAGCTTGCCTTCATGTCGGTGATGAATTTTCGGTTTTTACTCATTAATTCTTTGCTTGAGAGCCCGAGAATTCTCGCCGCGGCAAGTGCCGCATTGCCAGCATCTACCACCGTCAAGGCCGGCGTACTTGATGGCATGACGAGTGTGGAGTTTATATTGATCATAAAATCCTCCTTGCTCCCAAAAGGTGGACAAGCGATTACCGGATAAGCCGTGTTTGCCGCTACGAACCCCGAGAGAGCGTTCGAACGACCTGCTATCGTAATATAGCAAATTGCTTCTTCTCCTTCTTCGTTGGCATGAAGTATTTCTAAGACTTTTTCCGGAACTTTGTGTGCTGATGCTATGTGTACTTCGTTTGGAACTCCGTATTTCGACAAATGCTCCGTAATTTTGTCCGCATGGTCTTGATCCGACTTGGATCCCATGATGATGATGCTGCGCATAGGGTGTAGGGTTTAGCGGTGAGGGTGTAAGTGTTGGTGCCCTTCGGGCAGATTGTTACTGCATGTATTTCTGCAAATTCGCTTCGATACGAGGCATCGGGTCGCCAGGAGTGCCCTCGAAAGGTTGGCCTGTGATGCCTTCGAAAGCTTCGATGTATTTTTTGGCTGTTTCGACCTTGATCTCATCCGGTATCTCCGGCACTTCGCTATCACCGGCGAATCCTTTGTCTGCGAGCCATATGCGCAAGAACTCCTTATTAATATTGTCTTGATCCGATCCTTCTTCGAAATGTTTCTCATAAGTATCCGCAATCCAGAATCTCGATGAGTCCGGGGTATGAATCTCATCTATAAGCACTATTTCGCCTTTGCTGTTCCTGCCGAATTCGTATTTTGTATCGACTAGTATGATGCCTTGTTTTGCCGCTGTCTCTTGCCCTAATTTAAAAAGCCTCAAAGATACGTCAGCTAATTGATCCCAGTCTTCCTTTGTGACAGCTCCCCTCTCCAGCAAGACATCAGGCGACACCGATTCGTCGTGATCTCCATGAGCAGCTTTTGTCGATGGCGTCAGTATCGGCTCAGGCAGTTTCTGATCCTTCTTAAGTCCGTCAGGCAACTTGTTGCCGCAAAAATCTCTGCTTCCGTTCTTATAATGTGTCCAAATGGAAGTACTTGTAGTCCCTGTTACGTATCCTCTTACTACCATCTCTACCGAAAGAGGCTGGCACTCTTCCGCTACTACGACGTTTGGATCAGGAATCTCTATTACGTGGTTCCCAACGATATCTTTTGTCACTTCGAACCAATACTTAGTTAGTGCGTTGAGCACTTGGCCCTTGAACGGAATCAATGTAATTATCCTGTCAAAAGCACTCAAGCGGTCAGTAGTTATCAAGATCCTCTTGCCATCCTTTGTATAGTTATCCCTGACTTTGCCCTCGTATCTCTCCCCAAGGTTCGCAAAATGCGTTCCGGTCAAACAGTGCGTCAGTTGAGCGGCAATTTGATCGTTTGTCAGCATGTAGCTTTTGGTTATATGTGATTTTCGTATTTTATTTTACCAAGCTCGGTGTTATTTTTGAATCGATTTTTGGAAAAAACTTTTAAATGACATAAAAATGACACTACTCAGCAAGCTCGGGAAAGTGACCGCAGTTATAGGAGGTCAATGGGGAGACGAAGGGAAAGGCAAGCTCGTAGACATAATCGCAGCCGAGTACGACATCATTGCACGTGCTACAGGAGGCGCTAACGCCGGTCATACTGTGTACGTACCAGATCCTAACGGAGGGGACGCGAAAAAATACGTCTTTCACTTGTTGCCTTCTGGTGCTCTGCATGAAAACACTGTTTGTGTCATAGGGAATGGTGTTGTCGTACATATTCCCACCTTACTTGAAGAGATCTCTGTACTTGAGTCCGCCGGGATTAACACGAAAGGCCGTATTTTTATTTCCGACAGAGCTCATCTGCTCTTCGGCTATCACATGGAGATCGATGGCATTCAGGAGAGTAGCAAAGGGGATAAGCAAGTTGGCACCACTAAGCGTGGCATAGGCCCCTGCTATACTGATAAAATTTCTCGCAGAGGCATTAGGGGGTGTGATTTCCTTGATCAGGAAGTTTTTGAGATGAAGCTTAGGGCGAATATAGAAGTTTTGACCAAGATGTATGGCTTTACTTATGATATTGATGCGGAAATCCAACAGTACAAAGGAGTGCGCTCCACTGTCGAGCCTATGATTATAGATACTTTCATGTATTTGCATGAAGCTCTTGAAGCCGGAAAATCCATCATTTTTGAAGGTGCAAACGGTGTGATGCTTGATATAGACCATGGTACTTATCCTTTTGTCACAAGCTCCAACCCTATGGTTGACGGTCTTGGCACCGGCACAGGAATTCCTGGTAGTCATCTGACAAGCCTGACAGGTATTATAAAAGCTTATACCACTCGTGTGGGCGCAGGCCCTTTTCCAACCGAACTCAATGATGAGCTTGGAATACATTTGCGTGAAAAAGGTGGCGAATACGGTTCTACGACAGGTCGTCCACGTCGCTGTGGTTGGTTTGATGCCGTTGTCGCAAAATACTCCGCCCGCTTGAATGGATACAGCGGAATCAACCTGACAAAGCTCGACGTCCTTACGGGGATGGACACTCTCAGAATAGGTATTAGGTACAAGCATGATGGAAAGACTTACGATTCGTTCCCCGCAGACCTAGGTATCGTTGAGCTATGCGAAGTCGAGTACGAAGAGATGCCGGGCTGGACTGAGGACATATCAAATGCAAAAAAGTTCGAAGATCTTCCTTCTTCCGCCCAAAACTACGTCAAAAGGATCGAAGAGCTAATGGGTGTTCCCGCTACCTTCATAGGCGTTGGACCAAACAGAGATCAGATGATCGTCAGATAGAGCCTAGATCTTCACGAATCCTTTCGGATCCGCTTCGAATTGGATTCTAAGCTGTGATATCGCACTGTCCAGTTTTGTTTCGAGTTTGCTTTCCGTATCTTCTTCGTTTGCTTTCTTTGCTTTTTCCAGAATGGATCTGCCTTGTACGCTCTCTCCGTCCGTCAGATGTAAAATTTCTTTTGCGACTTCCGTTGCGGACTCATAATCACACTTCTCCATCATTTCCTTTGCTTTGGCTAGGCTCTCCTCGATAAAAGCTTTGTTGCTTTCTTTTCGACTCTTAAAAATCAACTTCTCAGCGTTCTTAATCTCCTTCACGAGTCCTTTGTGATCAGGAAATAAGATGTAAAGCTTCTGGTAAAACTTGTACAGTTTTTCGTACTGCTTCCCGGCTATTAGCTTTTTTTTGACGTCCGAGTGCAGTTGACTGTCTATATATCTTCTTTTGTCGCTTTTGACTAAGTCTTTAAGCTCCTGATCTCTCGGTGTCACGTTTTTCATTTCCTCCACTACGGCTACCGCTTCAAGCCATTTCTTTTCACGCTTAAGCTGTCTATGTTTTGCAAACCCGTTTCTCAAAAAATCTTTGAGCTCATTACGTTGTTTGTTGGCGATTTTTTTTGTTGCTTTAGCCACTATCGATGACAGCTTCCTGCTGGAAACTGACGCCTGAAGTTTCTTCCCCATTGTTGCCGCTTCTTCATACTTGCCGTTTCGGTATAAACTCTTGAGGATTCCTATATTTTTCTTGAGCAGGATGTCCTTCTCTTTCATTACGATCTGCTTGGCTTTGATCATGAT
>Ga0210050_1002692_pt1 | contig 16667 bp, 19 predicted proteins | sample CryGey132114_all_FD_185463 | JGI IMG/M metagenome (GOLD analysis project Ga0210050, IMG submission 185463) | Groundwater microbial communities from aquifer - Crystal Geyser CG22_combo_CG10-13_8/21/14_all (SPAdes) (version 2) | ecosystem: Environmental > Aquatic > Deep subsurface > Groundwater ...
CCTCCCGCAGGCGGTTGACCACTGCATGCAGTCAGCAGTATGAAAATGCCAAAGAGAATTGCAGAACGTAGAATGATGCACATCATTCTCTCTCATACGTCACTATCGTGCAAGGAGAGTGAGAATAGAATGTTTTTTGGGGTTTGGGAAATGAAAATGAGGATAGGATCTTCGTTTATCCTTTGCTATACTGGAAAAGTGTGGGTCGGTACCGAAGTGGTCAAACGGGCCTGACTGTAAATCAGGTGGCTTCGCCTTCGGGGGTTCGAGTCCCTCCCGGCCCACCACTCTGAACAAACAGGGTGTAGAGCCTTTTGTTTGAATGGAGTTCTCCACTCACAGACTAGGTTTTCGCTCTCTACAGAGTATTTAGAACACAGTGCCGTAAGGGTAGACTCTCTTTGATGGGTTGATCCGTAGAATATGGCTTCCTGCAGTAGTTTGAACATCTCGAAGCATCCAATCGTTTTCTCAATCCATGCTGTGCCTTGTTCATGCAAGGCATCCAGTTGCACTTTCATCTCGTCCCTGCGTGTACATAATTTCTGTACGTGCTCTTTTGCCTCTTTGGTAATTCCCATTTTCTCTGCCTCTCCCAACATTCCAAACGCTTCGCCAATTTGCTTTTCCAGACGTTCGTACTCGGTATTGAGTTCCTTTCTCCGTGCACTGGCATTCGTTGAACGCTCTTTGTGTTGTGCAAGCAGTAACTCGCGCAGCTTCTCTAGGTTTACGCTGGTCAAATCAACGTCTTTGAGAATGCCTTTCAGTGATTTTCGTACTGTATCCTGCTTCACATGCGTTTTACACTTTGTCTCACGATTCTTGCATCCGTAGTAGTAATATTTGCCCTTCACACGATACGGGGACATCACCCGCCAACACTTGGGACAGCGAATCAGGCTCCCGAACATGAATAGTTCTCGCAATGAGTGATCCTGCACTTTTGCAATGTTTGTATTGCGTCCTGTCAGCACATCCTGCACCCGATTCCACAGTTCTTCACCAACAATGGGCTCGTAGTCTCCTTTTTCGATAATATCCATAAAATGGACATATCCTTTGTAGAGAGGATCACGAAGAATCCCATGCAGGCTTGAGACACCGAGCTTCTTTTCCTTCTTGCTCTTCAATCCCATTTTCTCGGCTTCTGCTACCAATTGCATCAACGAATACACGCCCGTTGCACACAGCTCAAATAAACGCCGTATAAGCGGTGCTCGCACGGGGTCCCACTCAAGCACTCGCGTTCCATCGGGACGGCATACATGAAGAAATCCTATGCGAACAGGACCCATGTGTTTTCCCTCCTGCGCCCGCATCCGCATGGCAGCCAGAATACGATCACCTTTGTCTTTGCTGTCCTTCCAGCTTATCGCGTTTTCCAGTGTTAGCATGAATATGGTGCCAGAATCTTGTGCTGTGTATCTCTTAGCCATGAGTCGCATCAAGAAAGGAAATATGGCCGTCCACAAGACGTTGAACGAACGTTCCCGAATCTTCGTGGTTTCTGCTAATGCGGTTGGGATGTATCGCAATGACCCCGTACACCTCTCCTCGATCTATCATTCTCATCATATCACCAAAAATCGGTCTTCCTGCACGATAGGCACTGTGTGATTCACGAAGAATCCTCAATGGATGCTTCTGTTCCTCTATAGAAAGGCTTTTATAGTGATCGCGGATGAACTTTTCCTGATCATCAAGAGAGTGCACTTGCTTGTCTTCGGTATCGGTTGATTTTCTGGCATATCCGAGAATGCACTGTTTGGCTGCTTTCAGAATTTTTCGTGTGCGTGGCATGGTGTGGGAAGCTGATGGTAGATTGTAGATGCCTAGGAGAGGCACTCTGGCTTCCCACTCCATCGGTGTGTGGCAGAGTGCCCTTCTTAGGCATCTACGTTCTCCGATGGAGACTTCTGGAAGCATTGAGTAGCATACAAGTTGTCGGGCATAGTGCGAGAAAGATATTCAGAGATCGTGGAGAATTTCGCTTCGTGTCGCGTCCACGGGTCCAAAGGTTTTGCAACACATTCCGGTACAAGGTGACTGTGGCACTGCAATGCCCGCACAATATCTCTTACGGGAAGTTCGGGAAGCGGTGAAGAACATTTCGGTATCACCAATTCCACTTTCATCACGGGATCAGGTTCAAATTTGTACGCATGAACGAGCATAGGCCACCTTTCCCACGATACGCCGCGTGTTGCAATCGGATGTAATTTTTCATGCTTTTTCATTCTTGCCGTCACATCGCGTTCCAGCTTTTCAAATTTGTTATATTCCGTTTCCCAAAAGAGAGACTCTTTCCACGAGGGCAATGATTGCGTCATGTCCCGAATGGAACGCGCCGTGTCTGCATGGCGTTCATAGAGCCTGTACACCTGTAGAGTCCGTCCGCGATCATGTATGGCTGTATTCGCTTCATATTGGCCACACAACACCTTTATGTTCGCAATATCTTCAAGATACCCATAGATTGCGGTTGAAAGCAGAGACAGGCCACCAGTGCTGTGCGATAGAGTTGGCACATATCTCTTGTACAGCCACTCCACTTTCCTGTACTTGCCTGTTTTTACCTATTATAGGAGGCGTTCTATATATTCCCTTTTGCACTGAAAGAGCTTTGGCAATTTGGGTGTCTGTCTCTTTGCCCAATCATTTGCCTTTCTTGAAGCTGTATACAGCGCATTCCAGTGGTATGCATATTCGTATTTTGATTTCGCATCCAAGGACTCGTGAATATCTTTGTTCGACACTTTCCAGCCAAGTTCTTGGCTCAATTCATAGACTTTTTGGCTTACCTTTCCGTAGAAGTACTCCTTTGGAAATTTGTATGGCTGCCCCTTATAACTGATCGTTCCATCCTTGCGAAGATTGATGACAGCTTTCCGTCCCGCCCCCTTTTTTACGGTCCCCGAAAATTCCCTTTTCTCCTCCGTTTCACATTCTTCCAAAAACATCATCATATCCTCATACACACATTGCAATTCCTTTCCTGCTCGTTTTATCCCCATCATTTGTAGCCATTTTGGTTCCTTGGCAAAGTGCTCTACCCATTCAAAATCCGATATATGTTTGCTGTACATGGGTCCTTCCAACATATCCTTCAGCTTTTCAACCTGTTCTGCTACTTGCCACACTTTCTCGTCCAATGTGCCGAATGGCTCAATAAGTCCTTTCACAACAAGGTCTTTGGTAAATCTCACGAATATCCCGTACTGATTAAGAAAATCAATCCACGGCATATTGAGAGAATCTCCTATATGGATGCCAAGTTGTTTTCCATAAGACACCCATTTTTCTTTTTGTGGTATCAGTTCCCAAAAATTGCGTTCGCTGATCCAATCAGGTGGATCAGAACGAGAATCACGCCAATAGTTGAAATACATCTCTTCTCCCGCCAACTTTTCGGGGTCAATGCTTTTTTGTATATCTTCCATTCCTTTGTGAATGAGTCCCACAAGAGCTTCTAATGCCTTAGTTTTTCCTAAGTTTTTATAAAAATCCACGCGCTCGTAAAAGAACTCTTTTACTGGCGGATATTCATCAAGAAATTCCAAAAAGTTATGGTGCAACAATCCGCCGAAGTCTTCGTAGTGTCCTCCTGGCATCACCCGTAGTACTGCATTTTCTTCCGAAGCTTTCATCAGTTTATTGTAAATGCTCTGTAATTTCTTGTTTGCTAAAGTAGCGTTCATATGGAGTAGGAAGCGTTGATCCTACTCTACCTGTTATTCTCGAAATCATTAAGGATTTTTACCCTGCAATCACATCCCAATTATTCAAGTAATAGGTCATATCATGCTGGCGGTTGCCGATATACACTTTGTCTTCATGGAAAGAAACAGAAACCCGCCATGACGTGCCTTGCCGAATTTCCCGTATTCCACCTTCTTTGATCTTTTTCTCCATCTCATGGAATGGAAGAATAAGAAATTGAAGGTCATTCGTACTGCGCAGCACAAAGATGTAATACACATTGCTAGATTTATGCTTCTGAAAAGATTTCTTGCGGATGTTGAAAGGATAGCTTCCTCGCTTATCCTCATGTGCGGTTTTTACCTGTATGCCTATCAATTCTTTATTTTTTAGTGCTGCAATATCTATGCCCTCATCTACTCCCATAAGGCTTGTGTTGTATCCTCTGAATAGAAGTTCACTACATACACGGTGCTCTCCTGCGGAGCCTACATAGCCAGATTCCGCTCTCATTTCTTCCTCTGCTTCATCTTCCTCTACTATTTCCTGCTCCACCTGCTCTGGTGTAGGTAATTCTTTTTCTGTAGCAGGATTAAGTCCGAATATGTTTTTTCCTTCCTGTACAAAAGCTGATCTGCCACCTTTCTGTTTAATATCTGTATAGAGCTGCGCTGCCATTGTAGCCTCCGGTGTTTTTCCCTCTGTTTCCAGTAATCCCTGCTCTATTGCCCGTGTTGTAATCTCTTCTGAATGTAGAGGAGTATTCGCAGTTCTAAGCACGGCAATGGCTGCTTGTTTAAAGTTCATTGTTACCAAGTGTACAGCTTCCTTACATCGAAATCATTAAGGATTCTATACGGCTTTTCCTACTCTTGCCTTCTCCTCAATTAGCGTTTCTACGAGCTTTTTTGCATCATCAAGCATTTTTATTGATTCCTTTCTGGCTTTGGCACTTTCACGCATCAAGGTTACGATCTCGGTACGTTTTCCATCATCAAGAATGGGGATCAATGTATTCTTCACCTGATCTGGTCGCCAGTGAACGATGATAGCCCCTCCAGCATCACGCTTCACTTGCATTTGTACTACTAGTGAATTGAGGACAAGAGCTAAGTATTCGCCCTCTATTTCTTTCTTTGGCTTTAATCTCAACAGTCCACCTGAAATGATGCCCTGTACATTTTCGTCCACAAAGTAAGCAATTCCAGGAGTTCCATCTTTGGAAAGCAATACCTCTCCTTTCTTTGGCTCAAATTTGTCCCGTAGCTCCTCGCACAGCTCTTCTGTAATAGTTTGCTGGTTATTGTCGTTTAATCCGCTTACAGACAGGTTAGATACGCGAATAAAGGGCTTTCCTTCATCTTCATATGCCTCACTGCCCACCTCAATTCCCTTCTTTACATACGAAACAAGAGATTCCAGCGTATCATGCTTTGTTTTTTTGATCTTCTCTACGATTACCTGAAACTTCGGCTGATAGTACTCCGCATCCATTCTTCTATCTTCCAAAAGACTCTCAAAATCTCCTTCGTAAGCCAACGTATGTTCTGGCAAATACTCCTCTAGTCCAAGTTCTTGTAGCAATAATTGGTTTGCCTGAGTGAATTTTTGCATTGAAAGTGACTTCATGGATTCACTTTTCTTGAATATTTCTTCAAATTGCTCCTGCTCTTTAAATATTGGAATACTTAGCTTTGCTAGCTTGTTAATTGTTAGGTGGGGCTGTCCAGTTTGACTAGCTGTGCGTAGTAAGTGTTTTTGACCAGTGGATGAATGTAGAAACATCCACAAAAAGAAAATATTAAGCTGTTTAGCTTCATGTGTTTTGACAATGATCAAATCTCTACAAACTGCATAATCTTCGTATTGATCAGTAAGTAACCCCACTTTTCCTAATGTATTTCCTCCCTTTGCGATCACTAAATCTCCCGCCTTTGCTGTAGCAATATTGGAGCTATACCGATCAACAATCTCTTTTGGTAGAAAGCATGTATCATTTCTAATTTCAACTAAACCATTTTGTATTTCGTTTACCCTCAAAAAAGGGACTCCTTCTCCTGCAAAATTGTAAAAAGGGACTATTGACGGATAGAAGGCACTGCAATCCAGTTTTACATTACTTTTGGCTAACTGAGTGCTGCCAATATTCTGAATTGCATCTTCAATTTTCAAGCACTCTGGATCAAAATATTCAGCATCAAACCGTTGCGCTTTCACTATATCATGCCATGCAATTTCTGAAATTTGAGCCATGATTAAGAAAAATCAAGGTTATGCTTTTTGGCAAACTTTCTAAATTCATCCGCAACACTCTCCAAGTCCGTATCGTACTTGTATGTGCCATCTTCATTCTTTGCAATATTACCGTTCTCATCCTTTGCAAATACATACTCTCCACTGTTGTCCTTTCCTGCTTTCTCGCTCGTAGCCATGAAAATAGGGTAATTCCCTGCCTTCGTACGCTCTTCATCGTCTTTCCACTTCTGCAAGAATAGAACACTGGTCTTTGTGCCTGTATGCGGTTTAAAAGAGTTTCCGTGAAGCCCTACAACGGCAAGAATACGCGCTCTTTGCATGATATAACGCCGTATGTACTCCTGATTCGTATTATTGAATACACCCTGCGGAAGCACGATTGCCATGCGTCCTGCGGGTCTTAGGAAGTCCAGATTACGCTCTATAAACAGAATATCCCGTGTCATTTTGTTTTGGTGCTTCTGTGTGCGTTTAAAATCTTTGTCATACTTAAAACCAAGATCATACTTATTCAACAGAGTTCCTTTCACTTCTCCTGCAAAAGGTGGATTTGTCATAATAATATCAAATTCAAAATCCCGCAGCTCCCTCTCATTTTTTACGTTTTCATCAAAGTCCTTATGCTTCTGCAAAAATTGCTTGAATTTCGCTTTTGCTTCCTCATCCCAAAGACTGCCATCCAATGAGTTAGCATACGTTACGTTTGTTTTGCCATCACCTGCAATCAGCATCATTGCCTTTCCAATCTTCACGCTGCGCGGGTCAAAGTCTATGCCGTACAAGTGTTTATCTGCCCATTCTTTGCGTTTCTGCTCTGTAGAGGCTCCATAAGCTTCTTCGGTAAATTCCGTACGCCATACATGCTGCATGGCATGTAGCAAAAATCCGCAGCTTCCCGCAGCCGTGTCTACAATATATTCATCCTTCTTTGGATTGAGCATCTTTACGCACATATCAATAACAAAGCGCGGCGTGAAGTACTGTCCCTTTCCTCCTTTGGCATCCTGATTAATTAAGTATTCAAAGGCATCATCAATAACCTGCAAGTTGGAACCAAACAAGCGGTACTTCTGCAAAAGAGAAACGGCGGGAACAATCGCATTTTCAGGTATTTCAATTTCATCTCTGTCTTTGAAAACCTCTCTCCATTGCCTTTTTGCCTCTTCAAAGAGTCGCTTTATATTGTCCAGATTTTCACGGTTGCTTTGTCCTGCCAGAACGCGGAAACGGCGGTTACTGTTGTATGGTGTTTCCAGCTCATCAAAGAGCTTTGCATAAATCAGCTTAAAAATCTCTTCAAAAGGATTTACCCCTGCATTTGCCAATACTGCATCTTCCAAGTCCAAAATAAGCTGCTTCAGGTTCGTTACATCTTCCAAGTCTTCATAGGTAATAATTTTCTTTCTTACATCATCAACTGTTTCATCAAAACGCGGAATATCAGGCAAGTCCTCAAACAAGTTTGGATCAGTACGTAAAAGGTTATTTTGCAGCTTTCCATCAGTAAGAATCAGAATCGGCGCACCTGTGGCATTTGCATAGCTTTTTAGCTGCCCTAATCCGTCTTTTACGTCTGGTTTCTTCACCTCTACCATCAAGTACGGTGTTTGCATGTCTTCCCTATAGATCACTACATCTGCACGCTTCGTGCCAACCTCTCTGCCAAACTGCACATCTACCTCCAGCCTCATTCTGTCGCGTGGGTAGCCGTATTTGTGATGAAGATCATACAAAAAAAGCTGCCGTACAATTTCTTCAGGTGCTCCCTTTGTACCATTCCATACCTGCTTATCTTTGCCGCCTTCCTCAAATGATCGTAGATATATTTTCCCGTTCTGCTCAAAGAACTCCAGTACGTACAAATCATCAAAGAGAGCAAGATCGTCTTCAGGCTCTTTGAAGATATGGGAAAGCACGTCTAGGGAGTCAGTATTCATGTCGTGTACTGTAGCCCTTTTTATCGGGTCAATAAACTCCTAAATCGCAAGTGCAGCCATAACTTCCTCATGCGAAACGCTATTGCTCATTCGTAAGTACTTTAAATACTTCTTTGTGGGCTTCCCATTGTAAAACTCTCGTTTCACTCTGTCTCTGTAGTAATCATCAGCATCAAAGTATTTCTTAATCGGGCGGAAACGTTGATTACTCCATGTTTGAGAATCGTACCAATAGCCCGTGCATTTGTGGCAAACAAAGTAATCCCCATAACTATAGAGCTTACGACAACGTCTGTTACATCGTGAGTTAGGGCAAATAAACCACCATCGAACGCTGCCAAAATGACAAGACGTAGTAACCATACGCACCCTGTAATCCATGCCTTTCCATTCTTCAGATTGCCCGTTTCTTACCTTGTAATCCAGTTTCATGTGATTGCCATCTGGACTATCCAAGTTTGTGCTGTATGTAACACGTCCTGTTTCCTCTCCGTTCCTGCTCCATACGTAGTTTCCCCAATGGCATACTTTCGCTAAAACGCCCCATTGCTTCAGATACGTCATATCTATTGATTTAAGACTGTCTAGCTGTGTACTCCATGCGTAAGGCGGCATATCGGTATCATCGAAATCAATAGGGATTGTAAACTGTACTTTACCAAAGTTTTCCTCATAAGTTGATGTCAATTGCAAAACATATCTCAATATTTATCATATATGCATGGCCTCCAAGAAAAAGTATTCGGAGCAGAAATTAGGGAAGCAAGAAAGCAACTTAGTATTTCGACTGATGGTAACATCTGATAACTTGCATAATCCACGATTTGATCGAATGGCCGAAAAGGTTGTTTATACGTCTTTCCCAAAATATGCTAGAAATAAAAGCATTCAGAGAAACAAAGCCAAGAGGAGTAGCTACACTCCACAAAGAACCCAAGGATGATGTTTGTCAGTTCTATTTATACAATGCAAGAGCGTGTGAAAATAACATGACCACATGCACTTACGATTTATTCTACAAAGGAAAGTTTTGCGGATTCTTTTCCTTATCGAATTTTGCGCTCGAATTGGATAGAAGTGATAGAAAAAAACAACTCATGGAGAAGGAGAATATTACTTTTACTCCACCCGCTACCAAATTAGGACAATTGTATATTGTGAAGGATTTTAGGGATAAAGGATTGGGGGCTGAAGCTATATGGAACGCAATTCAAATGAGCTTGTCATCTAAAAGTGCATCCAGATTTCTTGTTCTAGATGTACAAAATGGAAAAGAATATCTTTTTGATGTCTATGCAAAATTTGGATGGGTACGTGTCAGTGGTATGCGCACTATGTTTTTTGATCTCCTGCGCTATAAAATACATCGCAGAAGATTGAAAAAAATTGCAGACTTACCAGCCAAGGAAGAACTTAAGGCATTTGCAGAACTGCAAAGACAAGAAAGACAACAACAAAGAATGCCCTTTTGACTATTTCATTCGCTCGCTGCGCTGTGCTTGGCTGGCAGGGGCCAGCTCCTCTCGCTCATTCCCACTGTTTTTCTGTGATCGCTCGTGACGCACGTATAATTCTCCTTACGGTGTTCTTCTCGGTGTTATTGAATTTCGTAGGACGTGCCGAGCCCTTCAATACCTCTTAGCGTCTGCATGACATTGTACTTGTCATACATGCCGGACTCCTTCGTTTGTTCAAAGGATTGTGTGAATTTTGCCTGAGTGAGGCACAAATGTACTATGGCACTCAGTGTGTCATTTTTACATCCTAAAGTACCAAAAACATCAGTTAACCTTTGGATAGACCAGTGAATGTGCCACCTGTAATCTCTCGAATGTCTCTATTATTTCGTTTTTCAGGTCATACAGTTCAGACCACCATCCGTATAGTTTTCTTGTCGTCAACTATCCGTTGCGTAGGTCTCGTAGCCAAAATAAAAATGTAACTCCTCCTGCTATGGAGGCATGCCGGAAAGGTTTTCGTGTGTAATCATGTAGCGAGCCTAAGCCCTCCCCAAGGTTCGGTCAGCATGAAGTTCTTTACGACAAAGGAATTAGACTCTATCCTCATTCTCCTATGCCCCGCCGCGTCTCCGTTATCACCGCCCTCGTTGCCCTCCTGTCCTTTACCGGAGGCATCGCACTCGCAGGAGATTTTGCCGACGAAGCAGAGAAGTTTTACAACCGATACTGCGCTAGCAACTACGTCACCAGCATCATCGCTTTCGTCTGTCATCTCCAGGACCAAATCACAAACATCGAAGAAACACTTGAGGCACCAGGACCTGCATTAAAAGCTTTTGATGCTAATGGAGTAGAGATAGGTCTAGTAACGGAAATGAACTTATTAAATGGTGAAAGGGAGGAGCATTTCATCAAACATGTCATCTTCGATCCAGTCCTTAGTAGATTTTTCCATTTATCACAATTTGAGTTTGAGAACGGCTTGGGATTAGGACCCGGCATGACACTCATCTACCCTACGACAGATTGTTCAGGGCTAGGATATATAAGTACCCAAAATAGTTTTTATCGTAATAATCCTTCCGGCATTGTGAATAGTATTTTTAAATATCAAGAAGGTAAATACATGATTGTCGAGAGAGGTTCTGCACCTGTCCCCAGCTTTCATGCACAATCAGAAAGCTATTATCGTAGTGACACAAAAGAAGACTTTTGTGAAACCAAAAACTTAGGCATTGTCGATAATGCATACATGCCCATCGAAGTCACTCTCACTTTTACAGAACCCATTCCTTTGCCTTTGAGGTATGGGATTGAGTAATAGTATAGCCTCACAACTAATTATCATATAAATGATTGTCCAAAAAACAGATGATTAAAACGCTTTCAATAGCAAGTGTAATACAACATTTACGTTCACCAACAATTGCAAGATAGTAAATATATATGTCACTCTAATGGCATGAATTCTGAGCCTGTATTCAGGCAGATACCTGAAAGCGAAGATGTTCTATTTATAAATGTGAAAACTCCACATCCACAACCTATAACTGGAACAGCTAAAGATTATTTCTCTCAATCGTTCCAGCATGCCAACGAGGGGGTGGAGTCCAACGGCTAACGACTGTATTTTGCTTGATAGTAATATCATTCAGGAAATTGGATTTCGCGATAAACCATTTAAGGAACTGTACCTCGATCTTATTAGAAATACGATCTGTAAAAACAGCCCTGAAATATTCATTCCACAGATTGTTGAATGTGAACTTATTGGGAGCTCTAGAGATCTAAGTACTTTTAATAACATGCTCAGTGTTCTAACAGAATTGCAAATTGGCGTAATGCCGACTGAGCCTGAAATGTTACGCTTAGGAGCTGCATTGTGTGCAATGTATAAGTGGAAAAATGGTAAGAAAAAAATTAAGTTTCACGATATGGTTATTGCTGCAACTGCTGCAGTCTATGAACAAACAACAAAAAAGTGTACATACATATTAAGTGTTGATAGAGAGGATTTTATTAAACCCTACGTGAGAGAAATATCAGATTACCTACTTGAAATACAATCAAAAAAGACAACAAGATACATTCAGCTATACCGATCAGAAAGATACATTATGAATAAACATTGGAAGGGCATTTTGGGAGAAGACCTCTTGTAGTAACATAAGGCAAAGAACTTTATGATGAATAGACCCAACTAACGCGATAACTAGACCTTGCGCACTTTCTTCTTCTTTTTAGCTACACCTTTTTGTTTGTTAATTGTTTTTGCAAGCTTCTCAACATCTTTATACTTTGTCTCAAAGAGTTTTTCTAGAATTACTTCGAAGATAGAGTAGGCATCTAAAACATCATCGTGGGTTATATTTGACCTAGGGTGACTTCCAGCATTTCCATGCCACTTGATAGCAAAACACAAATTTTGAATTTCTTTTAAGGAGCTTTTCATTGAGTTTATTCGCACATGAAGTGACATTCTAAACTTCTTCCCATTTTTGGTTTTAAGCTTTTGTATTTTTAAAAAATTTAAAAGTTCCTCAAGAGAAGCCCTTAAATTAGAGAGGGCAGAATCTGGATTACAAAAGAATACTTGAAATGATGCATTTAAATATTTGTCTACAGCTTCAGGCGTCCCCTTTGGTACTCTAAAAATTTTTAAATGAGGAGAAAAAAAGAGCGGGGAAAGTTTGTCTACGGGTTGATAGTCTGTTTCGCCAGTATCTTCGTCAATAAGGACATCTTCTATTGATACATGACCCTTCGCTATACAAATTACCCTTTTCTCACATTTAGAGTCAGTGCAATTAAAAATAATAGACCGGTGCACCTCGATAGTTTCTATGTCACCTGTTAGGTCGTATGTTTCTGTATAATGTACAGTCAATATGTTCTTTTTATCTAGTTTCAAGGTACCCCTTTGACAATTTGGACAAAGCCATCCCTCCATAGAATTGTCTACAAAACTGCCCTTAAATAAACGTCGATCAATACTCATCTACTAAAATGTATCATACATCTAATGTCTTATCTCCATCCTCACCTGACACACTTCCAAATCCTTCACCCAACCCCAAGGATGGCCTTTTGTCTGTATGAGTAAAATCTAGACAATCCAACCACTATACATATAATTAAGCCATGCACTTCAAAGAAGAACACGCAGGCAAGTGGGTCGCGACAAAGAATCACAAAGTTGTAGATTCCAGCACAAAACTCAAAACACTTATCAAGCGCACAGAAAAGAGGAAAGACTCATCAGAAGTGCGATTCGCAAAAGTTCCCAAATCTTGTGTTGTAGGATGTCTGCATGGAGCTTGAGTATTCCTACTATCGTAATCGAGAAGGCCAGTTTTATCGTCCCACAATTGAAGTGACATTTAAGTATGGCTCGAAAGAATTTCGGGCAGAGGAAGTTCTTGTGGACACCGGATCAGATTTCGTCATTATCAACACAGAGATTGCGGACCAGATTGGTGCTATTCCAGATAAGGAAATGGCTATAGAGATTGACTGTGTTTGTGGGAAGAAAGTGCACATATACCATTCGCTCCATCCCATTGAGATTGTTTTGCCATACGAGAACCTCAAACCTACGAGCTGGAAAACACCGGTAAAAATTGTCGATGCTGATTCCGCACCGCTTCTCGGACAAAGAGGATTTCTCAATCACTTCGATGTCACGTTCTATGGCAAAAGGCACGTAATGAAAATTGTGGAAGCAACGTCATAAATAGTCCTCTATCGAGGTCAGTAAACAGTAAGCCAGACCTCTGGTTCCTAATCTCCCACCTGCAATTTTTGCATCCTTCACCCAACCCCAAGGACGGCCTTTTGGCTGTACATATAATTTGACTGTAAAGGTAAATGTGTAATAACCTTTCTCCCGCTGCCCACCATCCGTATAGTTTTCTTGTCGTCAACTATCCGTTGCGTAGGTCTCTTAGCCAAAATAAGAATGTAACTCCTCCTGCTATGGAGGCATGCCGGAAAGGTTTTCATGTGTAATCATGTGGCGAGCCTAAGCCCACTCCAAGATTCGGTCAGCATGAAGTTTTTGACGACAAAGGAATTGGACTTTATCCTCACTCTCCTATGTTCAAAAATCTCACAATTGCATTCCTTTCACTGGCGCTCTTCTTCTCATTAAGTGCAAGAGTTGCTCAGGCAATAGATTACCCACTACCAGTAAATCCATTCGAGCGCCTTGCGGAACTTCTTGAGGAAATACGAGATGTTCTTCTAGGACAAGAAGCCTCTTTTCCATCAGAAATGGATGTGAATGTCATTTCACCAAATCCGCTCAATGTGACTGTCACAAATTTCCCAGATTCTGATCCTCCAGCGCAGAAGAATCACTTAGCTGTAGTTTTATTGGATGACGAACCAATTCATACAGGCGATACTTTTCTTATAGAAGGTATTGGAGATCATATTGCTTCAAGGTCAGATCAGCGTGTGATTGTTTATCACAATCTTTCCGCTTCTTGCGCTGTTTCTTTCTGGCCAGTTCATTCTGGAAGTAAGTATGTGCCAGTCGAAACAATAGGGGGGCATGGTTCACTGAAAATCAATTCATTTCTATTTTTTCAAGGCCCTGACATGCTGATCGAGGCTAAAGAAGGATGCGATCAGGACGATGCAGTTCTTAAAATCTTCGCTTCAAAATAACTATGCCCCGCCGCGTCTTCACTATCACCACCCTCGTTGCCCTTCTCTCCTTTACCGGAGGTATTGCACTCGCGGGTGACTTTGCCGACAAAGCAGAGAAGTTTTACAACCGCTACTGCACCGGCAACTACGTCGCCAGCATCATCGCCTTCGTCTGCCATCTCCAAGACCAAATCACCAACATCGAACTCACCCCCGGTCCACAGGGACCTCAGGGAGAGAAAGGAGAAAAGGGTGATCCGGGAGAGGATGGAGAGGACGGTGAACCTGGTCCTCCTGGACCTCCCGGGGCAGGGCAAATACTGAAAGTATTTGATGCGAACGGAACAGAACTTGGCCCATTGGTTTCATTGGATACTGGCAGCTCAAACCAAGTTTTCTTTTCTTCGCCTTTAGGAAGAATGGTTCTGATACGTCTTACTGATGGTGGTCAAATTGGCTTCAATGCGAACCTGAGATTCGAGACACCTGATTGTAGCGGAACAGCGTATGTTACCCGTGTTTCATCTCCTATTGGATATAATGAACAGGTCAACAGTTTATATTCTCTGGGCCCCAGTCGGTACTTTGTCGTAGATCCTGAAACACCGGAAGAGGTTATTCAACTAGATTCCGTTCAGTATTATGACCCAAATAAACCTTTTCCAAGTTTAGTATGTCAAAACGATGGGAGGGAGGATGGAGAGTTAACTGTTGTGAAAGCGCAGTTAGTTTCTTTGCCTTTGGACAATCCTGTAGCTTTGCCTTTGAGGTATGGAGTCGAATAAATCATTTGAAATGTATTCCATTAAAGAAAGAGACAAACATTGGCTCGATGTATTGTGGTACGAAATCGGTATGCTTAGAGGAACTTTTTCTCATCCTCCATGCCGTAGTGGATCTTTAGATAAGAATTTATATCTTGAGTGCTTCTTACTCCACGCAAGAAACTTGAGTGCATTTTTGTATGATGATCCTAATGGGGATTTTAGGTGTTCAGATTTTGGTGTTCAAAAACTTCAAGTGTTTACAGGTGATACATATGACAAACTTTGTAAACATTTAAGTCACATCTCAGCCGAACGTAGATCAAAAAAAGTCATATGGTATCCTGATAAAATATTTCAAGCTTTATCAGAAGGCATAATAAATTTTCTAGACCAGGTAGATAATTCATCCTTTCCCACTCTCGAAGGTCACACTAGGGACGATTTTAAGACACTATTATCTACACAAGATCGCATGAGGATAAGGCTCGACGAAGATTCAATCTGAAGAATATAAGTATGTTTATCGAGAAACGAGTAAAGAGGTAGAATAGCCTTATGGAAACTATGATAGTTCAATTTGTCATAATTATAATTGCTTTAGTCATTGCTGTAGTGCTCCAGAAAAAGCTAAGCCTCCATTCTGCTCAAACTTGGTCTTACTGGAGTACATATTGTGGCACAATGATTGGTATTGGCTCGGTCGTGGCCAATGATCGCATTGGTCTTGGGGGTTACCCGCCAGTTATTCTGGTGTGGAAATATGGACCTCAGTTAGGTGTAGGACTTGTCCTTATTGGACTACTTCTACAATTACACGTTCATCATTCAAAAAAGAGCGAATAATAAAGAAAGAACTTTTTCATTGTTAACAATTCCCTGCCATCCTAAATCCTGCAGCGCGGGCTTGTTCTTGGGTACAGAACCACTGGTCACCTTCTTCCGGTTTGATCTTCGTGACCTTGTAGGAGCGGCAACCGGGATAGTGATAGATCTTCTCTCCTTTGCTGTTCACATTCCCTTTAATATTACATTCCTGCTCTGGTGGAGGTGGTTGTTCCTGAAGAGGATCTTCCTGCACAACTTCCTCCGTCGGCTCAACGTCCGGCTCTTCACAGACATCTCCCCACAGCCCGCGCTTCGCTGATCGCGCATCACGTTCGAGCACGTTGTAGTGCTCCATGCGTGGATGCGGATACTTCGTGTAACTGTGCGCGTAGCCGTCATTGATCATGCTGGCGCCAATATCCTTTCCATCCACAGAAATGTATCGGAGCAGTCGTCCGAAATTATCCCGATCATCTGCAGGATCACGTTCCAGTTCCACAACTTTTCCCTTAACGAGCATTTGCATGCGAGAAGTTGCCTCCTCTCCGAAACACTGCATTGGCCGCACTTCCGGCGTATCAATACCAATAATACGTACAGATTCTTCTATACCATCTTCCAGTCGCACTTTGATTGTATCTCCATCTATCACAGCAGTGACAACCACGCCACTTGGCACAGGTGGTTCATTCGGCTCTTCTTGCGCAGCTACCGAAGAAATTGCAGAAGATGAGGAAGAACTCAATACATCCTCAATCACATTCGCTGCTATGTCTGTTGGTACCTCTTCCTGATCTACCTGCCCACAGGCAGATAGGAGTACAATTGCTAAGAGCATCCACTTTTTATTCATAGTCAAATGGTGTCAACGATTACGTGGAATGTAAAGAAAAAGGGAGGGGTGTCTACCATTCCTATATCTGGACAATAGATGCACTGTGCCTATAATGAAGATATGCACTTCAAAGAAGAACACGCAGGCAAGTGGGTCGCGACAAAGAATCACAAAGTTGTAGATTCCAGCACAAAACTCAAAACACTTATCAAGCGCACAGAAAAGAGGAAAG
>Ga0210050_1002699_pt1 | contig 16656 bp, 20 predicted proteins | sample CryGey132114_all_FD_185463 | JGI IMG/M metagenome (GOLD analysis project Ga0210050, IMG submission 185463) | Groundwater microbial communities from aquifer - Crystal Geyser CG22_combo_CG10-13_8/21/14_all (SPAdes) (version 2) | ecosystem: Environmental > Aquatic > Deep subsurface > Groundwater ...
TTGCCTTATTTAACTTTATTTTTTTAACTAACTTTTTATATTTTTCCTGGAAATATTCAGCGTCTATGCGATTGGCATTTACCACCTCTGATAAATTAACAATAGAAAATAAACTTTTATCATAATTAAAATCCTTTAATCCTAATTCTTCCAAAAGTATATTTTCGGCTTGTTGATAAAATAGTTCCGCTTTACTTCGTAATTCTAAAATTTTTTCCAAATAATCCTGAAATATCTTTTCCTCTTTAATGCGAATTATTTTTAAATTTCTTATATCTTCTAATTCTAATTTAGGCTGCACTTGACCCATTTCAGCCCTTTTAATTTGTAACTGTCCAAATTTACTTAAAAGAAAAAATAAAACATAAGCTGGACTAATTTTTTCTTTTTTTAATTTTATTCCTATAACATTTTGACTAAAATTCCATTTTTTATATTTTGGGTCTAGAAGTGCAATTTCCCCGACCGTCCCAATCTTAGATAAGACAAAATCAAAATCGCTTAATTCTGTTTTATTTTCTATGTTGTGATTTTTTTCCGAAAGATAAACCATGTTTGAATTGTCAATCATTCCATTTTTAATATTTTGCACCCGCACTAATGGAATACCAGATTTTATATACTTTTCTGGGCTTATATCAAAAATTCCTTTTTTAACAAACATACTTAATTCTCGAAAATCGTTGTTTTTCCTATTAAAAAAAATATTTTTAATGTTCAAAAATTCCGGCTGGTAATATTCAGCGTCCAACCGCAAAGCGCCTTCAAGATGAGATTTTTTGATTATTGAATAAACCATTTAAAATAATAAAATCTTTTTAAAATTTTTTCATACTCTTTCATTTCGGCCTCAACACATAATACTTTGTAGACATAATCATTCTCTTCTTTTTCGATATCTTCACAATTTAAAATAAGGCTCCGCCGGTCATACCCAACCGTGCCAACCATGTTTAGGGAATAGTTATTCCTTAATTGTTCTAATTCAGCCCTTTTTATGGTCAAGCTTTTTTCGACTTTTAACCCTTTTAACACAAAATAAAAATAAGCAGACGATAAGGCCAGTATTATATTTAAAATTATAGAAAATGTTTGCCACATATAATGTTAATAACTTTACCAGGAAACAAATTTATGCTTAATTTTTATTTAATATTAGCTATTGACAAGGCGCTTTATCCTTGATAATATAATAACAGGTACTATTATTCATAGTATCAACGAAAACAAGCGTCGCCCGTCGTGGGCCATGGCTTGTTTTTTAATTTATCTATAAATTTTTTAGTAGTAGACCTATGGCAATCAAAAATAGTCGCCCTTATTTTATCTCCCGATAAAATATAATTCCGAGTTTTAAAACCAAAATTATTAATAAAAAATGATTTCTTAATATTCAACTTTTGATAAAGAAAATTTAAAAATTTTCTTTTATAAGTATTTTGGGTGGTTATCAGGTTGTTTTGCCTTTTTAAATCATACAATATCGCTCCTAAAATTAAATCGGTCATCTGCAAAATATCCGAGGACTTAGAATCAATTTGACAAACACCAGCCACAATAAATTTTTGGTAATGATTATTTACAAAATTTTTAATTTTACTTTCTAAATCTGTGCCGTCCGGAGAGAAATAATCATCGGCCAATACTATTAATACTTCATCGGGATTTTTCCCAATTATTAATTTTAAAAGAGCCACAGTAAAGCTGCGGTAAACTTTATATAAATTATCATCAAAATTAGTTTTGAAGTCCAGTTCATTTTTATTTAGTATCAAACAGTTAAATTTAGCATCTTCTTTAATAAAAACATTAAAAATTTCTCGAGCGACATCAAAACGAATTTTTCTGTCTAACGCACCCCACTTTATTTCTTCACGATAATTATATTTATTTCTAATTTTCCTTATTTGATTATATAACCGATGCGGTTCACGGCACTTAATTATTCCTAAAGCAAAAAACTGATCTATTTTACTATGAAGCAATCCGGTTTCATCAAGGAAACAGAAGCAAGTTTTAATATCCCTAAAATTGCTTTTATTTATAGGCATAAACTAAAAATTAATCTTTTGCTCTTCGGCAAACTTCCCAAACTCCTCCGCGATCTCGTCTAAATCATGATCTAAAACCTTCTTAAATCTTATAATTAAATTGCTGTTAATAACTTAAAGTTAACTTTTATATTACAGTATTTTAACATCTAATTTTGGCTGAATTTGACAAACCATATTCTTATGCTATACTAATAATGTCTTTCGGTTCTAGCCATAGAACCGTTAGGGTCATACATCCCAGGGCCACCCTCTTTGTTGAGGGTGGTTTATTTTTTAAGGGGTCGGCGATACTTTAAATCCTTGCCCCAAAACTCATTTATATTTTTCAAATCAAAATAACCATGGCCGCCAGTTTTCAGCTCATGGGAAATATTGTCTTTTGACGAAAAAATATAGACCTTTTTACCGCCGTTTTTCAAATAATTCACCAGCGCCAGAAAATCGGCATCGCCGCTAAAGAAGATGGCTATATTATATTTTTGAATGTTATGCATCGCGTCAATCGTTATTTCTACGTCCATATTCCCTTTTTCTATAACAGACTCGCCGTTCTCGCTAATAACGGAAATTCTTTTTAACTCTTTTTTCCTGACCGTAAAACCAAGCCCTTTCTTAAGATAAGTAAAAAATTTATGCTTGCCGTCCAAATTATAATCCCTGGTTCCGGCCTTCGGGTAGGCGTCATAATAAAAAATTTCCACTTTGCCCGCGTTAAACTTTTTCCTAAAATAATCTTTAATGGTTTTATATTCAATAAATTTTTTTACCGACTTGACCGCGCTCCAAACATTCGAAGCGTCAATAAAAACGTAAATCATGTCTTGTTTTTTTTCTTCTTTATTAAACATACTTTTATTAAAAATCAATTTTTTCTTTTATTTTAAATTTCCCAAACTCCTCCACAATTTCGTCTAAATCATGGTCAATAATTTTCTTGCCTTCCATATTAAACATAACATTGCCCTCTTTGTCTTTTTTATAAATATATTCTCCTGATGTATCTTTCCCGCCCTTTTTAGAAACCGCCATAAAAATCGGATAATCCTTTAGCGTCTCTTCACCTTCTTTTAACTTCTGTAAAAATATTACTGAAGTTTTTGTGCCGGCGTGAGGCTTAAAAGTATTGCAATGAAGTCCGACAACCGCTAAAAGCCTGGTTTTATTTAAAATAAATTTTCGGACGTATTTCATTTGCGTATTATTTAAAACTCCCTGCGGCAAAACAATGGCCATCCGTCCGCCGGGCCTTAAAAAATTTAAATTGCGTTCAATAAATAAAACATCGCGCGAAACTTTATTTTGATGTTTTGAAGTTTTTTCAAAATTTTTATCCCATTTAAAACCAAGATCATATTTATTCAATAATACGCCTTTAATTTCGCCGGCAAAAGGCGGATTAGTTAGCACTATGTCAAAATTAAAATCACTCAACTTCTCCTGATTTCTCCGGTTTTCTTCGCTGTCCTTAAATGCCCGCAAAAACGGGCGGAAGCGCGCCCTGGTTTCTTCGCTCCAAAGCTCCGAATCCAAGGAGTTGGCATAAGTTACATTGGTTTTCCCGTCTCCGGCGATAAGCATCATGGCTTTGCCGATTTTAACCGAACGCGGGTCAAAATCAATGCCAAAAAGATGCTTTTCCGCGTAATCTTTCTGCTTGACGTCATAACTGTCGCCATATTTTTTCTTGGTCAGTTCATTTTGCCAGACATATTGCATGGCGTGAAGCAAAAAGCCGCAGCTTCCGGCCGCCGTATCAATTATAAAATCTTTAGAAGTTGGGTTTAGCATTTTTACCGCCATATCAATTACATGCCGTGGCGTGAAATACTGGCCTTTTTCGCCCTTAGCGTCCAAATTTATTAAATATTCAAAAGCGTCATCAATAATTTGGAGGTTTGAACCGAAAAGCCGATATTTCTGTAAAAGCGAAACTGCTGGCGCAATTACATTTTCCGGAATTTCTATTTCTTCGTTGGCTTTAAAGACATCACGCCATTGGCTTTTCGCGTCTTCAAATAAACGGCAAATATTATTTAAATTTTCCTTGTTGGTCGCGCCGGCGATAACCCTAAATCGCCTGTTTTCATTTCTCGGCGTTGTAATTTCGTCGTAAAGCTTAGCGTAAATCAATTTAAATATTTCATCAAAAGAATCAACGCCGCTATTGGCTAAAACAACTTCCTGCAAATCGTAAATAAGTTGCTGTAAATTAGGAATTTCGTCAAGATCTTCATAAATTATTTTTTTGGCGCGCACGTCTTCAACCGTTTCATTAAATTTAGGAATTTCCAAAAGATCCTCAAAAAGATTTGGGTCGGTTCTTAAAATATTATTTTGGATTTTCCCGTCGGTTAAAACAAGGATCGGCGCGCCGGTCGCATTGGCATAACTTTTTAGCTGCCCTAATCCGTCTTTTACATCCGGTTTTTTTACTTCCACCATTAAATATGGCGTTCGCCCGTCTTCGCGGTAAATTACAATATCAGCTCGTTTATTGCCAACTTCCCTGCCAAATTGCACATCAACCTCAACATCAATTCGCTCAAGCGGATATTTGTAAAAATTAACCAGCTTATAAATCATAAACTGGCGGACAATTTCCTCCGGCTTGGCAACCAAATTTTTATTTCTTTTTAAACATTGCAAATAATATCTTCCCTCTTTTTCGGAAAAATCGAGAACTTGTTCAGGATTAATTCCTTCAAATACGGATAAGCCATACTGCATATCCGGATTACGAAATATTTTACCGATAATTGTACTGGCCAATTTTTGATTTGCCATATTTTTTATTTTACTTTGCTAAGATTTAAAATAACCTTTCCGTCAAAAGCAACTTCGCCGGGAATAATGGTAATATTGTTATAGGCGGGGTTTTCCGGTTTAAGATATCTTTTCCCGCCGTCAGCAATAAATCTTTTTACCGTCGTCCCATCGCTGGTGCGAGCGACAACGATGTCGCCGCTTATAAATTCCTTAGCTTCTTTTACTAATAGCATATCCCCATGATTAATGCCGGCGTTAATCATTGAATCTCCGGAAATTTGAATAACAAAAACTTTATCGCGCGAAATATCTATTTTTTCGTTTTGCAAAATTTGGTTTGATATGGGCTGCCAGCTGGTAAAAATATCGACAAACGACTCAATGTAGGAGCCGGCCGCGCTCGTCCCCGCGATGGGGACTAATTGATCTTTCTCTATAATTTTCAAGCCGAGTGGTAAAATTTTAATACTTCTTGCCTGCCCCTCTTCTCTTTTAATGCATTGCTTTTTTTCTAAAGTTTCCAAAAAATTCAAAATTGATTGGTTTGACGACACGTCTAACTCCGCCTTTAAATCAGCCAGGGTTGGAGGAAAGCCTGAATCTTTCAAAAAATTATATATTAATTCCAAAACTTTTTTCTGTTTTATTGTTAACACTTCATTCATAATACTATTATAGTATGACTAAATAGTCATGTCAAATAAAAATAAAATAGCTAATTTAAGCTATTTTAAAAAAGTTATACACAAGAGAAAAAATATAGGTTTGTTAAAATACAAAAAACACCGCCAGGGAAGCGGTGTTTTTTGTATTCGCGGAATTAATTATTTCTTAAATTTTTTAATCGCCAAATTTATCAGCCATGCTACGCCATAACCTACGGCTGACAAAACGATGTACCAAAGATACATTTCCCACATCCCCCAACTAATAATTAATAAAGGCGCACTTACAATCAGCCAGCCCCACCATTGTTTTTTGTCTATAAATATAAAAGAAAATGTTGGAGCAAACAGAGAGTAGGATATTAGGAAGCCCAAAAAATTATAAATAAATGTAGGACCTATCATAAACAAAATTGGTTCAGCGGGTTCAGGTTGAACTAAAGTAATATATAAATCAGCAAAAATTTTTCTTGTAAACCAAGCTGTTATTGCCGACGCCATAAAAATCAAAACAATTTTTATAACCATCTGAATGTTTTTACTCATATAGTTTTTCTTAATATATTGATGCTTTTAATTAGCGCGTTATATCCGTTAATATTTATTTTATTCTTTTTCCTTAAATTCTCCAAATTCTTGCTAAACGAGCCCAGATCGCGCTCAATAAATTTCGCTCGCTGAATGGGAAGTTTTACTAGCCGCTTATTCAGCGCCTGTAAAATTTTTTCTTTGGCTTTTGGCTTAATTTTAGCATTGGCGTTTATTTTATCAATCAATTTCTTGATTTGCGCGGTTTGCTTGTTAATTGAATCCAGTTGTCTGCTTAATCGCTTTAACGGTTGAATTAATTCCCGCGCGCTCTGCTTATTTTTTATCCACCCCTTAACCAGCATTGCCTCAATGTCGGCTATTACCCGATTTATTACCACGCTTTCCTCCTCTTTCTCCGGCATTAACTCGGGTAAAATATTATCGCCAGCCGTGCTTTGTAAATTAACCGGATAATTTATTACCTGCTCATCCGCCACCTCGCCGGCCGCTTCTTTAACTATGCTTTTAGTATCTGAAAAATAGCCGCTGGCCAAATGATATTGGCCGTCCGCGTTAGCGGTTAATTCCAAAGAGTACTCGCCGTCTATCGGATTCGGAATAATAATCAGTTTTGCTTCGCCGTCTCCGGCGCTAAAATAGCGCGCGCCGTCAATCGTATTTATCAAATTGCCGGTTGCCGCGTCATAGCCAATTTGTCCCGCGCCGTCCGGGGTGGTCACCAGCGGAAATACCGGCGAGGCAACCAAAAACATCAACTCGCTTTTTATGTCCGGCGAACTGAATACCTGCTCGCTTGGTATCCCGAACTCCCTCATTATTTTTAAAGCGGCTTGATCCGGTAAAGCGCTATGTTTAATGCCGGATAACGCCTCGCCAGCTACCCCGGATAATGATGCGCTCGCACTCAAAACCGTGCCGTCGCCGCTTGGTTGATACTGAACTTGTTCAGCCACCGGTTTGCCATCAATCCATTTGCCTAATTGAATATCCAAAACACCGCGTTCGCTTACTGGTATTTGATTTAAAGTGTCTCTGCCGTCGCCGTAAATAATCTGTGCTCTGACGCGAGAACGCAATTTGGCAATTTCCGTTTCACTGTTTAAATTATTTAACCAGTTGTTTGCTTCCACCATGGCTGAACTGGGCACGAGTATTTGTTGCGCCGTATCAAAAAGATAATCGTAAGTTGGGAGAAGTTGCTTGACTGACGGAATGAACTCGTGAATAGCGGCAACATTTGTAACATTTAAACCTTTAAATTTTAAAAGGGTTAAATATAAAGTTAGATATTTCTTTAACTCTTGCCAATTTTGTGGTATTTCTCCACCTTCCCATGGAAAATAAGCAAAAGATGAGCCATGATTTGGCGTACCAAGCATAATAAGTTGATCAACATCGTTTTGATAACGATCGCTTTGAATATACGAACGCGCTACCAGCCCGCCCATGCTGTGCACGATAATATCAACTTGTTGCGCGCCGCTTTTCTCTTTGGCTTCATCAATCCAATGCCTTAAATATTCTTCGCCCGAATTAACCGCCGCATCCGAATCAAAGCCGTTGGTTTTTCTCCAGTCATAACAGCCGATAAACAAATCTTCGCCCTGGGTAAACCCAGCCGCTTCCAAAGTTTTAATCAGCCCTTGATAATAATCGCCGACCAGATCCCAGTCCCAAGACGACTCTTCCAGCCCGGTCATTACTTTTAAATTCAAACAAGCGCCAATGCCCGGTACCAGCACAATCGGGTCCGGCTCTGGCGGCGCTGCCTGCCATGGCTCACCCAAAAACGGCTGATAACTAATATCGCCGCTAATGGCCGTGCCTTTAATATCGTCGGGGCCGCTCATCTGTTCAAATAAAGTCGGCCCGGCCTCGTGCCCCCAGTAATTATTGGCGGCGTCCAAAGGCGAAGCGCCGAAATAAAACACAATCGGCCCGCCACAGTAAGTCATGGCGATTTCCATACCGAACGGGTCTTCATTAAGGCAAAAATCAGGATTAAAAATGTTGGAGTAATTTATTTTGGCAACCGGAACCTGGTTAATCACGATATAACCTTTATTATTAACCACCTGGCTGTGGCTGATTTGCAATTCGGCCGCTTGATTGATTGCCAAAAGAGCTGATTCGTTATCAAAATAGCCTCCGCCGTAGCTGATTTTTGCGTAATCAATCTTGATTTTCGCGCCCGGACTGTTGGCCATAATGCCATACCAATCGCCCGGCGCCGGCGCGCTGGCCGCGCCGTCAGCATTAGTATAGCCGCCCGCGTTGTCGTCTTTAATTGAGGTGATAATCACCGGCTCGGCCGCGCTGCCTTGAATATCCAACTCGCCCAGGACGATGATTGAATTGTTGGGCGACAATTTAATTATCACGCCCGGCTCAACGGTTAGCTTAACGCCCGCGTTAATTGAGATACTGCCACTAACGATTATCGGGCTTTGCGCTTTGGTCCAGGTAGTATTAGCGGTAACAGCGATTCCTACCGCTCGCGCCTCCGCGCCTAAAATAAAAAACCAGGCCAAAAACAGCATGGGCGCGGCCAATAAAAAAATCCTCCTCTTCATAAATTTCTACCTAAATAAATTATACTTTAATTATAGTACAAACCTCCATCTCGCCAAAATTTTTTATTCAATAACTCGTTGCCGCCAGCTGACTTAAAAACTTATTTTTTACTCCGATACGCCTCCGCTTCGTCTTCCATCTTTTTCAAGCGCGTGTAATAATCAGCGAATTCTTTTAAATGCGCCCAGGCGATTTTTCCGGTAACCGCTAAATCGTCGCCGGTCACGTTGGTTCGCGCGTCAATTCGGTTGTAAAAAATTTCTTAGGCATAAAATTATTATTTCCCCGCCAACTGTCCGCAAGCGGCTTGGATGTCCTGGCCGAAACGGAAGCGTTCGGTCACATCGATTTTTTGGTCTCTTAGAATTTTCTTAAAGGCAAAAATCGCTCGGGAATTTGACGGCTTAAATTCGGCCGTGGGATTATAGGCGATTAAATTGACGAAAAACAGGGCCGGCTCAATTTTTTTTAAAAGCTCGGCCAGTTCCAGCGCCTGCTCCGGCGAATCGTTAAAGCCGTCAATCATCAAATATTCAATCATCAGCCGCCGGCCGGTCTGTCCCAAATAATAATTTATGTCTTTAATCAAATTTTTTATGGAGTTGGCGCCGTTATAAGGAATAATTTTTGCGCGCAACCGGTCCGAGGGCGCGTGCAGAGATAGCGCCAGATTAAGCTGAAGCTTTTCTTCGGCCAGTTTTCTAATACCTTCGGATACGCCGATGGTGGAAAGGGAAATATGGCGCGCGCCGATATTTAAGCCGTCCGCGGAATTTAAAATTTTAATCGCGGCCATGACATTGGCATAATTTAAAAACGGTTCGCCCATGCCCATAAAAACTAAATTGGTCACCTTTTCTCCTCTGGGTTTTAGCAGGCGGGACCAGAACAAAACCTGCTCCACAATTTCGTCTGAAGTTAAATTTCTCTTAAAGCCCATTTTGCCCGTAGCGCAAAAAAGACAGCCCAAAGCGCAACCGACTTGCGAAGAAACACAAACCGTATTGCGGCCGTCATCGTGGCGAAGCAAGACCGTTTCAATTTTTAGGCCATCGCTCAAAGTAATTGAAGCTTTCAGAGAATTTCTATCCCGGCTGCGGTAAATTTCCGCTTTTATTCCTAACGCGCACTCCTGATTTAATTTTTCGCGCAAAGCCAAAGAAAAATTTGTGGCTTTGCTCCAGTCATCTATTAAATCAACATAAACCGCTCGCCGAGTTTGCTTTAACCTAAACTTCGGCTCACTCCGCAAAACATTTTCCAATTTTTCTAAATTCATACCTTTTTATATTTACCAATTTGCATGGCTTTTCTATATTTAAAACCGGACGGCGTCCGATAGCCCGGGTTGCCTCTTCTTCCGCCCACTTTGGCCCGCGCTTGCGCTTTCATATTATTTTTCCCCTTCTTTATTTTGACCAAAAATTTTGGCCAAATAAATTGTAATAAACACCAAAACCAAAGTCATGACAGCGGCATAAATAAATTTAATTAAAATTGAGTCTTTATCAACCTCAAAAAAACTTTTAATCAAAGATTGAATCGCCTCGTTCCAGGCCAAGCCGGCCACTAAGCTTAAGGCCGTAATGATAAAGCCAAAAGTTTTCTCTTTAACTTCTTTGGAAATTTTTGAGCTCTCGCTCTTGATTTTGTTTAACCCGCCATTTGTGTTTATCATATTATTAATTAATTATTAACCTCCCGGTCTTTATTTTACCATTTTAAGCCGTTTATTCAAATTGTCTATTGGCGTATTTATGCTATAATATGAATACTTAATTTTAATACCCTGATCTATGGCTTATATATTAATCTTTTCTTTTTTGCTGTTTTTACCCTTGACCGCAACTAAAGCCGTGGCGCCAATCTGCGTCGTCTGCACCGCGGCAGTAAGCGCCGGCGTTGGCTTTTCCCGCTGGCTGGGGATTGACGACACCATTACCGGGCTGTGGATCGGCGCCCTGGCGGTTTCGGTATCGCTGCTAACCATTAACTGGCTGACCAAAAAAAACATAAAATTCTTCGGCCGTCAGCCGCTAATTATTATTTTTTATTACGCTTTATTAATTTGGCCGCTGTATCACTACAACCTAGCGGGTCACTACTTGAATAAATTAGGCGGAGTTGATAAATTAATACTTGGCATTATTATAGGGTCTCTGGCTTTCGCCGCCAGCCTCGTCTTTAATGAATATCTTAAGAAAAAAAACGATAACAAAGGATATTTTCCTTTTCAGAAGGTCGTGGTGTCGGTTGGCGCCCTCCTGATTTTAAGCTTGGCGCTTTACTTAATCTACAATTATAAATTATTACAATAAATTTATGGCAATAAATAATTATCAAGATCTGGTTAATAAAATAGACGATTTAAAAAAGCAGGACAAAATGGACCTAAGTAGCGACCAGGACCTGTCCATCGCCATTATGAACCTGATCAGCATTGAAGAGCATTTCTTTTTTACCGGCGTCAAAACCGGCAAAGCCAGTTATTTCGATTTACTTGACCAGGTGCGCTCCCTGCGCAAAGAGCTTCTGAAAAAAATCATTAAAGATTATGAAGGCGAAGTCTGGTGCATTTCCAAACATTTGCTGGCCGCCAGCATGAGACTGATGGAAGTGGGCACTAAACAGCTGGGCAAGAATAAAAAAGCTGAAGCCGAAGATTTGTTTAAAAAAGCTTTTGACCTGTACTCTCTGTTTTGGGCGGTCAATCTGGGGGTAATTAGCCTGGCTGGAGTTAAAAAAATTGATGATGACATGCTAAATAAACAGGATACGCAAAAAACCGGATTTTTGGGAAAATTTTCCGAGCTTGTAAAAAAAATAATCGATTGCTGCATTGAATAGCCTTTTAAAAAACCGCTCCGTTTATTCGGAGCGGTTTTTTTTATCCGCTGGCGCCAGCTGCCTCACAATCCTAAAAGCCAAAATTAAAAAAGTCAGCCAAAATAATCCTAAAGCCAGCCCGGCCACGACATCGCTCGTCCAATGCACTTTTAAATAAAGCCTGGAAAAACTGATTAGCGCGACCAAGCCGGCGGCGGCGGCCAAGCACAAATATTTTAACCATTGGCGCTGAATTTTTTTGGCCAACCAATACATAACCAAAGAAAAAAAGATTACGGCCATCAGCGCGTGCTGGCTGGGGAAGCTCAAGCCGGTTTCCAAAATCAAGCCGCCGGTTGGTCTGGGCCGGTTAACCAATAATTTGGCCAGCGCCCCCAAAGCCAACCCGCCGCCGGCGCTTAAAAAAATCAAAGCGGCCTGATGCCAGCGGCGCTTGATAAAAAAATATGTGGCCGCGGCCAAAGCCGCGGCCAATAAAACCTCCGGCCGGAAAATATTAGTGATAAAAATCATCAGCTGGCTAAGCCAAGGCTGCCAAATTAAATGGACATTTTGGTCAAGCCATAAATCCAGTCGGTAAGTCGACTCCCGCTCAAGGTAATCCTCGGCCATCTTGGAAAAAACATATATTGATAGGGCGTTAAAAATTAAGTAGTAAAAATGGTGTTTCACGAAAATGTGCCAGCGCTTATTAAGCAGGCGGTAACCCAGGACAATGGCGATGATGGCAACCATGGCCGCGCTCACAATGTAACCGAAGTATTTAGCCGCCGCGGTAAAGCCCTGGCCGAAAAGATAGCCAAACAAAATCGAAGCGGCTCCCCAAACCAAACTGCCTGCTAAACCGTAAAAAACAAATTTAAAAAACTTAACCCGCGACAAGCCGGCGATCAAAGGGGCAAAGGCCCGGGTGAAAGCGCCGAAGCGGCCGATAATTAAAGTTTTGCCGGCATGTTCGTTTACCATCTGCCTGGTGGCTTGATATTTTTCCTGGCTGAAAAAGAAGTATTTGCCGTAACGCGAAACAAAATCATAGCCGTAGCGCCTGCCGACGGTGTAGCCCAACAAATCGCCGATAAAAGCTCCAGCCACGGCCGCTAAAATCGCGGCATCCAATCTTAAAACGCCCAACTGGACAAAAAACCCTCCTAAAATTACAACGGTATGCCCGGGGAAAAATGAACCTATGACCGGTAGGCCCTCCGCCATGGCCGCCAGAAAAATAATCAAATACCCCCAATGGTCAATCAGGGGCAAGGGCAAATTTAATAAAAAATTATCGATAATTGACATGCCAATTTGATTAATTGTCTCTGAGTCTAAGTATAAGCCAAAGCGATTTTTTATTCAATCCGGCAAACTCTCTTTAGCTCGGCCAAATCATCGGCCGCCAGTTGGTCGTTGCCGCCTTCATTCAAGCGATACATTATGGCCTGCGGATTATCAACGTGTTCCAAACCCAAAGCGTGGCCCAACTCATGGGCCAGTACCCGCACCAACGCCGCTCGGTCGTCAAATTGGTAAATATTTATCCGTTCGCCAGCCGCGTCGCTCCTGTATTCGCCCTCCTGAAACTCGCCCGCGCTGGCCGCGCCGACATTATTATAATTTTTCACGTTCAAATTTAATTCATAAATCAGCCGATTTATCACGTTAGCTAAAGCGTTTAAATCATCGGCGGTTTTATTGATTTCGGCTTGTTTTGATTTTATTTTCTCGGCCAAATTATTCAGCTGTTTTCTTTCTTGCTCCAGAATGGCGAACTCATCCGGCGTAGCGCCGCCGCGCCGGTTGGCCGCTTTGACTTCATCCTCGTAATTGGCTTTCTGCTCTTCGTAATAATTCACCATATTGTCCAGTTCAGCTTTTTGCCTTTGATAAATTTTATCAAAAGCGTCATATTTATTTTTTAAAGTCTCAAAAGTGGTCTTGTCCTTAGTGATAGTCAAGCCCAAATTTTTTAATTTCAGAGTTGAATCCTGGCGCGCGTCATAAAGCAGGTTGATTTTTAAGCCGCCGCCAGCGGCCGAGCTGAATAACTCTTTGGCCACCGGTTGCCGCCAAATCTGCGCCGCCTGATTGACGGCCTGAAGCAATTCGTCCCGACTTAAACCGAACCTTTCGTCAAAATCGCCGATTGAATAAACAATCGGCCGCTCGCACGGGCTCACTTCTCGGTAAAGATTTTCCCTGGCCAGGTTCAGGTCTTCTCTAAAATAAAAAATCACGCCGGCCAAGAGCGCCAAGGCCAGAATATTTTTTAAAATTTTACCCAAAATTTTCATTTGATACAATATATTTTTTGAAAAAGTTTTTAAAGGTATTATTCATACCTTAAGGCTTCAATTGGGTCAAGCTCGGCCGCACTACGCGCCGGCAAAACGCCGAAGCCGATGCCTAAACAAGCGGCCACGCCGCAAGCCAGGCCCACGGCGTAAAGCGGCACGGTAAAAGTCCAAACCAGGTTATTGGTTTCGGCGATAACGGCGACCAAGGTGCCGAGTATTGCGCCCAAGGCGATGCCAATTACTCCACCCAAAAGCGTCACTAAAACCGCTTCAATCAAGAATTCGCTTAAAATGTCGGCTGGTTTGGCGCCCACGGCTTTTTCAGGCCGATTTCGCGCGTGCGCTCGGTCACGGCCACATACATGAAGAATAAGTATTGGGAATATAAATCGTCCAGCTGTCGGCGGTTGACGGCGTGCTGTCAAACTTGATAGATAAACCGCGTTTACCCAAAGGCACGGGAACGCCGGAAGCTCCGCCCGTGGAAAATTCCAAGCCCGAGGCCTGAAATTCCAAACTGCCGCTGACGCCATAAACTTTAATCTTATATTCTCCCGGCTCGGTTCCCGTGTAAGTGCCGCTGATGGTGGGCGCCACGGTATCAATATTGCCCGGATTGACGGTGGCGGTAATAGAAGTATTTAGCAGAGTGGCATAGGCGTTTTGCACGGCCGTATCCTGCTGGACTTTAATATTTATCAAGCTGGCATTAGCGTTGTCCAAAGTGACTTGAGCCGCGGCCACGGCTTTCTCGGCCACTTTAATCTCTTCACCGGAAGCTCCGGCTAAAACTTTTCATAATTGGCCTGGGCCTGCGCCAAAACGCCGCGCGCCGTGGTCAGGCTGGCTAAGCCGTTGGTCATATCCAAAGCGGCCAAAAACTGGCCGGCTTTCACTATACCGCCCTCTTTAACCGCCAGCTGTTTAACCGCGCCCGTGGTTTGAAAACTTAAACTTAAATCCGTTTTTTAACTAGTTTTTTATTAAAATGTATGATAAATTATATTAATCATGTCATAATTCAGGCTCCAGGTCAACCATCGCGTATATTATAAAACACCGCCCAGCCGGGCGGTGTTTTCATTTCGGGGTAGGCACTGGGAATCGAACCCAGATTTCTTGCACCACAAGCAAGAGTTCTAGCCGTTGGACTATGCCCACCATAATTTCTTAAACAAAAGTTGCCTTGCGGCAACTTTTATAATATAACAAATTTTACCAAAAAGTCAATTATTTAAGCCGAAACGACGGCTTGTTTTGCTTTAAACAACCAAACCAAACTGGCCTCGTAAGCTCCAACCAACACGCCGGTATAGAATAAATCGCCCAAGAGGCTATTTCTGAAAAAAGGAATAGCCAGGTAATAGCTTTGCAGTAGTCCGGCCGCGGTATGCGGGTAAAGCGTGCCGAAAGCCCAGACCGCGCCATTGGTCAGCAGATAAAATATTACGCTGCCTAAAATCGTGCCGCCCAACACCGTGCTTAACTTTTTATTTCTTCTGACCGCCAAACCAATCAGCCCCATGATAATAAAACCGCTGTAAACCGAAAGCATTATGGGCCAGGCGTAAAAACCAATAAACAGGTCGCTAAAAAACATGGCGGCTAACGGTAAAATCAGCGCCCATTTTTTTGGCAGATACAGGCCGGAAAAAATCGCGATGGCGCCGATGGGCGCGAAATTAGCCGGATGCGGCAAAAATCTGGCTGCGATGCCTAAAGTGATTAAAATAAACGCCGGCAGATACTTTTTCATAAAGTTTTATTTAATAACTTAATTATAGCAAACCGGCCAATAATTTCAATAAGAAAAATAGGCCGGCCAATATCGTATCAGTTACGGTGGAAAAAGTTTTTTTGGCTATATTGCTAACTTTATTTTTTGTAGCCTGTTTTTCTTGGGCCTGATTATCTGCCGGCCGGACCGAAGCGGCTGGCTGATTTTTCTCGCCAACGCTTTAGGCGCCGGAACCTTAGCCGGCGCAACTAAAGTACTAAGCGGCTCTCTATTTTCTTCCGCCGCTGGTTCGACGCTTTCAACTACATTTACCTTTTCAGCGTCAGCCTTGGCCGGCGTGGTAGTGGCCGAATCCAAAACCGCCGGCGACGAGCTGGCCACCTCAATTATTTCCCAAGTTGAGGTGGCGACCGGCTGACCGGCATTGACACCAGATAACTCATTTAATAAAACCGGCTCGGCTGGTTTGGTAAAACTTTTCATCACCTCGAGCCAAGTTTTTTTCTGCACGGCCGGCAGAGCGTAGGCCGTGGCCCAGACTCGGTTATCCGGATAAGCATCGTCCTTTTCCAGACCGCCGTCGGCCGCCTTTTTGCCGCTAAAAAGCTTTGCGGCGACTGGCCGTTTTTGCGCCAGTCATCCGGGTCCTCGGCCAAGGCCGCGATCGCTTGCATGGCCCAAGTGGTGGCAAAACTGTTGCCAAAGCCGCCGTCCGCGCCTTGAGCGCCGGCCAAAAAAGTTCTGGCTTTAGAAGCGCTAACGGAGAACGGCGCGGAGGACGTGGCCGTAATATCGGCCTAACCATTTATGTCGGTCGTGGTCGCGCCCCAGCCGAAATCAATCGTCGCATTGGACGCCGGTATCCAGCCAAACGCGACTGGGTCAAACTGCGATACGGAGATGGTCGTGGTCGCGCCGTCAAAAGGAGAAAGTGTTGAAGCGGATATATGGATTGCAACCGGCTCTTCAGCCTTGGCCTGGCCAGCAATTCCAAACAGCACAATAAAAACAAAAATAAAACTTAACTTAAAAAGATTTTTTTTCATATTTCCATTCAATTAAATCATTATTTTTAATTGAATAATTAGACACGCCTACTGGCGCGGGCTGGCCATTGACATAATAAACCCAATTTTCTCCCAATGGATTATTTTTCAGGCCGTTGATTTCTT
>Ga0210050_1002705_pt1 | contig 16620 bp, 14 predicted proteins | sample CryGey132114_all_FD_185463 | JGI IMG/M metagenome (GOLD analysis project Ga0210050, IMG submission 185463) | Groundwater microbial communities from aquifer - Crystal Geyser CG22_combo_CG10-13_8/21/14_all (SPAdes) (version 2) | ecosystem: Environmental > Aquatic > Deep subsurface > Groundwater ...
ATATAATCTCACTATAATCCCAATGTTATTTTTATTCATTTTAGAATTGACATATTTTGTATATAAAAAACATTATTTTAATAGAACATTTATCATGTTGGGTATATTATTATTCCAATTAGGAATATACACCTATGTGTATATGATTACGACGATGCCCTTTATAACCCAAATAGAATCGTCACTTGAAAGATTAGCTTTACAACTACTACCGTGTTTTTATTTATTAATAATTATTTTTTTAAAAGAAATTTATTTAATTAGTCAAAAAAACATTCAAAATTAACGTGAAGACACTTAAGAAATATTTTGTACCATTTTTTGTTTTTTTGGGAGTGGCCTCAATTCTTTCATATAAGCTATTTTCTTCTTTTACTTTTCACCCCGATTTTGCCCGGGATATTTATGATATTTTGACTATTATTCAGGGTAAATTGACTTTGATTGGGCCAAAGTTAAGTTTTGGAGGAATATATTCAGGACCTTACTATTATTATCTATTTGTTCCAATATTATATCTTGCAAATTTAAACCTCAATTCTTTATTGGCTTTCAATCTATTTCTATTTATTTTTGGAGTTATATTTTTTTATTTAATAATTTCAAAAAAAAACGGAGTTTTTTATTCACTAATTGCTTCTTTAGTAATAGTATTTACCCCCTTTTATATATTAGGGGCAAGGGGTCCATGGAACGGTTCGACTTATTTACCATTTCTTTTAATTTTATTGACAGTAATCTATTTTATAGACATTAATGGGAAAAAGCTGATACTTTTTGCATTGGGATTTTTGGGCGGAATTATAGTAAGTATTCATTTAGTCAACATTCCGGTAATTTTATTAATTGTAATATATCTTTTTATTATTCTAAAAAATAAAAAAGAAATTGTTTTCTTTATATTTGGACTTTTTATAGCTTTTACACCCCTCTTGCTTTTTGAAATTAAACATGACTTTATTATGATAAAAAATACTTTCATAGTAAAGTCTTATAAAACTTTCGTTGAAAATAATAATATTCCTAATGCCGTGTCCGGTAAAAAAAATATTTTTGATAATCTTGTTTTTTTATCAGATAAATTTAAAGAACAAATCGGATTTAGTATTTTGTTATTTGTTGCAATGAGTATTTTTTTAATTTCGAATTTAAAAGCAAAGAAAGAAAAATTTCTATTATACGGTTCTTTTGGGTTGATAGTTTTTTTTGCTGTTGTTTTGAGATATCAATTTGGAAATCATTATTTGTTTCCTGTTTCACTTTTTTTGATTTTCAGTTTGGTAGTAGGAATTCTTAAAACAAAATATAAGTTGCTACTAATCGTTGTTCTTGTTTTTGAATTATTTTCCTTTCCAAAAAACATTTTTAATCAATCAACTCGGACAGCTAAGACTTTTGAAGATAGAGTTGACTATGTCATTAATAATAAGCTAATAAAACAAGGAGAAGCTTTTAATGTTATCCAAATATCAAAAGATTATACAACCTATATTCCAGTGGGGCATGAATATAGATATTTTTTTCGGAAAAATAATTATTTGCCAAAAACAGAATTTGAATATAAAGATTCTGATACTTTATTGATCTTTAGTGAATTGAGGGATTTTAATATTAGCCACTTAAACAATTGGGAAACAAGGGAATTTGGTCTAAAAAATATTAAGAAATATACAAAATATGAGATTAACGGAGCTATTTTATATCTTGTTAAAAAATAATATATATACGAGTGGTATAATTGCGTTTATGAAATTTAACAAAACCTATTTAATTCTTTTTTTAGGGATGACTTTATGGGGGATGTATCCATTATTTGCCCACAAATTTGTTCTTGGAATAGACCCTCTTTTTTTAGTGAGTGTTTCAACTCTCATTGCAGCAATTCCATTTATTATTCAGCTTTTAATAAAGAAGGAATTTAGACAATTATTCTCCTTAAAAAATCTTAAGACCTTGCTTTTAGTAGCTCTATTTACAGCAATAGGGCAAGGATTTTTATTTATAGGAACAAAATTAACATCAGGTACAAACACAGGTTTACTTCTTCAATCAGAACCAATTTATTCACTTATTTTAGGTGTAATTTTCTTGGGAGAAGTAATTGGTGCCAGTCAAGCTGGAGCAACTTTACTTATGGTTATTGGGGCAATGACAATCGTTTATAAGGGAGGAATGAATCTGAACGTGGGGGATATCTTAATTCTATTGTCACCACTAATGTTTCAAATTTCACACGCATTTGGAAAAAAATTATTAAGTAAAGGGGCTGATATATATCTCATATTAGCTGGTAGACAATTTTATGGTGGTTTGATGCTTTTGATTTTAGCTTTTATTTTTAATAAATCTATGATTAGTTTATTTACTTTTAATAATTTATTAAGTACTTTTTATTTAGGCCTATTTTCAGCAATCGTAGCTCTATGCTGGTATGCTTCCATAAAAAAAATTCCAGTTTCAGTTGCTTCATCCTTTTTACCATTAACAGCAGTTGTATCTTTACTGGGATCAGTCTTTTTTCTTAAGGAAATAATCAGCGTTCAACAGTATTTTGGATTCTTATTTATAGTCGGGGGTATGGTTTGGCAAACACGTCTTCGTAGATAGATATGCATGGTAAAATATAATACTATAATTAATAGTATTATCAAAAATAAGCCTTTCTTAAATTATTTAAATTTTATAAAAATATATCTTCCATTTTTTTCAAAATATAATCTATAGGATTTGTTTTTCATCAAACTGTCCCGTACTTCTAAAATACTTTCTGGAGCTGACTCATAAAAATTATTTGGATTTTGTCCTGGAGTTAAATCAAAAGTAATAATGTCTGGTTTTTTAATCCAATATTGCCTATTCAAGTAGTAAAGATCATCTGTCCTATTTGAAACGTAGGCTAAAACATTATTTTGGCTCATTACTGTACCATTTTTAGGAATTTTATTTATGAATTCAAAGAATTCTTTATTTGGTTTCAATTCTTTCCAAAAAATTGGACTAATTGCCATATTCATTGGAGAATATGTCAATTTTCTTCCTGTTATTAAAGCAGAAAATAAGAGCAATACACACAAAAACAATTCAATACGATATTTTTTTCCCAATCTCTTTTTCCAGTAAGCAATACCAATAATGGTAGAAATGGTTAGTGCAATTCCGAGGTATACATTATGATGAAAACCGAGAGTGAAATTTTCAAATATTGATTTTGTTGGAAATATTCGGATAGCCAATTCTCCAATAATAGGAATTATCGCCAGTCCAGATAAAATAGGGATGAATCCAAAAGAAATTAAAGAACGAAACGCCAATTCTATCTTTTGTGGCTTCTCAATTATTGATTTAAAGACGACTTGGGGATTTAACGAAATTTCTGGATTATATAGATAAAAAGAATGAGAAATGCCGGGAATTAAAAATCTTGTTGTAATAAAAAACCAAAAAACACAAGTTAATAATAAAATACAAATGAGTTTCCTTTTATTCTTTAATGTAAAAAACATATAAACAAGAAGAAAAAATGCCGTTATTGAATTACTTTCCTTAAAGCCCAAAAAAATTATTAATAATAAAATAGAGATAATATTTTTGTTTGTAAATGTAAAAAAATAATAGAAAAGAAGTAAAAATAAACCAGCGGTTGATTCTGGATGCCAGTCGGTAAGAAGAGGGTTCAAAGTTCCGCTAAAGATAAGAAAGGCGGAAGAAATAATCAACGAGGCAACAAAAGATAATTTATATTTTTTTGAAATTAAATATATCAATATGATACTCCCAAAACTTACTAAAGCTTGTTGAATTGATAGTATAGATATACTTGAAGAAATCCAATAAAAAGGCGTAAGAAGGATCAGGCTTGGTTGAAAATGATCACCTAAAAAATTTACTTTACCTAAGACTAAGTGGTTAATATAAGGATATGAAAATCGGGACAATCGCCACAGAATTTGTGAAAAAATACCAAAGTCATAAAAATATAATTGGCCTATAAAATATCTTTGGAGTGAGAGAGATATTAAAAAAATAAAAATAACTAAAAAAAATAGAATAAGGATAATTTTCCTAATTAATTTATTATTAATTTTTTTTGGAAAAAATAACATAAGCGGTTAAACCATTATAGTAATAAATTTGTTTATTAATATTCGTATTATCAAATTTTGATAATTTAATATCACTATCCTTAAAAATGCACAGTGTTTTCTTTTCAAAACATTTAATAACTGCTTTGTCTCTTATCCAATCATTTTCAACAATATTAATTTTTTTTATTTCAAAATTTTTACTAAATATGGGTAAATATTTAATAAAACTTGAAGCATCTCCTGAAACGTATACAGTATTAATATTTTGATTATTCTTTTCTAAAAATTTTGATATTTTTTCCTCCGCAAAACCCCAATCACTTGAATTTTTTATGTCAAAATGAAAATAAAAAAGCTCTTGATAAAAAACAAAACCACAAAAAATTAATGGCATAAAAAACAAAGCATAAATATGCTTTTTACTTAGCAGAGATGAATATCCAAAAGCAATAACAAGGCTGATACTATAAAAAATGAACATTGATTTATTAGAAATAATAAGATTGTTCGGGGTAATAAAAAACCATATAAAACCAATTAAAAAAAAGTCGAAAATAATTTTTTTGATTTTATGATTACCTATTTCAAATACTAACGTATAAATGCCGTATAAAAAAATAATAAACTCAAATAAAAGGAAAAAACCAGTTTTTGGAATCCTGATGAATGAAGAAGTGTAGTCACCTGTAAAATACAGATTTTTAAAATCAATCAATCGCAAGATAGCTCTAAAATCACTAATGTAATTGTTTGTTATAAATATTTTACTTTGATAAAGTAAATATCCACTAATAAATATTAAAAAAAATATAAAAATATATTTAAGCTTTGATTGATAGAAAAATAGAAATAAGGATATGCATACGGAAAGAATGACTAAATAAAAATTAGAATATCGAGAAATGATAAAAATCCAGGGTGAATATGTCAGCAATAAACCGGAAAAAAACGACCAAGATAAATTCTTTGTAATTACATACAAGAAAATAAATGAAAAGGTTGCAAATAGACTTGATATTATGACGATTACATATCGTAATGAATAAGGATTGAAACTTTTTAAAAAAGACAATCGGGTAATTAAATCTATTTCTTCAGGACTAATGCTATTTGGGTGGGAGGTTACAAGAAAGCCTTTTATAAATATATTTAAAACAATAATAAAAATAGATAAAATTAAAAATTTATTTTTTGTTATTTTCTTCATAATTTTAAAACTATTAGGTATAAAATCTCTTTTGGTTCTCCTGTATCATAGGTAGCTTTGCTGGGATATGTATTTTGAGTAATGATGTTATTTTTGAAAAATTCAATATTCTTTAGATATTCGTTTTTCGTTAAAAACAAGGCAATTTTTTTACCTTTAAATTTTTCAGTAGTTAAAACTATCGGTGTTATTTCTTCATAAAATATAAATTTATCAAATTCATTAATTACAAACCATCTATCCTTTTCTATCCATTTTTTCTCTTTCATATATTTTTCTGGTGGATAATTAAGAGCGGTTAAGGCAAATATCTGAGGTTGATTAGCAACCGTGCGAGAATAAACAAAAAAATCATATTTGGAATAGTTCTTTTTGATTAATTCAACAATTTTATTTTCTTTAAAAGCATATACATAATCGTATTTATCGGGGTAAATAAGGAAAAAATTATTCAAAAAAAATATTAGCGATATTAAATATAGAGCTAAAAAGGAAATAAAAAATATTTTTTTTAAACTGTCTTTTTTTATTTTTAAAAAAACCATCAGTAATCCAAAAGCAGTTAATATTTCCCAAGAACCTAAGCTACCAAGGGCGCGTCGAGAATCTGGAGCAGTCTCGGTAATAGTTGAAGGAATTGGAGACGTAAAAATCCAAATTAAAAAAAATAGTGAAATTAATTTTTCTTCAAATTTCCTTTTTGAAAAAATATCTTTTATTAAAAACATTAAACCAAAATAATAAAAAGGCAACATTATAATAAAAATTGGTGGAAAATAGCTTTGTTGGACAGAATTAGTTTCCCTAAAGTTTAGTAAATAGTCAAAAGAAAAATGAGATACATAATTTCCAATAAGCGCAAATGAAAAGAAGGTTACCTTGTTGTGAAGTATTCTTGAAATCAAATTATCTTTATCATGACCCCTAAATTCATCTATCTCCATAACTGTGCCCTTATTCTGACCGAATAACCCAGCAGTTTTGAATTTTAAAACACTTTCAGAGCTGTATTGGCTAAATATAAAAATACCTGTAACCGAAAGCATGGTGATGTAGAAAATAATACTGCGAAGTGTTTTCTTAAAATTTGGAAAAGCAAATATAAATAAAAAAAATAATAAAATGGGCGAGATTACTCTTGATAGATGATAAGTAAAGAGAGAAGCGATTAAAAATATAGTTGCTAAAAAAAAATGGAACGATGATTTATTTTTAAAAAACTTAATAGCAAAAAGAAATCCTGATATGATTAACAAATTTGCCAATATAGGTTCAAGGGCAATTCTAGAAAAAAAAAGACTGTGAGGTGAAAAAACCATAAAAAAAGAAGCTAAAAGTGCCCATTTTTTATTTTCAAATAATTCTTTAAAGATAAAATAAATTATTAAGATTGATAAAACTCCAGAAAAAATGGCAGTTAATTTTGATGAAATAATATTCATACCAAAAATTTTTATAAAAAAAGCAGTCAAATAAGTGTAGAGTGGTAATTTATTATCACCAAAAGCTCTAAAAACTGTTGGAAAGGATTTTCCCCATTCATCTTTACCTGTTTGGGCTATAGATAAGGCGTTATATGCGTGACTTCTTTCATCCCAATCAAATCCTGGAGGAGACTTGTCAAGGTTAATAAACCTTATTAAAAAACCAATAACTAAAAAAATAAAAAGAATTATTACAACCTTTTTTTTCATTTAATCAGTTCAAATAAATAATAAGCGGTTTGATTTCCGGGTTTATTATATTTTTTAATAAGTTTGATTGGCCAAAAGTCCGGGAATTTTTGTTGATGGGAAAAAATTACATAAACTAAATTTTCATTTAATTCCTTTTGATTATCAAGAAGTACTTTTTCATCCAATGGCCAGAAACCGCGGATATTAATCTTGTCATCATCTCTCAAAAATACATTTAGCATATCCGCAATCAATCCGAAATCGCCTTCAGCTAATATCACAACTTGTTTTTCTTTTGATTTTCTTCTGGCATATTCCATCATTTCCTTGCTTCCCCATCCAGCCGTTGCACCTTCAACATATTGTCCTTTATCAATTTCTGGGAAGGGAATAGAAGATGGGTTAAAGTAAAATCCATAAGCATAAAATCCTGAAACTAATAAAAATACAATTAAAAATATTGATCTGAGTAGTTTTAATTTTAAATTAGATAAAAGATACGCAGAAAAAATAGTAAGTAGAGTTGCCAAAAATATTAAATAACGGGGAAATATTACCCGAGAAAAACCGGCAATGGCAAAATATGGGGCGATTAACCAAATAGCGAAGTAGAGTCCTAAGTTAAAATCTTTTATTAACAAGAATATAAGACCGGTGATTCCCAAAAAACCAGTAAGCCACCCCAACTCTGAAAAAACATAATAAGGAATGATTTTTAGATTAGGCCATAGAACGGCAAAAGGAGCCTTGATAAACTCTGAAAATGGCATAACGAAAGTATTGTTTTTTTCTTCAATGTAATGCATAAAAGGAGACAATCTTTGAATATTATAAATAACAATTGCCATAACAAAAACGAAAGCGAACAAAATACTATAATCAACAGTTCGTTTAATAATTTCTTTTTCACTCTTTTTCCAAATAATGGTAGGTGCTAAAGCAGAAAGCATAATAAACATCCTGACTGAAGATTTAGTCAGCATTGCCATCCCAGCCGTCAAACCAAAAAATAAAGTCAAATCAAGTCTAAGAGTTTTTATTGTCAATATTGAGAAAAACAAAATCCAGATAAAGCCGGCATTAACGGCAGAATCAGCTAAAGCAATTCGGTCATAAAATAGAAAAAAAGGAGTAAAGATATACAAAAATACTCCCCAAAAAGCGGTTTTTTTATTGAACAAATAAAACAACAAACTAAATATACCGATCATTGAGAAGAATCCTGTGGTGACTGAAAACATTCGACCTCCAACAAGAAGATTTGGAGAAAATAATTTTAGGAAAGGAATTGTCCCCCAAGTTTGCAATGGTTGACGACCATCGGTCAAAGAAATAAATCTCCAAGAGGCATCATGCCAAGCAATTCTCGCCCAGTGGATATAAATTCCTTCATCGGTAAAGATAGGTAATTTTTCCAAAAAAATGATTCTGGAAAGAAAAAATAAGACAACTAAACTTAAGCCTAATAATAAATCTTTATGTCTGAAGTTTTTTTTGAAAAAAGAAATGATCTTATAAATTTCAAACATAGTATGGATTATTATATAATAAACGTAAAATTAAATTGATTAAATATGTCATTGGGATTTCCGTTTTCACGGGAATACTATAAAAATAGTATGAAATACTCAATAATTTTACCTGTTTATAACGAACAGGAAAATATAAGTTCCCTATATAAAAGGGTTGTTAAAGTTTTTGTTGATCTAAAAAAAGAATATGAAATTATTTTTGTCAATGATGGCTCTCATGATAAAACAAAAGAAATTTTGGAAGACTTGCACAATAAAAATAATAATATAAAAATAATTAATTTTTCTCGTAACTTTGGTCATCAAACTGCGGTGACTGCTGGATTAAATTTTGTTTCTGGTGAAGAGATCGCAATACTCGATGCAGATTTACAGGATCCGCCCGAGATCTTGCCTAAATTTTTTGCCAAGATTGAAGAGGGCTTCGATGTGGTCTATGCAATTAGAAAAAAAAGAAAAGAGAATATTGTTAAAAGATTTTTTTACAGTCTTTTTTATAAAATACTTCATTTAATTGCAAGCGTTGATATTCCGCTTGACAGCGGTGACTTTTGCGTTTTAAGTCGTCGAATGGTTGAGACAATCAATTCTTTTCCAGAAAGAAACAGATTTGTAAGGGGGCTTCGCAGTTGGGCGGGTTTCAAACAAACAGGATTGGAATATGAAAGAGAAAAAAGATTTGCTGGAGAAAGTAAATATGGACTAAGGAAATTATTCAAATTAGCTTTTGACGGTATCTTTTCATTTTCTTTTATACCTCTTCAGATTATGTTTACCCTTGGTTCTATCTCCTTATTTCTATCAATAATTGGAATTTTTTGGGCAATTTATATGAAGTTTTTCACTAATGCTTACTCTAAAGTTCCTGGTTTTGCCACTACCACTATCCTTATTATGTTTGTAGGTGGTTTACAATTATTTTCTATCGGGATTATGGGCGAATACTTAAGACGTGTTTACGATGAGGTAAAACAAAGACCCCAATATATAATCGAGTCAAAAATAGGTTTTTAATTACTTTACTATTAGGTAATAATCTCCGTATTTCATACTTCTGATACCAGAATAATTTTCATCATTTTTATCTATGACAAAACATCCAGTGTTTTTAAAACTATTGTTAAAAGATTCAACCTGATAATAAAATTTAATTTTTTTTCCAAAATAGTAAACCATTGAAGGATGCTCGCCCCACCATTTTGTGGTTGTAATTAAAAGACCGAGTTTGTCTAAAGTTCCAAAGTCATTGCGACTGGTTTTATTTATCAAGACGTTGAGAGATTGACAATTATTTTTTGCATAAAGAGAAAGATAATAATACGGTTCAGGTTTTGAATAAATGATTGCCAAGATATTTTGTTTAGTAGATTGATAGAATAAAACAAATGTTAAGAACAGGTAAAAAAATATTTTTAGTGATTTTTGATTAATTTGCTTAATACAGTAAACGCCCAAAAAAGCGAATTGCGGAATTGCTGGATAGAGGTACCAAAAAATTTTAGTTTTAGTTAGATTAAGAAAAATAAACCACCCTAAAAGATAGAGTGAGAAAAATAGTTCAGTGGTGGAAACTTTCTTTTTTAAAAAATTTATTAACATAATTATTCCACCGATTACTGCTAAGTAAAAAAAATAACCCATTTGCTGAATGGCTAAAGTAATGTAATATGTCCGTTCTCCAAAATGAAATTCAATTGAAGATGTTACTCGTCTAAAATGTGATTCAATAATATGCTGCCGGAAAAATGGTTGACCAAAAATTGTCAACATTGCAACATACCAAAAAGATAATATCAAACTATGAATAAATATTTTTTTAATAATTTTTTTAAGTTCAATTATTTTTATTTCTTTTCTGAAAAATCTATACAAATAACAAATTGTAATTAGTGCAATTGGATAAAAGCCTATAAGAGACTTAGCCATCATTGCTATAAACAAGAAAAAAAGACTGACAAAAAAATTATCAAAAAAAATTACATAACCAAGCCAACCCAATAAAACAAAAATATCTAAGTTGACAGTCTGAGCTCTTTGTAAAAACAGAGGAGTGAAACCGGTAATAGCAACAACTAATATAGATAACCATTTGTTTTTTAAAACCCGATTATAAAAAACATAGATAAACCCCAGAATAATTATTGAAATAATAAGGCTAAAAATTCTTGTTGTAATTTCCGGGGTGGAAAAGAAAGTCAATTTGGTGATCAGTCCATAAATGAGAGGAATAAGAGGGGGTTTATCCAACCAGTAGGCACCTTGCCAGACAGGCATAAGAAACTTGCTTTGTTCGATCATCTCCTTTCCAGTTTGAATATAAAGCGATTCATCCCAATCAAAAAATGGAGTGGGGTGGGATATTAGTTTAAAAGCAATTATGGAAAAATAAAAAATAAGAAACAATACTAACGGCCAGTGTTTTTTCATTGATTTTTAACTTTAATAGCTTTTTCTAATGGTAATTTTATCTCAAATGCCTGATTAAATACAGTCGATTGATATTTGAAGTAGGTACGAAGTTCGTAAAAACAAGAGAGAACAAGTATTAAGTAGAAAGTATTAAGTATCAAGTATTTCCATTTACTTTTCAGTAACAATCTTTGTACGATCGTGCCAAGATAGTAAATACCATTGCCGATAAAATAGATGACTGAAGGTAGGGCGGTATAAGTTCTGAGCATATTTGGGTTTTCCCAAGGATAAGTCATTAGGGCAGGAAATAGAGAAATTAGAAAATAGAATAGAAAAAAATAGTTTGTAGTTCGACCATCTTCGTCGAGACTTCGATGGTTAAATAGCTTGTAGTTTGTAGTTATCGAGATTAAGCCAATCAAAAACAAAATTCCTAAGATGGGGTTTAAAGCAGGTTTATTCGGATAGTTGTGGCGACCGTTGACGTCACCCTTTATATTAAACATCAAAGCGGTTGAAGAAATATTTTTCCAAAGACCATTGACTTTTTCATTAATTGTCATTTCCTTATTTTTTAGGAAAAATTGTTGATCTATACGAGTATCTTTGTTTGTAAGTAAATAATTTGAAAGAGGGGTAATCATAATTATGAAGGGGATTAAGAAATAGGCGAGTTTATAAAGTTTTAAAGTTCGTAAAGTCTGTAAAGCCAAAAATGATAAAGGCAAAAGGAAGAAGATCCGGCCGGGGGTGTAGGAGAGAAAAGCGATGCCGGCAAAAATTCCAGAAAAAAATATATAAAAGCTTGATACCGAAATTTTTTGACGGAAAACAACAAACCGCAAAAAATTTGTTATCTTCGCTTTTTGTTCTTGATCAAACTCAAATAAAAAATATATTGATGTTAATTCTAAAAATAATAGAAAGGTGGCCTCGAAGGAAAAACGGGCAAAGTTTAGAAACCAGTGGGAAGTTAAAAATATCAAAGTAGTAAGTATTAAGTAGTAAGTATTAAGTATTTTATCCTTTTTAAAAATAATTTCTAAAATCAAATAAAAAATTATTATGGATAAGATGCCAAAAATTGCTGCGGGGAGGCGGAGAGCAAAAGTGTTTATCCCAAAAGTTTTTAATGATGCCAATAAAATATAAAAATACAAAGTTGAATGACCGGTGGCAAGTTGGGAATAGGCAATATACGGTTTGTTATCAAGTGATAAAGCAAGTTTGGTAAATTCAACTTCATCAAAGGATAGGTTTTTAGGAATTTCGGTTAAACGATAAAAAATAAGAAAAGATGTGATGATAGTCAATATTATGATTGGAAGAAATTTTTTCATAGATTGTTTCTTTAACGTAAATTATATAACACTCGGCTTTAATTATTGGTAAAATATAGTATGACAGTTAATAACATCATCAAAAATAAGCCCTACCTTGCTTGGTATGTAAAAGATCCTGAAAAGCTTTCGGAAGAGTCTGTCTTAGAACATGTTTTAAATTATGGCAATTGGGGTGATGTCCAATTGTTTATCAAAATTAAAGGTAAAGATAAAACTGCAGAATTATTTAAAAAAACTATTTTAGGTACAAGAACAAATTATCCTCCAGCCATACGATCTTATTTTTCTCGATATTTTAATAATAAAAATGTTTAAAAATATACTTAACAGTGATCAACAAAAATTACTCTCCTTCATTAAATTATTTTCATCAGATTTTTATCTTGTTGGCGGTACCGCAATCGCTCTCCATATAGGGCATAGAAGATCAATAGATTTTGATTTGTTTACAGATAGTACATTTGACCCAATGTTAATACGCAATAAAATTATAAATAATAAGGATATTGACCATACTTTTTCTCAAGGAAGTGGTGAATTAACAATTCTTATTAATAAGGTTAAAGTTACTTTTTTTCATTATCCATTTATTATTGAAAGAAATGTTTTATTTGAACAAACATTAAAACTTCCAGATTTGATCACACTTGGTGCAATGAAAGCGTTCGCTCTCGGAAGGAGGGCGAAGTGGAAGGATTATGTAGATTTGTATTTTATTTTTCAAAAATTTTCGTTCCAAGAGCTAATAAATAAAACAATTAGTATTTTTAAGAATGAATTTAATGAAAAATTATTTCGTACTCAATTGAGCTATTTTGATGATGTTGATAATTCTGAAGAGATTGAATATATCCCGGGGTTTGAAAAAAATGATGATGAAGTAAAAAAATATCTTGAAAAAATTAGTCTCTCTTAAAAATAATTATCAATACTTTTCTTTGATATCAAGCATCTTAATCCTAAAAATATCGACCAAGGTTTCAATTGTGTCTCTGATAAAGTTTACATTCTTTGTTTCAACGTGTCTCCAGACAACAGGTACCTCGATTATTTTATAACCTAATTTCTGCCCTAAAAATAAAAATTCAATATCAAAACCGGCTGACACGGATGAATCCTTGGCGACCCTTTTGTCATGAAAGACTTGTAATTTCTCAATAATTTTTATAGACCCCTGTCTCTCAAATAATTTAAAACCACACTGGGTATCTTTAATCCCTTTTAAACCAATAATTAAGTTTCTTATAAAGATAAGACCTTTTGCCATAATTTTGCGAAGAAAAGGGGCTCCTTCCCGATTATTATTTCTTGATCCGATTACGATTTGTCCGCCATTTTTTGTTTGTGATATCAACTTCTCGACTTCCTCAATTGGAGTTGCTAAATCAATATCTGAAAAAATTACATAGTCATATTTGGCCTGTTTGATACCAGTGAGTACTGCAAAAGCTTTTCCTTGATGAGAGTTCTCTATCAGACGAAATTTTGGATGAATTTTTAAATATTTATTTTTAATAACACTTTTTGAAGAATCATTTGAGCCATCGTCAACGATTAGGATTTCTAAAAATCTTTCATCCTTATCTGTAAAAGTCCCGATTTTATCCAAGACGCCCTTTTGAATATTAGCCTCTTCGTTATAGCAGGGAATAATAAGTGATATTTTCATAATACAAATTATAATACGAATGATACAAATCTTTATGCAAATGATACGAATTATTCGAATATTCGCATAATTTGTAGCATTTGAATTTCTTTATTCGTGGTATTTGTATTATCTAATTAACTTATATATTCTAACACCCTCAACTGACCATTCACTTGAAATTTCAAATTTACCAAACATATTTATATTCCATGACTTAGTATTTTTTAAGTCACAATCATTTCCGCAAACAATAAACATTTCATTGCCAACTTCCAATTTTTTTCTGTCGAGCGGGACTTTCCCCTTAAGCTCTAGAAAATAAAGATAGGCATCTTCAGGGTCTCCATCTGGCTGGACAGCGAAGTTAAATTTTTCTTTACCTATTTTTTTATCCAAAAATTGAGCAACTTTTTCCGCGTGAGCAATCTGATTATTTGGTTGATTTCGTAAAAAATAATATTTTTGAAAGTTTAGAAATATATAGCCACTGATAAAAAATACTATCATAATTTTTCCAAAAGAAGATTGATTAAGAGAGGCGAGAAAATAGCTGATGATGACGAAATATAAAGGGAAAAGAATTCCAAAATAATGAGGATGTTTAGGACCGTTATATAAAGACATTCCAACTATCGTTATAAAAAATATAAGGAGAAATGTTTTTAAATTGGAAGATTTTTTTATCAAGGTAAATAGAATAATAAAAAGAAAAACTAATAAGACATAGATAAAAAATTTGTTCAAGTTAATATTAAATGAATAAAAATTTAAATAATAAAAAGAATCAAAAAAACTATTTATCTTTGAAGTGAAGCTTGTCCCGGACGATTTAAAAAGCGCTAAAAAAAGCTTACTGTTTAAAAAATTATGACGAAGATCAAAGATGATGAGGGGAGAAGAAAAGATTATGAATGATAGAACAGAAATTAAGAAATTATGAAATTGAGAAATTAATTGTTTAACGGATTTTTTATATAATGATGATAAAAATATAATCCCAATCGCTGGGATTAGGAATAGGACAAGATAATGGAGTTGGATAGAGAACGAAAGAAACGCGCCAAGTAAGAAAAAGTAATGCCACTTATTTGTTTGTAAACTTTTTATGGCAAAATAAATTGTCAGTAATACAAAAAGTGGTAAAAGATTTGGATTCCAAGAAAAACGGGAAAAATCAATCAATACTGATGAGAAACTAAGAAAAATAGTTGAGATTAAAGCGATTTTTTTATTAAATAACTCTTTGACAATAAAATAATTAACCAAAAGATAGAATGAAGAGTAGACGGCTACACCAAAGGCAAGTCCTATTGGTTGGAATTTGAAAAGCAATAACCAAGGGGCGATAAAATAATAATAAAAAGGACCAAGATAGACTTGACCGACCGAGGTTGGTGCCCCAATTGCCGGAAAATGTTCACCGGTTATAATTCGTTTAATAATGATTGCATCGCGTCCTTGATCACCTAAAAAAGTCACAAAACCCTCAAGTCGATAAAAACGAAGAAAAATTCCCACAAGAACTACTACGACTAAAATCCAATTCTTTGCTACAATGTTAGTTATGCGACGCATATATGCTTACTTAATTTTAACAGCTATTGTTTTAATTTCTACCATTGTTCTTTGGAAGAGCGTCGGATTCCTTACCATATATAAACAATATGATGGAGCTTTATACGTAATTCCGGCAAAAACTTTTTACGAAGTTGACAAGATGGATATTCCTAATGTTGGTTTTATTTTATCACTTCCACTTAGTCCAGGTTATTTTGCTGCGCACCTTCCGCTATACCCGGCGTTGATTAGGGTGATTAGGGAGATAGGGGTTATTGGGGGAATTGGGGGAAAACTGGGATATTTGAAAGCAATGGTGGGAGTGAATTTATTAGCAACGATTGGTTTAGTTTTATTTTTCTATTACTTGTTGAAAAAATTTAAGCTAACAAATAAACCTTTATTACTTGCGACTGTTCTATTATTTCTTCCTCGGTTTTTGGTTGTCAGGACCGCAGGAGCACCAGAAAGCTTGTTTATGTTATTAATATTATTATCCCTATTCTTTTTTGAAAAATCTCAGTTTTGGTTAGCGGGATTATTTGGCGGAATAGCCACAATGACTAAAACGCCCGGAATACTTTTATTTGCAGGGTATGGATTGGTGTTTGTTGAAAAATTTATTAAAACAAGGAAAATTAATTGGAACTGGTTGGGTATTGTCTTAATCCCATTAGGGTTATTGGGGGTATTTGGGTTATATACAAAACAATATGGTGATTTTTTTGCTTATTTTCATTCGGGAGACAATATCCACCTGACTTTCCCTTTTGCAGTATTTAACTTTCAAAAAAATTGGGTCGGGACAGCTTGGCTTGAAGAAATAATATTTTATTATTTTATGTACGGATTGGCGATTATTAATTTAAAAGATAGTAAATACAGAAGCTTTTTTTATTTCGGATTGGTTTATTTTATTGCGACTCTATTTGTCCAACATCGGGATATCAGCCGTTATTCCCTGCCTCTTTGGCCTTTGGCGTTAATCGCATTTGAGAAATTTTTTACTTCAAAAAAATTCTTAATCATTTTCATATGTTTATTGCCGGCAATATTTTTATTTGCCTGGAATATGTTGAATTACAACGTGATGCCGATTTCAGACTGGGCTCCATTTTTGTGATAAAATTAACTATGATAAAATTCTTTAAAAAAAG